>Ga0209121_10000456_pt1 | contig 42999 bp, 41 predicted proteins | sample Cruoilmetagenom3_FD_187292 | JGI IMG/M metagenome (GOLD analysis project Ga0209121, IMG submission 187292) | Oil polluted marine microbial communities from Coal Oil Point, Santa Barbara, California, USA - Sample 3 (SPAdes) (version 2) | ecosystem: Environmental > Aquatic > Marine > Oil seeps ... | reverse complement strand
TCTTGCAGAGAAAGGCGATGGACAAGATGGCCGCATAAGGCCAAAGATTTAACCCCAAGGACTCCGCGCAAAGCTGGAGGGAACTTGGGGCGCAGGTCATAGGTTGCACGGGTTTCCAGAGCGGGCTCAATAGCCATCACTGTGGCGAAACGCCGTTGGCAATTTGATCCTTACGACATTGTGGAGGGTAGGCTTTGTCCGCTTTGAAGCCATCCATCCCAGACACCGGGAAGGGGTGGTTCGATCCCTGTTCAACAACCGTAGCCCCGTGAAATAGAGTGGAATGACCAGTGAAAGAGTATTGGCCAATGCCGCGAGTGGGTTTTCGACCACCTCTTTCAGGGAAGCCATCACATACCCGTCGCTGCTTTTCTTGTGGCTAAGCTTTGAGCGAAATAGCGGCCTTCAGGTGACATCTTTTCGGTGGGGATATGGGGTACTCTAGGCGGGCGGATGAACGTGAGAATTATTGTTAATATTCAATTCGATATGCGTAATATGGGCACTGTTTGATGCGAGCCAAGTCGATCCCACGCTACCATTCACCGGCCACGCGGTTTTTCCGGCGATGGATACAAAGACACCCCCGCCGGAAACGGTGGGGGTGTCTTTTTTCGCACCGGGGCACCACATGCGATCAGGCGCGTCGGGTCCCTCCAACGGGATGGCTATTTCTTGAGCGCCAGGGCGGGCGAGATCACGTCGATCGCCAGTGCTTTGCCAACGGCGTAATAGGTCAGCTCTCCGGCATGGACGTTCAGACCGTTCAGCAGGTGGGCGTCGTCCTCGCAGGCCTGACGCCAGCCCTTGTCGGCCAGGGCCAACAGGAAGGGCAGGGTGGCGTTGCCAAGCGCGATGGTTGATGTGCGGGCAACCGCGCCAGGCATATTGGCGACACAGTAATGCATGACGCCATCGACCTCATAGATCGGGTCGGCGTGGGTCGTGGCCTTGGACGTTTCGAAACAACCGCCCTGGTCAATGGCGACGTCCACAAGCGTTGCGCCAGCCTTCATGCCGGACAGTTGGTCACGGCTGATCAGCTTGGGCGCTGCGGCGCCGGGGATCAGCACCGCGCCAATCACCATATCGGCCTGGGCCACCAGTTCGGCGGTGTATGCGGCGCTGGAAAAGCCCGTGTTGAACGTGCCGCCAAAGATGTCATCCAGATAGCGCATGCGCGGCAGCGACCGGTCCAGCACGGTCACATCCGCGCCCATGCCCGCCGCGATGCGCGCCGCATGGGTGCCGACGACACCGCCGCCGATGACCACAACCTTGGCCGGACCGACACCGGGCACACCGCCCATCAAGACGCCACGCCCGCCGTTGGCCTTTTGTAGCGTCCATGCCCCGACCTGAGGCGCCAGACGACCGGCGACCTCGGACATGGGGGCCAACAGAGGCAGGCCGCCGCGATCATCCGTCACGGTTTCATAAGCAATCGCCGTACAGCCCGAGGCCAGCAGGTCGCGGGTCTGGTCGGGGTCCGGTGCCAGGTGCAGATAGGTGAACAACAACTGGCCCTCGCGCAGCATCTTGCGCTCATTGGCCTGGGGTTCTTTCACCTTCACGATCATCTCGGCCTTGGCAAAAATTTCGGCGGCGCTGTCCAACACGGTGGCGCCCATGGCGCGATAGTCGTCGTCGCTGAAGCCTGAGCCCGCGCCCGCATTGGTTTCGACGATGACGTCGTGGCCACGGGTGATGGCCTCATAGGCCGCGTTGGGGGTCAGGCCCACGCGGAATTCCTGGGGCTTAATCTCTTTCGGGCATCCGATCAGCATGGGGGTATCCTCCGTTGGCCAAGCTGTAAGCAACTGCGACAAAACTGCGCGGCTTTCCACACAATTGCTTTGAAAAGATATGGCGTGTTTGTTAGGGGCTTGCGGAGAAACCACCGGTTTGTCGGAAAACAACGCAAGGAATGTGCGCGATTATGGAATTGGACAGTATAGACCGCCGCATCCTTGGGGCGCTGCAAAAGGCCGGGCGCATGTCCAATGCGGACCTGTCAGACAAGGTGAACCTGTCGCCGTCTGCCTGTCACCGTCGGGTGCAGCGGCTGGAGGCCGAAGGGTTCATCAAGGATTACGTCGCATTGCTGGACCCGCGCAAGATGGGCTGTCCGACGACGGTGTTTGTGGAAATCACCTTGTCGGGACAGGCCGACGAGGTGCTGGATGCGTTTGAACGCGAGGTGGCCTTGGTGCCCGATGTGCTGGAGTGCCATCTGATGGCGGGCACGGCGGATTACATGTTGAAGGTCGTGGCCGAAAACACCGAAGATTTCGCCCGCATTCACCGCCAATACCTGGCGCGCCTGCCGGGCGTGCAGGGCATGCAGTCCAGTTTCGCCCTGCGCACGGTGTTCAAGACCACCGCATTACCGGTCTAGGTCGGAGGTGCCATGCCGTTTCTTTTCTCGCTGATTGTCTTTCTGATTGTGGTCGGGGCCATCTTGATTCCCCTTCGTCGTCGCATCGCGCGTGATTAAAAAAAAGGGCCTCAGTCACCCCTAAGCCCGGCCAGAGCTGCCTGGAACTTGGCGACGTTCTTGCCCATCGTAATTTTTGTCGGATTGGGTTGCTGGCTGTGCTGTTCGCGTCCGGCGTCCGGTTCGACTGAGGTCTGGGAAGGTGTGCTCCCGCCCCGGGTTGACGCTGACGCGTCGCCACGCGTTGGGCGTGGCCGCTGCGCGGGGCGTTGCCCCCGGGATATTTGGGGCAAGAGGGAAAGGCAGGCGGCCAGTCAGTCAGGCCAGTCAGTCAGGCCAGTCAGTCAGGCCAGTCAGTCAAGCCAGTCAGTCAGACCAGTCAGTCAAGCCAGTCAGGCTGGGCGGGCATTCAGGGGCTGTTCTTTCACCGGCAGGTGAACGATGGCCGAAAACGCGCCGATGCCGACGCCGATCCACCAGACGGTGGTATAATCGCCAAACGCGTCATACATGCGTCCGCCCAGCCAGACGCCCAGGAAGCTGCCCAACTGGTGTGAGAAGAACACGATGCCATAAAGTGTGCCCATGTAACGCAACCCATAGATGTGGGCGACGAGGCCCGAGGTCAGCGGCACCGTGGCCAGCCAGAGTGAGCCCATGGAGATCGAGAACAGGACCACCGTTGTCGGCGTGATCGGAAACATGATGAACAGCGCCGCGATGATGGTGCGCCCGACATAGATGCCCGCCAGCAGGTATTTCTTGGAATACCGTTTGCCCAGGTATCCGGCGTAGAGCGTGCCTGCGATATTGGCGAGCCCAATGAGCGAGATCGACACCGCGCCAAGTGCTGAGGTGGTCGAGACGCCGATCGAGGCCAGCGTGCCGGAGGGGTCGATGCTGCCGCACATTTCCGTCACGAAGGCCGGGAAATGCGCCGTGATAAAGGCCAGTTGATAGCCGCAGGAAAAGAAGCCCAGAAAGATCAGTGTAAAGGAAGGGTCGCGCATCGCCTTTTTCAGGATCGCGCCCATGCTTTCTTCCAGCTCTGCGCGCGTGGCCACGACCTCGGATCGCATCATGGGCAGCAGGAACAGCACCGCCAGGATCGCCACCGCAAAGACGCCGAACACGTTCTGCCAGGGCATGAGCGTCAGCAAGTATTCCGCAAGGGGTGCGCCGAACACCTGGCCGGCCGATCCCGCCGCCGTGGCAATGGCCAGCGCCATGGACCGGTTGTCATCGGACGCGGCGCGGCCCACCACGGCCAGGATCACGCCAAACCCCGTGCCCGCGATGCCAAAGCCCACCAGGAATTCCAACATCTGATGCGCCTCAGGCGTCACAGCGAAGGAGGAGGCAACCAGCCCGGCCGCATAGATCAATGCGCCCGCGATGATCGCCTTGCGGTCGCCGATCTTCTCCGCGATTGCGCCGAAAAACGGCTGGCCAATGCCCCAGGCCAGGTTCTGTATCGCAATCGCCAGCGAAAATTCTGACCGGGCCCAGCCGAACTCGGCTGCAATCGGGATCTGGAAAACGCCGAAACTGGCCCGGATCGCAAAGGACACAAGGATGATGATACAGCCGACCATCAGGACGGGGGTGATAAGGGGCGCGCGCGTTTCAGTCATGCGGGCCAAGGTCAGGTATTGTGACCCAATCGTCAAATCATTCCTACTGATGTGCCGCGTAACCTTTTCTTATGCGCCGTGTCGTTTTATGCCGGACCCATGACGACATTGACAAAACTGTATCACGACCGGGTTCGCGCCGGGGACATCCACGCAGATCCTGCGCAGGAGGCTTGCCTGCCTGCGTTGGAGGACATTCGCGTGCATCTGGAAACCACCAAACAGAAGCGCCGGGGCATCCTGGGCGGGCTGTTTCACAAACCCGAAGAGGTGCCGATGGGGCTGTACCTGTGGGGCGGTGTCGGGCGTGGCAAGAGCTTTCTGATGGACCTGTTCGTGGAAAACCTGGCCATTGAGGGCAAACGCCGCGTGCATTTCCACGCCTTCATGCAAGAGGTCCACGCCGGGATGCACGCGGCCCGCCAACAGGGAGTCGATGACGCGTTAGAGCCCGTTGCGGCGCAGATCATCAAGGACGTGCGCCTGTTCGCCTTTGACGAAATGCAGATCAGCGACATCACTGACGCGATGATCGTTGGCCGCCTGTTTGGCAAGCTGATCGACGCCGGGGTGGTCATTGTCACCACCTCGAACCGCGTGCCGGATGACCTGTATAAAGACGGGTTGAACCGACAGCTGTTCCTGCCCTTCATTGCGCTGCTGAAAGGCCGCATGGGGGTGCATGAACTGGTCAGCCCGAATGATTACCGCCAGAACCGTTTGTCGGGTGAACAGGTTTATTTCACCCCCGCAAACGCCGCCGCGCGGGGCGCGATTGATGCGATCTGGCGTGACTTGACCGGCGGCGCGGCCAAGCCACACACGGTCACCGTCAAAGGCCGTGACGTGGTCCTGCCCGCCTTTCACAACGGGGCTGCGCGCGCCGGGTTTCATGACCTGTGCGGCGCGATGCTGGGGCCGGGGGATTACCTGGCCATTGCCGATGCCATCAAACTGCTGGTGCTGGAAAACATCCCCTGCCTATCACGCTCAAACTTCAACGAGGCCAAGCGCTTTGTCACCCTGATTGATGCGCTGTACGAAGGCGGCGTGCGCTTGATCGCCTCGGCCGCTGCCCAGCCTGAAATGCTGTATATTGAAGGCGAAGGATCGTTCGAATTTGAACGCACCGCATCGCGTCTGCGTGAGATGCAGGGCCAGGACTGGGGCGCATGATCGTTGGCGATCATCCGCGGGTGACAAGGCCAGTATCCTTGGCCATATTCTGGCGTTTCACCATCTGTACCGGGGTAAGGTGCGTGGCGATGACGTAGCGCAAATCACGCGTGAATGGGTTCCGGAGGCCACGCCTAACAACCCCGACGCGGCCCTGCGCCAGATCGCCAAATGCCTGCGGGTCATGCGCGACGAAGGCGGGATCGACGGCGTCGGCCTCAAGGCCTTGACCGAACGACTGGCCTGTTTCGCCCAGGCCCAGGCGGGCAATGAACGTCTGCTGACCACGCCTTTGCCCTTCGTCTATTCGCTGTTGGTGCGGCGCACGATCTGGCTCTATTGCCTGCTGATCCCGTTCGGGTTGTTCGAAACCGCGGGCTGGTTTGAACCGCTCATGGCGGCCACTGTTGCCTATGTCTTCTTTGGCTTGTCCGAGGTGACGCATGAACTTGAAACCCCCTTTGCCGACACGCCCAACAATGGGCCCCTGTCGGCCCTGTGTCGCACGATGGAAATCACGGTCTGCCACGCGCTGGGTCGTCCAGCACCCGCGCCCCTGACGCCGGTCAACCACGTCTTGTCCTAGGCGCTTTTTCGCGATCCAACCTGACACCGAAAAAGGGCCCCACGATGGGGGCCCTTCAGTTTCATGTGTTTGTTCTCACGCCTCGGAGGGCAGTTTCGGGATCGTCAGGCGCTGGCCGGAACTGATCCGATCTGGTGTCGCCAGAATGCGGCGGTTGGCCTCGAAGATATGGCCAAACAGCGACGCGTCACCGTAAAACTTGTGCGCAATCGCGCCCAGACTGTCGCCGCGTTGCACCGTATAGAAATGGTATTGGATCGTTTCGCCTGCCTGTTGCACCACACGGACCTCAACGCCAGCGCCACCGGCGATCACGTCTGAGGGGGCCGGTGTGGCATCGTCGCCACGTGCCACGCGGACCAGTTCTGACAACAGGATCGACGTGTCCACACCGCCATCCGAGGTGCGCAGCGCGGCAGGAACCGCGATCTGTCCATTCGCCGAGGCTTCGTTCAGCAGTTGCGCGATATAGGCGTCCGACTGGCCATGTTGCAGCGCCTGGGTGACCAGACCTTGCAAGTCCTGCGGCTGTGCGTCGGGCGCAACAGCCGTACCCAAACCGGCCAGAATGTTCGACGTCAGCGCGCGCATTTCCTGCGCCGCATCTGCGGCCGGGTCCGGTACGGTGATCGCGGCGCTGACACCTAGATCGGCCAGAACGCTGCTGGTCAGGTTGGCCATGGCGTCCGGTGCGGTGGCGACGGGCAGGGGCGCCGACACATCGGTCACCTCGGTCAGTTCTTCAATCGGTTTTTCGACCGGTGCCAGGGCGGCCATTTTCGGGTCACTGCGCCCGCCTTGCAGGAAAACGAGCCCGCCTACGGCAATCACAAAAGACGCGGCGATGATAAGAATACGATACATCAGATGCTCCGGATCACGTGTTGGGGGTGTTGACGGTCAGGCCCAAAAGCAGCCACAGTTGCATGCCCCCGCGATAATAATTGATCTTCTCGGCTGGGTATCCGGCGGCCAGAAGGCTGCGGATCGACCGGGGGCTTTGGTCACACCAAGGCCCGTTGCAAAACAGCGTCAGCTGCATTGCATTGTCGAAATTCCAGCCATCTCCAGACTGCGTCGCCCCCAGTGCTTTGATGATTTCCAACCGGTAGGGGTTGGTTTCTTCCAGCGCGGCAAAGGGCACGTTGACCGCGCCGGGGATCGAGCCTTTGGCGAACCAGGCTGGCACACGGCTGTCGATCAACAGCCCGGTGCCACCCGCCACTTCGTTTTCCAGAAACGAAATGACCTCGATTTCGCCCACCGTGCTGACACCGGGCGCCGCAGCGATCGGGTGAATGCAGAAGGGTGGGCAGGGGCGCGATGTTTTGGTGAACTCGGATGTCAGCTGATGGCTGGTATCCTGAATGCGCTCAATCTGGATCAATTCTCCGTTGATCTCGATCGAAGCCGAGGCGGTATCGGGTGTGATGTTCACCTCTTGCGCTGTGGCGTGTGACCCTGTGATCACAACCGCCACCAAGGCGCCGCAAAGCAACCTAAACATGGATTATCCCCCTGTGTCCTGTCTGCTCGACAGGTCTTGTAAATCGTTAATGCGGGCGGCAGCTGCCCACGATATGCCCCCATATATTGAAGAACATACTTGATTTCGTCAACATTCTGCGTCTGTCGCTAATGCGAATCGGGGCAGGGGCGAAAAAGTGAGTCGTTTCGGGGGGTTGAATCGTTTTTCACGCCATGTCGCGTGAGGGTTGTGAAAAAAAGTTTTTGTGATCGCGCGGGTTTTGCGTGAAAGGCGCCCAAAAACCGCGAAAATCCGCCGGGACGAATTGCCGCGTATTCGGGAATTATCCGTTCTGTTTCAGAATGTCACCGGCCAGGTAGAGCGATCCGCAAATCAGGATGCGCGCGCCGGGTTGGTCTGCGGTAATGCGTCGGATCGCGGTTTCGACGTCCGGGGCTGTGCTGGCGTCCAGACGCACCTGGGCGGCGGCCTCGGCGGTGACGTCGGCGGGCAGGGTGTTGGCCTCGCCGGGGATCGGCACGGCAATCAGCCCATCGGCAACACCGGCCAGCGGGCGCAGATATCCGGTGATGTCCTTGGTGTTCAACATGCCGCAGATCAGATGCGTGGGGCGCGGTGGCAGATCCGCAAGCACACCGGCCAGCATTTCGCCCGCCGCCGGGTTGTGACCGCCGTCCAGCCATAGTTCGGCGTCGCCAGCGGCGTCAATCAGCGGCCCGGTTTTCAGCCGCTGCATCCGGGCGGGCCAGGTCACGTTTTCCACTGCTGCGACGCAGGCCTCTTCGCCATACCCCAGCGTACGGAGCGCCACGACCGCTGCTGCGGCGTTCTCCAACTGGTGCGGGCCGATCAGGGCGGGCAGGGGCAGGTCGACCAGCCCGTTTTCGTCCTGAACCACCAGACGGCCACGTTCCTCATAGAAATGCCAGTGCTGGCCGTGCGCCAGCAGCGGCGCGCCCAGGGCGGCGGCGCGGGCCTCGATCACCGCAAGGGCTTCGTCCGGTTGCGGCCCAACCACGCAGGGCACGCCGCGTTTCAAGATGCCCGCCTTTTCGCCCGCGATGGCCGCCAGCGTGTCGCCCAGAAACTGGGTGTGGTCGATCGAGATCGGCGTCAGCACCGTCAGGGCGGGCTGATCGACCACATTGGTCGCGTCCAGCCGTCCGCCCAGCCCGGTTTCCAACAGGGTATAATCGGCGGGCGTTTCAGCAAAGGCCAGCAACCCGGCCACCGTGGTGATTTCGAAATAGGTGATGGTTTCGCCGTTATTTGCGGCGTAACAGCGGTCCAGAACCGCGCTCAGCGCGGGTTCGGAAATCAGATCGCCAGCCAGACGAATGCGTTCGTGAAACCGCGCCAGGTGGGGCGAGGTATAGGCATGAACGCGCTGTCCTGCGCCCTCTAGCCCGGCGCGCATGAACGCCTGGGTCGATCCCTTGCCGTTCGTTCCGGCCAGATGGACGACGGGCGGCAGGCGGCGTTCCGGGTGGTCCAGCGCGGCCAACAGGCGCCAGACCCGGTCCAGGGTCAGGTCGATGATCTTGGGGTGCAGCGACATCATCCGCTCCAGGATGACGTCCGAGCCGGTCGCGCTCACGCTTCCGGGGCCTCTGCCGGGGTCTCATCAGACCCCTCTTTCACCGCTTCAACCGGGTCCGGCGCGGGCAGAACACCGGCAACCGCAGGCGGCTGGCCGGTCAGCATGCGCAGGATGGTGACCAGTTCGTCTTTCATCTGCGTGCGGTGCGTGACGCGGTCCAACATGCCGTGATCCAACAGGTATTCGGCGCGCTGGAACCCTTCGGGCAGCTTTTCGCGGATCGTTTGTTCGATCACGCGCGGCCCGGCAAAACAGATCAGCGCATTGGGTTCGGCGATATGCACGTCGCCCAGCATGGCATAGGACGCGGTGACGCCGCCCGTGGTCGGGTGGGTCAGCACAACGATATAGGGCAGGCCCGCCTCTTTCAGCATCTGAACGGCGACGGTCGTGCGCGGCATTTGCATGAGGCTAAGAATGCCCTCCTGCATCCGGGCGCCACCGGCGGCGGAAAACAGCACCAGCGGGCGGTGCATCTGAACCGCGCGTTCGGCGGCGGCGATGATCGCGTTGCCGACATACATGCCCATCGAGCCGCCCATGAAGCTGAAATCCTGCGCGCAGGCAACGATCGGGGTGCGGGTGATTTCGCCCTCGGCCACCAGCATCGCTTCGCGTTCGCCGGTGCTTTTGCGCGCCGCTTTCATGCGTTCGGGGTATTTCTTTTGATCCTTGAAATGCAACGGATCATCAACCGGCATCGGCACGTCGATTTCGGTAAAGATACCGCCATCAAATAATGCGCCAAACCGATCCCGCGGCGTGATCGCCATGTGGTGGTCGCAGTTGGTGCAGACGTTCAGGTTGTCGGCCAGTTCACGGTGAAACAGCATGGTGCCGCATTCCGTGCACTTGGTCCAAAGGTTCTCGGGCACCTCGCGGCGCGAGAACAGCGAGTTGATCCGGGGGCGGACGTAGTTGGAAATCCAGTTCATCGCCGAGGTCCTTGTTGACGTTGCGCCACTAGTTAGTGGTCTGTGGCAGGTTTTGCAATCGGATGGTGCGTGTTCATCCATCGCCACCAGATCACAAAGACCACCGTCGACAGGCCAGTCTGGAACAGGATCGACCAGGTCATGTAAGCCGATTTCGGGTCTGCGGCCATGGCCAGCAGGGAAAACCCGTCCAGGTCGCCCTGAATTCCGACCAAAAGCATCATCGCATTATTGGCGAAATGCAGCCCGGCGGCGGCGCCCAGATTGCCGGTGCGCAGGGTGATGAAGCAGGCGATTGTGCCCATGACCGCGGTGTTCAGCACATAAAACCAGGCGTTTATGCCGTAGGTGCCCGCATCAAAATGCAGCGCGCCAAACAGGGTCGACGGCAGGATCGCCCAGATCCAGACACTGCGAAACCGCGCGCGCAGCTGTTGCAAAAGGTATCCGCGAAACACCAGCTCTTCGGCCAGCGATTGCATGAAGATCAGCACCAGCGCCGGGATCAGCCAGGCGACCCAGGTGGGCAAGGGGGTGGCGGGGCTGATTGCGGGTCGTTTGGCCTCGGGCAGGATCAGCTGTTCCACGCCCATCGAGGCGAAATACACCAGCCCCAGCCCGGCAGTGACATACAGCCCGTACCGGAATTGGCGCCAATTCATGCCCATCAGGGGGCCAAACAGGCTGCGATACCGGCGTTTGTGCAGCAGCGGCAGGATGATCAACAGGGTGATGTGAAAGCCGATGAAGGTTGCGAAAAACACCGCAGCCCCCGCGGGGGTGCCGCCCGACAGCAGGGCCTCGGGTTGGGTGCCCAGGGCGGCTGCTCCGGCGATGAAAATGCCAAAGGTGGCGGCAAAATAGCCAGCCGAGATCAGGACGATCCCCACCAGGGTGCGCCAGATTTGTGCGCGTTCCAGCGCCGGTTGCCAAAAAGGGGGCTGTGTCACGGGATACTCCTTACACGTCATTTGGTGCAGCTTAGGCAACGTGATCCGCCTCGCAAGCCTCTTTGACGCTTGAAACCCCGCTTGCCCGTGCCGGGCCTGTCCTTTATGCCGATCTGGAACAGTTTTTTGCCCGGGAGGCCAAGATGGCTAGCAACTTCAAATCCAACCTGCCCAGCCGATACGTGACCGAAGGCCCCGCGCGCGCGCCGCACCGGTCGTACCTGTACGCCATGGGGCTGAGCGAGGAAGAAATTCACCAGCCGCTGGTTGGTGTCGCGACCTGCTGGAACGAAGCCGCGCCGTGCAACATCGCGCTGAACCGTCAGGCCCAGGCCGTCAAGCTGGGCGTCAAGGCCGCCGCCGGTACGCCGCGCGAATTCACCACCATCACCGTGACCGACGGTATCGCCATGGGTCACGAGGGCATGCGCAGCTCGCTTGCCTCTCGCGAAGCGATTGCGGACAGTGTGGAATTGACCATGCGCGGCCACTGCTATGACGCCATCGTTGGTCTGGCCGGGTGTGACAAATCCCTGCCGGGCATGATGATGGTCATGGTGCGTCTGAACACGCCGTCCGTCTTCATCTATGGCGGATCGATCCTGCCGGGTCGCCACAAAGGCAAAGACATTACCGTTCAGGACCTGTTCGAAGCCGTTGGTGAAAACCAGGCTGGCAACTTGTCCGAGGCCGAGCTGGACGTCATGGAGCGCGTCGCGTGCCCGTCTTCGGGATCCTGTGGCGGTCAGTTCACGGCCAACACCATGGCCTGTGTGTCCGAGGCAATCGGCCTGGCGCTGATCAACAGCTCGGGCATGCCCGCGCCCTATGACAGCCGCGACATGTATGGCGAGGCCTCGGGTCGTGCCGTCATGAACCTGATCGACAAGAACATCCGCGCGCGTGACATCGTGACCCTGGAAAGCCTGCAAAACGCCGCCCGCGTGGTGGCTTGCACCGGTGGCTCGACCAACGCCGGTCTGCACCTGCCCGCGATTGCGCATGAGGCCGGGATTGATTTCGACCTGGATGACGTCTGTGACATCTTCCGCGACACGCCTTATTTCGTCGATCTGAAACCGGGTGGTCAGTATGTGGCCAAAGACCTGTACGAAGTCGGCGGTGTGCCGGTCGTGATGAAAGAGCTGCGCAAGGCCGGTCTGATGCATGGCGATTGCATGACCGCGACCGGCAATTCCATTGGTGAAGAGTTGGACATGATCACCCGCGAGGCCGACGGCCAGGTGATTTACCCGATCGAAACGCCGATCACCAAGACCGGCGGCGTTGTTGGTCTGAAGGGTAATATCGCCCCCGAAGGTGCCATTGTGAAGGTCGCTGGCATGGGTGAAGAACAGCAGGTCTTTACCGGCCCGGCGCGCATTTTTGAATGCGAAGAGGATGCCTTTGCCGCCGTTCAGAAGCGCGAATATGAAGAAGGCGAAGTCCTGGTCATCCGCAACGAAGGCCCCGCCGGTGGGCCGGGCATGCGCGAAATGCTGGCAACCACGGCGGCCCTGTCCGGTCAGGGCATGGGCAAAAAGGTCGCTCTGATCACCGATGGCCGGTTCTCTGGTGCGACGCGCGGCTTCTGCGTTGGTCACGTTGGGCCCGAAGCGGCCCACGGCGGCCCGATTGCCATGCTGAAAGACGGTGACATGATCACCATCGACGCCCTTAAGGGTGAGATCAACGTCGACCTGACGGACGCCGACTTTGAAGCCCGCAAAGCCGACTGGAAAGGCGCGCGCGAGACACTCTATACCTCAGGCGCGCTGTGGAAATACGCGCAGTTGGTTGGGCCCACCCGTCTGGGCGCCACCACCCACCCGGGCGCCAAGGTCGAACGCCATATCTATATGGATCTGTAAGGCGTCTTTGGTGTTTTTGACGAGTTTAAAACAGGCGGCGACCGTTGTGGTCGCCGTTTCGCTGTTGTCGGGCTGCTTGGCCCTTCCGGGCGGTGGCGGTGGGGGCAGCGACACGCCCACAGCCCGTGCGCCCCAGTCCATTCGTGTGGCAGGTGGCAAGGTGGCGATCACCGGGCCCGAAGGCTATTGCATCGACGAAACCGGCAGTTCCCTGCGCGACACGGGCGCCTTTGTGCTGCTGGGATCATGCCGCGCGATTTCCCACAACCCGGATGACCCACATCCGGCCCACCCGATGGTTCTGACGGCCTCGGTTGCCCCCGGAAACGGGGCGGCGGATGATGCGGCGCTGGACCGGCTGGCGGGCTTCTTTGCCAGCGACGCGGGGCGCGCCGCCCTGTCGCGCAGCCAGGACGCCGACACCGTCAGCGTGGAACAGGTCAGCCGCGGCGACGGGGCGCTGTTTTTGCAGGTGACCGACAGCTCGCCCAACGGTCTGGGCGCGGTGGACGACACATATTGGCGCGGGTTGTTTCAGGTGAATGATCACATGATCACCGTCACTGCGACCGGATTTTCGGGACGTCCCGACAAAGATCAGGCCGGGCTGCGTGCGGTTAAATCGTTGGCGGAACGCATTTTGGCGGCCAATCCGACACGCGGCAAAGTGCTTGCTGGCCTGACCGATCGTTTACAGTGGCGAAACAATTCGCGTGATGCAACGTCAGCGGCACAAGCGTCTCGGGCAGCAGGCCGTTGAAAACGGGCCTTTTTGTTGGAATTTGTTAATGCATTGGCAGGGGTAAATGTCCTAAGACTGGAAACAATCGATTCCTCGGAGTTTCCAAGCACCCCATGGCGAAAAGCGTAAATGGTATCCTTGACCGCATCCTGCAAAAGCGGGTGATGCACCGTTGGGGCGGGCTTGCGGACCGGGCCGCCAAGATGGACCTGGCCTCGCTGCGCCTGTTGCGGGGACGTGCGCGGGCGCTGCGTCGACAGCTGGACCGGCTGTTGTTCATTGCCGATGGGCGCCTGACGCTGCCGCTGGTCGGCTCGAATGCGTTTCAGAAACCGTTGCACTCGGATTGGGCCTATCGGCCGCAACTGTGGCGTGGGCCGGTCAGCCCGCCCGGCGTCGCGGCGGCAGAAACCAAGGCGATGTTTGGCGACGAGGTGACGCTGTTTCATGACTGCAAGATTTCGGAGCTGACCGTGCGCCAGGTGCGCAATACCCATGAAAACGACCTGGCGCCGTTCGGGTTGCGCATGGACGTGTTCCGGTTCGATGGCTCGTTCCTATCGCTGGTCATCGACCTGCCGCCCGAGGCCGTTCAGGGATTGAAACGCAAACATCTGGTGCGGATGAATGCTGTGGTCGAGATGGAAAAACCGCTGGAAATCTTTGCCCGGCTGAACGTGCAGCACGGCCCGAACACCGAACAGCTGGTGCGCGAACTGCCGCTGCATGAAAGCGAAGTCATGGTCGAATTCGACCTTGCCTATACCAAGATGAACGAGAAACGCGTCGAACGGGCCTGGGTCGATCTGATCTTTGAAGGGCCCGAGATGAGCCAGGTGATCCTGCGCGACGTGAACTTCAGCCGCCGCCCCCGGGCAGAGGTATAAGGAGACGACCATGGCCGATCTGACCCTGACAAAAACACGCATCCAGGCAGGTGTCTGGGAGGGCGTTCTGGTGGTTTCTGGCGAACAGATCCAACCGCAGTTGGACGTGATCCACCAGACGCAGGCCCTGGAAGGGGTCGAGGTGGTCGAAGACACCAATGCGCCGGGGCGGTTCACGGTCCGCGTGCCGATCCCACGCGAGCTGTTGTATGACGGGGTGCAGACCTTCGTGATGTCTGATCGCGCCAGTGGCGACCGTTTGGCCAGCTTTTCGATCGTCACGGGGCAGCCGATCGAGGATGACATTCGCGCCGAAATAGATCTGCTGCGCGCCGAGCTCGACATGCTGAAACGCGCCTTTCGCCGTCATTGCCTGGAAACGACCTGAGGTAGGGAGCCGCGACGTATGCTCGGCGCCCAGACGCGCCGATTGTGCGGTTTAACAATGTTAAACATCGCTCCTTTTGACCGTTAACGACGTTAAACTTGGCCCCAAGCAGGGGTTAATATCCTTAAACATGCCTGTTTACGCGGCGTTTCGCGTGACAAGCTCTGGCGTCCTGCGCAACATCCATCGGAAATTTGTTCAAGGACGCCAAAATGACCAGCTATCCCCACCTGCTTGCCCCGCTTGATCTGGGTTTTACGACGTTGAAGAACCGGGTTCTGATGGGATCGATGCATACCGGGCTGGAGGAGCGTGGCGACTGGAACCGCGTGGCCGAATTCTACGGCGCGCGTGCCCGCGGTGGGGCCGCGTTGATCGTCACCGGCGGCATGGCGCCGAACCGTGAAGGCGGCGTTTTCCCTGGTGCCGCAGGGCTTTACACGGACGAAGACATCGCCAACCACAAAAGCGTCACGGACCGCGTGCATGCCGAAGGTGGCAAGATCGCAATGCAAATCCTGCACGCTGGGCGCTATGCTTACGGGCCGGATTGTGTGTCCGCCAGCCCGGTGAAAAGCCCAATTTCCCCCTTTCCGCCCAAAGAGTTGGACGAAGACGGCATCCAAAAACAGATTGCTGATTTCGCCACGGCCGCCGCGCGGGCCAAACAAGCCGGTTATGACGGGGTCGAGGTCATGGGCTCGGAAGGCTATCTGCTGAACCAGTTTCTGGTCGCCCATACCAACAAACGCACCGACGATTGGGGCGGGTCCTATGATAACCGGATGCGCCTGTCCATCGCCGTTGTGAAAGCGGTTCGCGAGGCCGTAGGCCCTGATTTCATTGTGATTTTCCGCCTGTCGATGATCGACCTTGTGCCCAACGGGTCCAGCTTTGAAGAGGTTGTGACCCTGGCCAAAGAGGTCGAAAAAGCCGGGGCCACCATCATCAACACCGGCATCGGCTGGCACGAAGCGCGCATCCCGACCATCGCCACATCCGTACCGCGCGCGGCGTTCACCTGGGTGACGAAAAAGCTGATGGGGCAGGTGGCGATCCCGGTCATCACCTCGAACCGGATCAACACGCCCGAGGTTGGCGAAGAGGTGCTGTCAGGTGGCGCGGCCGACATGGTGTCGATGGCGCGTCCGTTCCTGGCCGACCCCGATTTCGTGGCCAAGGCAGCGGCTGGAAAAGCCGCCGAAATCGCGCCCTGTATTGCCTGCAATCAGGCCTGTCTGGACCACACATTCGGCGGCAAGATTTCCACCTGTCTGGTCAACCCACGGGCCTGTTACGAAACAGATCTGACCATTGAACCCGCTGAAATCGCAAAGAAAATCGCTATTGTCGGCGCGGGGCCTGCGGGCCTGGCCACGGCCTTGGTGGCGGATGAACGCGGCCACAAGGTCACGCTGTTTGATCGCGCGGATGAAATCGGTGGCCAGCTGAACATGGCCAAACAGGTGCCCGGAAAGGAAGAGTTCTGGGGCCTGGTCGATTGGTATCGCACGATGGTGGCGAAGTCCGGCATCGACCTGCGTCTGAACACCGAGGTCAGCGCCGATGATCTGGATGGGTTTGACGAGGTGATTATTGCCACAGGTGTTATCCCGCGTGATACGGGGATCGACGGGCAAGAGGGGGCTAACGTCCTGTCATATATTGATGTTTTGCGCGGCAAGGCACCCGTGGGCGACCGCGTGGCGATCATCGGCGCGGGTGGGATCGGCTTTGATGTCGCCGAATATCTGACCCAGAAGGGCGACAGCCCGACCGAGAACCTGGACGAGTGGCTGGCCGAGTGGGGTGTGGCTGATCCGGGTACTGCGCGGGGCGGGTTGGCGCCTGAAGGCCCGCAGCCCGAAGCCGCTGCGCGTCAGGTCACCCTGATGCAACGCAAGGCCCAGGCGCTGGGCAAGGGTCTGGGCAAGACCACCGGCTGGATCCACCGCGCGACCCTTAAGATGAAGGGCGTCGAAATGGTCGGCGGCGTGAACTATGAACGGATCGAGGCGCGCGGCATCATGGTGTCGACCGGTGAGGCCCGCGAAAACCCGCGCCTGATCGAATGTGACACCGTGGTTATGTGCGCGGGTCAGGTGTCTGAACGGTCGCTTGCCGACGCCTTGCAGGCCAAGGGCATCACCGCCCATGTGATTGGCGGTGCGGATGTCGCCGCCGAACTGGACGCCAAACGCGCCATCAACCAGGGCTCGCGCCTGGCCGCCAGCCTGTAACGCTTGCACCATGGCCCCCGTGCCGCTAGGGGGCTATATGGTTTTTGTCACGATCCTTCTGGGGCTTTCGCCCTCGTTCCTGTTGGTCGGTCTTGGCGGGCTGGTGCGCAACCGGCTGTCGGCGAATGCCTGGCAGGGGTTGGACAAGCTGAACTTTGAAATCCTGTTTCCAGCGTTGATTTTCGTCGCCGCCAGTTCGCGCCCGATTTCTGTCGCGGACATGGCACGGATTGGGCCTGCGGTTTGGACGGTGATGGGCGTGGGCTTTGGCCTGGGTTGGCTGACACGCCGCTGGGGCCCCGCGCGGTTCCTGGACTTTGCTGGCGCGTGGCAGACCGCGTGGCGGTTCAACACCGCGTTGGCCTTCGTGGCGATTGCCACCTTGCCGGGCGCGGATGTGGGCCACTTGGCGGTGGCCGTGGGCATGGCCATTCCGGTCGCCAATATTCTGGCCGTCAGCGTGTTGTCACGCGGTGGGGCGATGGGGCTAAAGGCGACGCTGATAAAGGTCGCGCTGAACCCGTTTTTGTTGGCTTCGGTCGGTGGTGTGATTGTCGGGCTGAGCGGTTTGGCCATTCCCGTGCCCGTGCTGGCCCCGGTTAAGATGCTGTCACAGGCCGCCATCCCGATTGCGCTGTTGTCGATCGGCGCGACCATGAACTGGCGCGCGCTTGCCCGGCTGGATCGGTTCAGCGGCGCGCTGAATGCCATCCGGTTGATGATCCTGCCCGGATTGACCTTTGCGGGCTGTATCGCCTTGCAGGTCGAAAGCACCCTAGCCCAGGTTCTGGTGCTGTTTGCGGCCCTGCCCACGGCCTCGGCGGCGCATGTTCTGGCGGCGGGCTTTGGCGCGGAGCGGGAATTGGTGGCGACGCTGATTGCACAGATGACCCTGTTGGCGGCCATCACCTTGCCCCTGTGGATCACCGCGGCAGAACTGGCCTTTTAGGCGTCGTAACAGAGCCCACAACAGCCCCCGGAAACGCAGTGTTTTCCTGTTTCCAGGACCGGAACGATCCCCCAATTACCCCGGTATTGTCGGGAACGCTCCACAGTCTTGCCCCAATTGAGGTCGATACAATCTACATCGAGGGGCCGAGACTGTAGAAAGAATAAACATGGATCGTTTGACTGAAATGGAAGCCTTTGCCACGGTCGTTGACCAAGGCGGCTTCACGGACGCAGCCAAGAAAATGGGGATTTCCAAGTCCGCAGTTTCCAAGCACGTGTCCTCGCTGGAGGCGCGCCTGGGCGCGCGCCTTTTGAACCGCACCACCCGCCGGGTCAGCCCGACGGAAATCGGCCTGGCCTATTATGACCGCGCCCGTCGTGTGCTGAATGATGCAGGCGAGGCCGACAGCCTTGTCACATCAATGCAATCTGCGCCGTCCGGCCTGTTGCGCATCAGCGTGGCGACCGATTTCGGGGTGAACCACCTGTCACCGATCCTGGGTGAGTTCCTTCAGGAATTCCCGGATATCAACGTGAACATGGTGCTGAACAACCGGTATGTTGAGCTGATCAGCGAAGGATTTGACATGGCCATTCGCGTGGGTGAACTGGAAGACAGTTCCCTGCGGGCCCGCAAGCTGACCAAAACGACCCGCCGCATGGTGGGGTCGCCCAGCTATTTCCAGAAATACGGTCGCCCGATGCGCATCGACGACCTGAACGAACACAAGCTGCTGCATTATTCCAGCCAGAGCTCGGGCAATGTGTGGAAAATTCCGGCGCCGTCGGGCGAAGTGCGTCAGGTGCGCACCGCAGGTTGGCTGAGCGTGAACGACGGCCAAAGCCTGTTGAACGCCGCCGTGGCCGGGCTTGGCATCGCCTATCTGCCCAGCTTTCTCTATGCCGAAGCGATGGAACAGGGCCTGGTCGAGGACGCGATCCCCGATCTGCCGCAGGACACACAGGGCATCTATGCGGTGTACCCGCCGGGTCGCTTTACCCAGCCCAAAGTTCGCGCTTTCATTGATTTCCTCGTGCATCAATTCGCCGAGAAGGGCCCCGACGCCTGGTAACAGGTTGACCTGACGATCCTTACAGTCTTGGGACTGACTTGGGGTGCCATCCTTTGCGGGATTGGCACCCTTTTTTTGTGCTGTGGGGCGTTATTCGGTGGTGGTCAGAATGACCTCGACCCGGCGATTACGCTCGCGGCCTTCCTCAGACTGGTTCGTGGCGATCGGGCTGAGAAAGCCGATGCCGTCGGCGGCGACCTGCGTACCGGGCACGCCATAGCGGTCGACCAGACGTTGCCGGACCGATCCCGCGCGTTGTTTGGACAGGGCCGTATTGGCGGCCAGCGATCCCACGGCGTCCGTGTGGCCGACCAGCGTGATGCGCTTGTCGGGGTTGGCGACCAGATAGGCGGCCAGTTCGGCCAGCGATGGGAAATCGCCCTCGCCCAGATTTGATGACCCGGTGGCAAAGACCAGGTCGGACAGTTCAGCAAAGCCCAGGTGTTCCATCTGTTTTCCCACGGCCTCAATCGGGATTTCGGGCAGGGTGCCATTGGCCATCGAGGACGTGACGGTCACCGGCGCGGGGTCTTCACCCGCGTCGATGGTCACGATCTGAACATAGCCCGCGCCAGGGCTGCGGCTGATCAACAGGCTGACATGGCTGTCTTGGCGCCCCGCCGACAGAAAGCGGAAATCGCCCAGGTCGACATGCATCGCCGGTTCGCCCAACTCTTTGGTGGCAAAGCGGAAATCAAATCCGCCACAGCTGTTTTGGTCGCAGGTGAACAGGATTTCATAACCGTCATCTTGCAACTGGCCACGCAGCAGGTCCATCAACTGTGTGGTGGTCTGGCCGGACCCACCGATGCGCCAGGCCTGTTTGCTGACGGCACCTTGCAGGGCCAGCGTTTCCACTGCCCCTTCGCGCCAGGGGCCGACGGGCAGGGCCACGTTGCCCGCGTGCGCCGTATCCTCGCCCGTCATTACCGCACCCACCGGCAGGTCCAGCGCCATGGCGGGGCTGGCCAGCAAAAGCGATATGAGTGCAGGGCGGATCATGTGGGTTTAACGGGCCTGTGCGTGATAGTCGTCGTTGGGCTGCATGCCGACGGCGGATGCCATGCGGTTGGACATGGAATAAAACCCGACGGTGGCGGCGATGTCCCAGATGTCGCGATCCGTGAACCCCACGTCGCGCAAGGCTTGACGGTCGGTCTCGCTTGTTTCGCTTGAGGCTTTGGCAACGCGTTCGCCAAACGTCAGCATTGCGGTCTGGCGTGCATCCAGATCGGCCATGCGCCAGTTCATCACCATCGCTTCACCCAGCGCCGGGTTGCCTGACAAGGCGCGCACGGCGGCACCATGGGCGACCTGGCAATACCAGCAGCTGTTGATCGAACTGACCACGACCGCGATCATTTCGCGCTCCAGTTTGCTCAGACCGGACTCGCCCAGCATCAATTCATTATACATCGCCATGAACGGGCGCAGCTTTTCCATGTCAAAGGCATAGGCCTTCAGCACATTGGGCACGAGGCCCAGCTTGTCGTCACAGATGTCGAAATACTTCTGGATGTCCGCTGGCAGTGGATCGAGCATTGGCAGATCCAGTGCGGTTATGGTGTCGCTCATGTGTTCTCTCCCTTGATGCGATAATGGTAGTGGCCCACCAAATGCATGCCCAGGGAAGCATATAAGGGATTTGCCGCCAGATTACCCTGCGTCACGATGAGGCTGATGTAATCGGCGCCTTGATCGGCGGCCCAATGGGCGGCGGTCAGGATCATATTGCGTGCCGTGCCCAGGCGGCGCAGTTTCGGATCCACATGCAGCGCATGGATCATCGCAATCCCGTCGTGAATGGCGACAAAGCCGACGCCAGCGGGGCTGTCATCGCTGCGTCCCAAGATGCCGGTTTTGGGCGTGCTTGTTCGGTGCATGATGTCGCGCCGCGCCGGGCCAATCTCTCCGGCCTCCCACAGTTCGATCATGATCGAAAAGGGGGGCCAGATGGCGAACCCGGACACGGGCGGGGGCGTTTCGCGGGTCAGGTCCGCGACCGGGGCGACCCAGATGTTGACGGGATCGATGATGTCATAGCCATGCGCGGTCAGCAGCCGGTCCAGAGGTTCTTCGCCCGCGCGGATCTGGAACAGGGGGGGGTGGCCGATGGCCTTCATCGCGGCTTCGGCGGTTTTTACGTCGGCCTCGGTTGTGGGCCAGTTTTCAGTGGCCGCCGACACGCGTTTGCCACCGCCCGCCCCGTCGCGGATGGTCCAGGCCCCCTGGTGGGTGATCTTGGCCGGGGGCCAGGTGGCCTCGCAAGCCTCAAGGATGGTTTCGACGGGGGGGAGGGGGGTGCTCATGAGGGCTCCGCAAACAATTGGGACAGGGCCAGCATGGCACCGTCCACTTGGGCCGCATCGCTGCCCCGGATGATGATATCGGCCCCATAGGCGCCGTTGTGTTGGAACGGATATGATCCGATTGACAGGTCAGGGAACCGGGCCGCCAGATCGCGTAGGGGGCCAGCAATGTCGCCTTCGCCCTGGTTGACCCGCAAGGTTTGGGACAACAGCGGCGCCCCCCCCATCAGGGTCGGCAGAACGCTGGCCACCATGGCCTGAAACACCGACGGCACCCCGGCCATCACATGCACGTTCTGCACGGTAAAGCCGGGCGCGACGGACACCGGATTGTTGATCAAGGTCGCGCTGTCGGGAATGCGGGCCATGCGTTGGCGGGCCTCGTTAAAGTCACGCCCGCTGGTCGCATAGTGGTCGCCCAGCAGCTTGGCCGCGTCCGCGCGCACGCCGATATGGTCGTCAAACGCCTGCGCCACGCAATCGGCGGTGATGTCGTCGTGGGTCGGGCCAATGCCGCCCGAGGTGAACACGTGATCGAATGCCGCGCTCATGGCGCGGATCGCGGAAACGATGGCGGCGGCGTCATCGGACACCACGCGCACTTCGCGCAGATCAATGCCTGCCGCCGTCAATTCGCCCGCCAGATAATGCATGTTTGCATCGCGTGTGCGGCCTGACAGGATCTCGTCGCCGATCACGATCATTGCGGCTGTGGGGTTGGGCATTTTGCGTTCCTTTCCCTCTCGGTATATGCCTGCGACATGCGATTTCCCACCCCTCTTGTCCCCGCCCGCCTGATCCGACGCTATAAACGCTTTCTGGCCGATTGCCGCCTGGAAGACGGGCGCGAAGTCACCGCCCATTGCGCCAATCCGGGGTCGATGATGGGGCTGAAAGACGAAGGCTTGCGCATCTGGCTGGAGCCCAATGACGATGCGAAAAAGAAGCTGGATTACGGCTGGCGGCTGGTCGACCATGAAAACGGCCATTTCACGGGCGTCGATACCAGCCTGCCCAACCGCATGCTGCGCGCGGCGTTTGAAGCCCATGAGGTGTCCGAGCTGGCCGAACACCCCAACGTGCGGGCCGAGGTGAAATACGGCGAAAATTCCCGCGTGGATTTCCTGATGACCGGCGCGGGGCCGGATTGTTATGTCGAGGTGAAATCGGTCACCCTGTGTCGCACGCCCGGTCTGGCCGAATTCCCCGACAGCGTCACTGCGCGGGGTACCAAGCATCTGGAGGAGCTGACCCGCATGGTGCAAGCGGGGCATCGCGCCGTCATGTTCTATCTGGTGCAGCGCACGGACTGTACCCATATGGATCTGGCACGCGACATCGATGCGACCTACGGCGCCGCCTATGCGCTGGCCAAAGCGGCCGGGGTGGAAACGCTTTGTTATGACACCGTGATTACACCGGATGGCATAACGCTCGGCTCGCCTCTGGCATCATTGGCGTGACTGTCCTAAACAGGGACAAATGACAAAGGATACGATCTTGGACGACACCCGCGGACGCACCACGCGTGAAGGCATTCGGATTTATGAGCCCGGCGATTTCGCCGGCATGCACAAGGCGGGGGCCTTGGCGGCGGACATTCTGGACCGTGTCGCGCCCCTGGTGGTGCCCGGCGTGACCACTGCTGCATTGGACGCAGCAATCGAAGCCATGGTGGACGAGGCCGGCGCGGTATCGGCGACCATCGGTTATAAGGGCTATAAACACGCCAGCTGTATTTCGTTGAACCACGTGGTCTGCCACGGCATTCCGGGCGACAAGAAGATCAAGGATGGCGACATTCTGAACATCGACGTCACGGTGATTGTTGATGGCTGGTATGGCGACACCTCGCGCATGTATGTCGCCGGAAAGCTGTCGCGCAGGGCTGAACGGCTGATCCAGGTGACGCATGACGCCCTGTTTAAGGGGATCGAGGCGGTGAAGCCCGGCAATACCTTTGGTGATATCGGCCACGCCATTCAGGCCTATGTCGAGGCGCATCGCATGTCTGTTGTGCGCGATTTCTGCGGTCACGGTCTGGGTCTGGTGTTCCACGCGCCGCCCAATGTGCTGCACTATGGTCGCCCCGGCACGGGCCCGGTTCTGGAAGAAGGCATGTTCTTTACGATCGAACCGATGGTGAACCTGGGCCGCCCGGAAACCAAGGTGCTGGCGGATGACTGGACAGCCGTGACGCGCGACAAATCGCTGTCTGCACAATTTGAGCACTCTATCGGCGTAACTTCGACCGGTGCAGATATATTTACGCTATCTCCGGCAGGAAAATTCCACCCGACCTGGGGGTGATGGAGGGGAAATGGCCCTCTGTTGCGGGCCATTTCCCCTTTTATTTCAGGGGAAAATAATTAATCTCGCTGTGTATATTTATAACAGCTTGTTTGTATTTGAATAACGCCCGCTCAGACCATACCTCTGTTGTGTCGCAGGCCAAAACGGCCCGCATCAACGACCCAAGGAGGATGCTCTCATGTACAGCACCCTGAAAAAGACTGCTCTGGCCACCGTTTTTACCGCTGTTTTGGCCACAACTGCCACCACCGCGTTCGCTCAAGAGGTGACGCTGCGCTTTCAGCACTTTGTGTCGCCCCGGTCGGCCAACCCGACCCATTTCATGAAGCCCTGGGCGGACAAGATCGAGGCCGACAGCAATGGTCGCATCAAGGTCGAACTGTATCCGGCGATGCAGCTGGGGGGCAAAGCGCCAAGCCAGTATGACTTGATCCGCGATGGCGCGATTGATGGCGGCTGGGTGATCCCCGGATACCAGCCGGGCCGCTTTCCCGAAGCCGAGGCGATGGAGCTGCCCTTCATGGTCACGAAATCCGCCGAAGAAGCGTCGAAAGCCGCTTGGGTGTTCACGCAGAAGTATCTGATGGATGATTTCCGCGATGTGCAGGTTCTTGCCGCTCACATGCATGGTCGTGGCTTGGTGCACAAGAAAGGCCCCGCCGTGGCAACGGTCGAGGATTTCGCGGGCCTGAAACTGCGCGGTCCCTCGCGCACCGCGACCCTGCTGTTGGAACGCCTTGGCGCCACCCCAGTCGGCATGGCCGTCCCCGCCTTTCCCGAAGCGCTGGCCAAGGGCATCGTGGATGGAGGTGTGATCACATGGGAAATGTCGCCATCGCTGAAATTGGACGAACTGACCGACAGTCACACCGATGTGGCGGGCGACAAGTCCTTGTATAACCTGTATTTCATCTGGGCGATGAACCAGGATAAATACAACAGCTTGCCTGATGATCTAAGGGCCGTGATCGACGCGAATTCAGGCTTCTTTGCCTCGGCCTGGGCCGGTCTGGCGCATGATACGGGTGACATAACAGGGCGCGATGCCATGGTTGCAGCGGGAAATGAAATCGCCACGATGAGCGAGGCCGAGACCGCCCGCATTCAGGCACTTGGCGACGAGGTGATCGCAGATTGGATCGCCGACATGAATGCCAAGGGGTTGGACGGTGAGGCCTTGGTGCGTGATGCGCGCGCCGCCGTGCAAGTCACCCGCGCGCAGTAAGCGACGCCTGAAACGGATCGGAACGCCCGGGCTTTGGCTCGGGTGTTTTTCGGTCCGGTGGGCGGGGGGCCTGGGTCAGGTCCCACAATCTGGATGGCATCCGCATGGGCCCAATACAGCCCACCGGACAGGTGCCTGTTGCCGACCGTCGATCGTTGCCCGGCACCATCCTGGGCCAAGCCCTCGCAATCATTGCGGAAACTTCAGGGATACCGTGGGGCGTGTTGTTGCACAGAGCCGCAGCCGGAACAGAAATGATCCATACTCAATCCTTTTCAAGAATTGAGATCACCGTATCGCCATATCGGCGATTGTCCAATTGCGTGACGCCCGCAGGCGGGATGATCGTCGCGCTTTCTTCCCAAACGATCAGGGCATCGTCGGCCACCCATCCGCCGTGCAAAGCGGCGGCAAGCGCCTGTTCGCCCAGTTCTTTGCCATAAGGCGGGTCAAGGAAAATCAGGTCATGCGGCGTGCCCGCGCCCAGCCGGGTCGCGTTGCGCGCGATCAGGGTCGTGGCCTTCTGCGCGCGGCATTTCTGGATGTTCTCGCGGATCAGGGACTGCGCTTTACGCCCATCGTCAACAAAGGTGACGTGGCTTGCGCCGCGCGACAGGGCCTCGAGCCCCAGCGCGCCGGTGCCCGCAAACAGATCCAGCACGCGCGCATCCGTGATGGGGTCGCCAAACCGCCCGCCTACCAGCATGGAAAACAGGCTTTCGCGCACCCGGTCTGTGGTTGGGCGCAGGTGGGCACCTGCGTCGCCTTTGCCGACGGATGCCAGCGCCAGGCCACGAAACTGTCCGGCTATAATACGCATTTACATCAGCAACTTGAGATCAGTGGAGGGATCGGAAATCGCCACTTTGTCCGGCGATTTTCCACCTTCGATCAACCGTTTGCCGATCATATAGGCGCGAGGATCATTGGCCGCATCCACGGCCAGCAATGTGTCGCCCTGATAGTACCAGAAACTGGTCGACCCCGGCTTGTCCCCAGGGCGCGTGATCACATTGTCATAGCCCGTGTTCAGCCCGGCAATCTGCAATTTCACGTCATACTGGTCGGACCAAAACCAGGGTTTGGCGGTATAGTCCACGCCTTCGCCCATCATGTTGCGGGCCACGATTTCGGCCTGATCAATGGCGTTGGGCACGCTTTCCAGCCGGATGCGCCCGCCCTTATAGGGGAAGGACGCACAGTCGCCTGCGGCAAAAATCAAAGGATCCGACGTGCGCCCCTGTGCATCGGTTTTGATGCCGTTGTCGATCTCCAGACCGGTGGCTTCGGCCAGCGCCGTGGCGGGGGAAATGCCGACGCCAACGATGACGAAATCGACGTCCAACGTGGTGCCATCGGTCAGCTTGGCACCTGTGACGCGGCCTTTGCCAATAAGGGTGTCCAACCCGACTCCTTCGACGATGTTCACCCCATGGGACTTGTGCAACTCACGGAAATAATTCGATGTTTCCGGCGCGGCGACCCGTTGCAGGATGCGATCTGCCATTTCGACAAGGGTGACTTTCAACCCCTTTTTGGCGGCGACTGCTGCGGCCTCGAGCCCGATATAGCCGCCGCCGACGATCAGCACGCGGCGGGTATCGGCGAATTCCGGCGCCATCCGGTCGACATCGTCCAGACCGCGCACCACATGCACGCCCTCCAGCGTACCACCAATGGCCGGCGGCAGGCGACGTGGCACAGAGCCGGTGGTCAGCGCTAGCATGTCATATTTGATCTGATGCCCGCCTGCGATCACCACCTTGTCGGCCGCGTCAATCGCATCAACGCGTTCGTTCAGATGCAGGTCGATGCCGTTGTCAGGATAGAAACTGGCGGGGCGCAGGAACAGGCGTTCCACCTCCATATCGCCCAGCAGATAAGCCTTGGACAGCGGCGGGCGCTGATAGGGTGGCACGGCTTCTTCACCGATCAGAGTGACCTGACCGTCAAAGCCAGAATTCCGCAGTTTGGCGACCAGCGAGGCACCGGCCTGACCGGCTCCGACAACAACGATATGGCTCATGCGATGCACTCCTTCAGTCGTGATTTGAGGCGACAGTATTCAGGCGCGAAAGGCTTGGCAATCACGGTGCCCGCTTGAAGGGCCCCATTTCGGTGAGAATTTCGATGTCTTCGCCGACCGCTTCCGCCTCGGCGGTGACAAAATGTTGTACGGCGTCGCGAAAACCTGCGTCGGCGATCCAGTGCAACGAATGGGTGGCAACGGGCATATAGCCGCGCGCCAGTTTGTGGTCGCCTTGGGCGCCGGCCTCGACTCGGTCCATTCCATACGCAAGCGCATGGTCGATGGCTTGATAGTAGCACAGCTCAAAATGCAAGCAGGGATGGTGTTCGCGTGCGCCCCAGTATCGGCCAAACAGCGTGTCGCGGCCGATGAAATTCAGCGCCCCCGCGACGGGCGCGCCGTCACGTTCTGCCATCACCAAAAGGATGTCGTTGCGCATCGTGTCGTGGATTTCATCAAAGAAAGCACGGGTCAGATAGGGGCTGCCCCATTTGCGCGCGCCGGTGTCCTGATAAAACTGCCAAAACGCGTCCCAATGGGCGTCGTCAATCTGGTCCCCGGTCAGGCGGATGATGTCGCCGCCAAAAGCCTGCGCCGTGGCGCGTTCTTTGCGCAGGGTCTTACGCTTGCGCGAACTCAGGCTGGCCAGGAAAGCATCGAAATTGTCATAGCCATTGTTTTCCCAATGAAATTGCTGCCCCATGCGATGGATCAGGCCCATTTTATCGCCCTGTTGCGCCTCGGCTTCGGTGCAAAAGGTGACGTGCAGCGAGGACAGGCCATTCTCTGACGCAACCTGCACCGCACCCTGGACCAACGCGGCGGTGCCAATGGTTTCAAACCCTGGCCGAGTCAGGAAACGGCGGCCCGTGGCAGGGGTAAATGGCACGGCGATTTGCAGTTTCGGATAATACCGCCCGCCTGCGTTTTCCAGCGCATTTGCCCAACTGTGGTCGAACACATATTCGCCCTGGCTGTGGGATTTACCGTACATCGGCGCGGCGGCGATCATCTGACCATCCTGATGGGCGGTCAGGTGGTGGGGCTGCCATCCCGTGCCCGGCCCAACGCTGCCCGAGGCCTCGAGCGCATGCAGGAAGCGGTGCGTGGTGAAGGGATCAATCGGCCGGGCGCTGCCTTCAGGACAGGCGCATGCGTCCCATTCGCCCGACGGCAGGGCGGTGATACTGTTGTGCAGTCGGATTTCGATCTGATCGCTCACGGGGACATTGGGCCTTGGAGCTGGGCGGGCGTCAAGCTGTGTAGCCTTCGAAGGTCACATTGTCGGCGATTTTGCGGGCCTCGGCCTCCTGTTCGGCGGATCGCACGGTCCAGGTCAGAATCGGCACGCCGCGGTCTTTCAACGCTGCCACATGGGGGCTGTTCAAGTCATTCACGTCGTGGCTGATGAAGGCGGCACCGACCCGATCAAAATCGGGAATGGGGCGCAGATACTTGCGCGTTGCGGCGGGCAGCAACGGCCAGTTTTGTTGCAGATAGGCGCAGGTGGTCAGGCCCAGCGGGTGGCCGGTGCCGTGTTTACCAAAGGCGATAACCGCGTGCGGGTTGAACGACATGACAGCGGTAGGGCCTCGATAAGACGCAAGACTTTGTGCTGTCGCCGCCTCTAATGCGCCGGTGCGCGGGCCCATGGCACCATCCTGATCCTTGATTTCGATCAGCAGCGGAACGCGACCGTCTACCAGATCCAGGATGTCGTCCAGTGTGGGAATGCCTTCGTCGCCATGCAATAGCGGAACCTGTGTCAGCTCATGCGCCGTACGTTGGCGTATGGCGCCCTGAATGCCGGTCAGGCGTTTCAGATCATAGTCATGAAACACCATGGCCTGGTCGTCGGCTGACAGTTGCACGTCCAGCTCAATCCCGTACCCGCGCGCGATGGCGGCTTCCATTGCGACACGGGAATTTTCGGGTCGCCCCTGGGTCACATCGTGCAGGGCACGGTGCGCCAGCGGGGCGGCCAAAAAGACGTCGGGCAGGGGGACCTGGGTCATTTGACCAAGAAAATCCCTTCGATTTCCACGGCAACGCCAAACGGTAGCGAGGCGGCAGAGACAGCCGAGCGGGAATGGCGCCCGGCGTCACCCAAGGCGTCGACCAGGAAGTCGGATGCGCCGTTGATCACCTTGGGTTGGTCGCCGAAATTGGCGGTCGAGTTCACAAAACCGGTCAGCTTCACGACGCGCACAAGCCGGTCCAGATCGCCACCGCAGGCGGCTTTGACCTGGGCCAACAGGCCAATGGCGCAGGTGCGCGCGGCGGCGGCACCAGCGTCTGCATCCATGTCATCGCCCAGTTTCCCGGTGATAAAGCCGTCGGCATTCATGCTGATCTGGCCCGACACGTACACTGTATCGCCGACCTGTACCCAGGGCACATAGTTGGCGGCGGGGGCGGGGGCGTCAGGCAGGGTGACGCCCAGCTCGGCCAGGCGGGATTCGAATGCGCTCATCTCAGGGTCCTTTCCTGTTCACTCAGGCGGACGCTAACGGGGCTGTCGCTGGATGAAAAGGCCTAGCTTTCGCGAAAGGCTTTGTTGAAATAATCTGCCAGCGGTTTCACCAGATAGGCCAGCGGCGAGCGGTCATCGGTGCGCAGGAAACTGTCGACCGGCATGCCGGGCAGCAGGCTCAGCCCCTCGGGCAACAGCGCCAATTCGCCTTCGCTCAGGTGGATTTCGGCCGTGTAGAAGCTCTGGCCGGTCGCCTCGTCGGTAAACGCATCGGGCGACAGCGTCACAACGCGGCCCTTGAGCTGTGGCGTCGTGCGGCTGTCAAAGGCGGGGAAGGAGAGCGTGACCTCCTGACCAACAAAAACCTGGTCGACATGGATCGGTTCGACCCGCACGGAGATCACCAGCGGGCGGTCCTGCGGCACGATATACAGCACCGGTTCGGCCGCGCGTACCACGGCGCGTTCGGCATAAACGGTCAGTCCCAGAACCACGCCGCCGACCGGCGCACGGATGTCCAGCCGGTTCAACCGTTCGTCCAGCGCGCGCAGCTGTTCGGCCAGCTCAAGCTCGCGAAATTGCAGGTCGCGCAGCTCGGTAATGGCCTCCTCGCGCCGGGTCGAGGTCAGCTTCAGCACTTCGATCTCCAGCTCGGTGATGCGCCCCTCGTGTTCGGCCCGCGAGGCGACAAGTTCGCCCATCTGGCCCAAAATCCCGGCCTCGGTCCGTTGCAATTCCAGGACGCGGGTGGCCTGGGTCAGGCCTTTTTCAAGCAGCGTTTGCTGGCTTGCCAGTTCCTGTCGCAACAACTCCAGCTGCCGGATCAGGGATTTTTCCTGCGCCGTGATGCCGTCGATCTGGTTGCGGATCTGGTTGGCGCGTTTGTGCAATTGTCCGGCTTCGGTGGCCAGGGTTTCAGCGCGCGAGGCGAACAGGCGCACCTGCCCGTCCATCTGGGCCTGAAGGTCGGGTGTGTCGGCCTGAAAGGGAAAGGTCACATCGGGCTGCCCATCGCGTTCGGCCTCAAGTCGTGCGCGGCGTGCCATGACCTCGTGCAACTGGCCCTGCACGATGGTGCGTTCCGAACCCACGGCGGTTGGATCCAGGCGGATCAACACGTCACCCGCGGCCACGACGTCGCCTTCGTCAACCTGAATAGCCGCAACGACCCCACCATCGGGGTGCTGTACGACCTGGCGGTTCTGGTCGACCTCGACCGCGCCCTGGGCGACCACAGCGCCTGAGATATTGGCCATAACTGACCAAGTGCCAAAGCCGCCCAGCAGGACCAGCAGGGCGATCAGGCCCAGGATCACCGGGCCGCGGGCAGAGTATCCGGATTGTGCCATTAGCTGACCCCTCCCATGCCCTTGGATGTCTGGATTTGTTGTGCGTTCTGAACGGTTTTGGCCAGCACTTCGTCGCGCGGGCCAAAGGCGCGGACCTGGCCACCATCGATCATCAGCAGCAGTTCACATTCACGAATGGCGTCCGGGCGGTGGGCCATGATCATGACCGCATGTCCAGCGGCCTTGTGGGCGCGGATCGCCATGTTCAGGGCCTTGGTGCCATCATTGTCCAAGTTCGAATTCGGCTCATCCAACACCAGCAGCACGGGGTTACCATAGAGCGCGCGGGCCAGGCCGATGCGCTGCATCTGACCGCCCGACAACATGCCGCCGCCGGAATTCACGCGGGTGTCATAGCCATCGGGCAGGTGCAGGATCATGTCATGCGCGGCGGCTTTCTGGGCGGCTTCGACCACGGCGTCGTCATCGGGGTTCAGTTCCAGCCCGGCGATATTGTCCTTGATCGTGCCGTCAAACAGCGACACGCGCTGCGGCAGGTATCCAATATGTTGACCCAGCACGGCCGGGTCAAATTGGTCCAAGGCCGCACCGTCCAACCGGATTTTACCACCGGCCGGGCGCCAGACGCCGGTGATGGCGCGCGCGAGCGTTGATTTGCCCGCCCCCGAAGGGCCGATCACACCCATGGCCTGCCCCGGTTTCATTTCGAAATTCACCATCCGCAGCGAGGCCTGGGATTGTCCGGGCGGCACAACTGTCACGTTTTCGGCGCGAATATGTGCCTGGGGTCGGGGCAATTTTGTGCGGACCGTGTCCTCAGGGACTTCGGCCAGAAGTTCGCCCAGATTGCGCCAACCCATGCGGGCGCGTTGTACCACCTGCCATTGACCGATGGCCAGATCGACAGGTGCCAGGGCGCGGCCCATCAGGATCGAACCCGCAATCATTGCGCCGGGCGTCATGTCGCCCTGCAACACCAGATAGGCACCAAGGCCCAACATGGCGGATTGCAGAAACATGCGGAAGGTTTTGGACAGGGTCGAAAACCGGCCCGCGCCATCGGCGGCCCGGATGGTTTCGTTCAGGGCCTGATTGCGCGCGATCGACCAGCGTTCAAAGCCTGCGTCGGCCATGCCCAGGGCGCGCACCATCTCGGCCTCATCGCGTAGCTGACCGGACATGTGTTCGGCGCGCAGCGTGGCGATATTGGCCTGTTCCACATGGGCGCGGGTCACAGTCTGGTTCAGGATGGTGATCAGGATCAGAACACCGCCGCCCCCCAGCGCCAGATAGCCCAGCCAGGGGTGAAACAACCCGATTGCGGCCAGGAACAGTGGCGTCCAGGGGATGTCGTAAACCGCGGTGAAAACCGGGGTCGACAGCAGGCGTTGCACCGATTCCAGATCGCGCAGGTTGTTGACCACCGTGTCGGGCCGGGGCGACAGCGCCGCCTTGCGCAGAACGGCGGAAAATACGCGTTTGTCCAGCCGGGCCTGAAACCCGGCGCCGATCCGCGCCAGCACGCGGCCGCGCGCGAAATCCAGCACGCCCATGATGGCAAACAGAAACCCCATCAGCACGACCAGGGCGAACAGCGTTTCTTCGCTGCGGCTGCCCAGCACACGGTCATAGACTTGCAGCATGAAAATGGGGCCGGTCAGCATCAGCAGGTTCACAAAGACGGAAAACAGCCCCGCCACCCAAAACAGCCCGCGCGCCTGACGCCGGACTTGTCTGAGCTCTTCCAGCCCCTGTTCGCGCTCTACTGCTCTCATCGTGCCTAAATGTCCTGTTTTGGACGCAAAGTCCGGTCGAGATTGTAATAATCCAACTTGTTCGGCGAAAAACCGCGCCGAATTGTCGCCAAATAGTCACAGATCAATGCTGCCAATTGCTTAATGGCAGGGCAAGCAAACGTCATCTATTATGTGAAGAGAATCTGGGACTGAAAGGAATTTTCCACGATGAACGTTGCAGGGATACGACCCATGCGCCGCTTATTTGCGGTTTGCGCTTTGCTGGGGCTGATGGCCTGCACGCAGGCGCCAACGCCTGTGGGCGTTTCCGATCCGCTTGAAGCGTCCAACCGGCGGATGTTCCAGACCAACCTGGCGCTGGATCGCGCCCTGGTCGGCCCGGCGTCCGACGCCTATGGCGAAGGCATTCCCGACGGTGTGCGCCGCAGCGTTTCGAGCTTTTCGCAGAACGCCGGTCTGCCGGGGATTGTCGTGAACAAGATATTGCAAGGGCAACTGGAGGACGCCGCCCATAACGCGGTGCGGTTCCTGTTCAATTCGACCGTGGGCCTTGTGGGCCTGTTTGATGTGGCCACCGATATCGGGCTGGAAGAGCGCGACACGGATTTCGGCGAAACGCTGCACCGCTGGGGCTTTTCCGAAGGGCGTTATGTCGTGTTGCCGTTCTTTGGCCCGTCAACCGAACGTGATGCGATGGGCATCGCGGTTGATTTCGTCATAAACCCGCTTAGCTATGTTGTTGAGACGCCGGAAAGCCGCGTTTTCCCTGTTGCCAAGGTGGTGTCCAAGGTTGGGGATCGGTATGACTATGGCGCGACAGTCGAGGCGGTGCTGTACGAGGGGGAAGACCCCTATGCGACCGCCCGGTTGTTCTACCTCGATTCCCGCCGCTATGAGCTGGGCGGCGAGGTTGCAGATGACGAACTGTATGATCTTTATGAGGAAGCCTATGAGTAAGATGTCCATGATGGGGGCCCAAATGGGCCGACGTGCGGTTCTGGCCGGGCTGGCCGGTGGCGCAGTGGCGATGACCCTGCCGGGGCGTGCCTTGGCCTATTCCGTCGATCTGGCCCGCAGCCTGATCGACAAGGTCGTGCGCGATATCAACAAGATCATCGCCAGCGGTAAATCCGAAGCCTTGATGATCCGCGATTTCGAAAAGATTTTTGTGAATTATGCCGACGTGGGGCGTATTGCCCTGTTGGTGCTGGGCCCGGACGGGCGCAGTGCATCGGCGTCGCAGAAACGCGCGTTCACCAAGGCGTTCCAGGGTTATATCGGTCGCAAATATGGACGCCGGTTTCGTGAATTCATCGGCGGGCGGATCGAAGTGCAGGACGCAAAGGCCGTGAAAAGCTTTTACGAGGTGCGCACGACCACGCACCTGGCCGGGCAAGCGCCGTTCGAGGTGGTGTTTGTGGTGGCCGACCAGAATGGCCGCTTTATTGACCTGAAGATCGAAGGCATCAGCCTGGTGAAATCCGAACGCAGCGAAGTCGGCGCGATGCTGGACAAGCGGCGCGGTGATCTGAACGAACTGATCGCCTATCTGAAAACGATCTGACCCGCTGGGCTGACCTAGGACGCTAGCCCAGGGTGCTGATCCAGGGCACTGATCCGGGGCGGAGCGTTTTGTCCCGCAGGAAATACCCAAGACCCGGTCCCGAAAGGGGCCGGGTCTTCTTATTACTCAAGACCCAGGATAGAGCGCAGCACGTTCAGGATCACGTCTTCGCCGCGGACGTTCCCACCCGGCTGGCGGGGCGTCGCTGGGCCCGTGTCCCGCACGCTGCCAGGGGCAGGGCGGATCATGGGCAGGGGCGCTTCGGGCAGGTTTGCGTGAACGCGGGTCATCGTTTCACGCCAGATGTCGGCGGGCAGACCGCCGCCGGTCACGCCCTTCAGCGGTGTATTGTCATCGTACCCCATCCAGACGCCCGCGACGTAATCGGCGGTAAAGCCCAGGAACCAGGCGTCTTTGGCGGCGGTGGTCGTGCCGGTCTTGCCCGCAGCCTCGCGCGTGCCCAATTGGGCCCGTGCACCGGTGCCTTCGGCAACAACGCGGCTCATCATATAGACCAGCTGTTCGGCGGCGTTGCGTGAAATCACCCGTTCGCCGATGCCGCCTGATTGCGTCATCAGGGGCGCGGTGTCACCCACCAGCTTTAGATCCACCAGCCCATAGGGCGTGACAGATGAGCCCCCGTTCAGGATGCCGGCATAGGCGCCTGTCATCTCCAGCAAAGTGCTTTCGGACGCGCCCAGGGCCAGCGCGGGGCCAAGCGCCAGGTCGCTTTGAATGCCGAACATTTCCGCCACGGTGCGCACGTTGTCGCGCCCGACGGCCTCAGAAAGGCGCACGGCGGGGGTGTTCAGACTGTCGCGCAGGGCGCGGGCCAGCGTGACGTTGCCGTAATACTTGTTGGTATAGTTGCGCGGGCACCATTCGCCCGAGCCGGGGATGTTCAGACAGTATTCTGCGTCCTCAATAAGGCTGTCCCAGTTATAGCCCAGATCAAGCGCGGCGGCATAAACAAAGGGTTTGAAAGACGACCCAGTCTGGCGGCGCGCCTGTGTGGCGCGGTTGAAGGCGCCGGTGACTTTGGTCTGACGCCCCCCGACCATGGCGCGCACGGCGCCGTCGGCGGACATGACGACGATCGCCGCCTGCGCCTTTGACCCTTCGCGCACCTTGTTTTCAAACACCCATTGCATCGCCTCTTCGGCGGCGCGTTGGATGTCCTGGTCCAGCGTGGTGCGGATAATCACGTCTTCGGTGGTGTCCGACCCGAACCCCATCAGCGACGTGCCCATGACCCAATCGGCGAAATAGCCCCCGGCGCGGGCCTGGGCGGCGGGCGACAGGACGGCGGGATAGGTCACGGCCTCCTGACGTTGGGCGGCGCTCAGGTAACCCTGTTCGAACATCAGTTTCAGAACCGTTTCCGCGCGATCCTGCGAGCGTTGCAGGTTGTTGGTCGGGGCGTATCGCGTGGGCGCGGTCAGGGCGCCGGCCAACATTGCGGCCTCGGCGGGCAAAAGGTCTGCGGCGGATTTTCCGAAATAGCGTTGCGAGGCGGCCTCGAACCCATGACTGCCGGACCCCAGAAAGGCACGGTTCATATAGATCGTCAGAATTTCGTCCTTGGAGTATTTGACCTCAAGCGCCATCGCGAAAATGGCTTCCTTCATCTTGCGCCACAGGGAACTCTGTCGACAGTCTGCCTCGTATTTGGCTTCGCTGTCCCAAACGGTGGGGTCAAACGGCACGCCCAGGCACAGCAGTTTCGCGACCTGTTGCGTCAGGGTCGAGCCACCATGACCCGACAGCGGCCCACGCCCTTCGGACAGGTTGATTTTCACAGCCGAGGCAACGCCGCGCGGCGAAATGCCGAAATGGCGATAGAAGCGTTTGTCTTCCGTGGCAACGACGGCGTTTTTCAGGTGGGGCGACACGGTGTCGGCGGTAATCTGCCCACCGAACTGATCGCCACGCCAGGCATAGACCGCATTGTGCCGATCCATCAGCGTGACCGAGCCCTTGGCACGTCCGTCCAGCAGGTCGGTGACCGGGGGCAGGGTCGAGGTGACATAGAACACGGCAAGGCCGACGATCAGGGCGACAACCGCCGCGCCGCGCCAGGTCAGACGCCAGATCAGGCGGAAAATCCAGCTGACGATCGCCAGAGGCCAGGCCAGGATGGCAGGCAACTTGCGCTTTGTTTTGCGGCGCACGGGTTTACGAGCTGGCTTTTTCGACGGCTTCTTTGCCGTCTTTTTCACCGGTTTCTTCGCCGCGGATTTCCCCGCGCCGTACCGTTTTTCCGCCACCAAAGGCGGTTTGCGTCGTCCTGATCCAGCCATGATACCTGCGGCCCCAGCCTGTTCGTTGTCTGCTCTTTTGCCCGAAGAATAGCGACTCGGTTCAGGAAAGACGAGAGCGGGAACCCCGACCACCGCCGCTTTTTCAAGCGATGAAAAAATAAGCATCTGGGCGGGCGGGTGCAAGTTTTCTGCCCTTTTGCCTGTTTTCTGGGCGGTGGCCCCCGGTGGATTTCTTGTTCTGCGATGCAGCATGCGTCTTGCTGGCCTCAGGAAATTCGCGGGGCCAACCCGCCAAACCAAAGAGGGATATGACGTGAAACTGATCATTGCAGCGATCAAACCGTTCAAACTGGAGGAGGTCCGGGAAGCCCTGACCACCATCGGCGTGCGCGGCATGATGGTAACCGAAGTCAAAGGGTTCGGCAGCCAGTCGGGCCACACGGAAATTTACCGCGGCGCCGAATACGCGGTGAATTTCGTGCCGAAAGTGAAGCTGGAAATTGTCGTTTCGGCATCCATGGCTGACCAAGTAATTGAAACCATTCGCGAAACTGCGGGCACCGGCAAGATCGGCGACGGCAAGATTTTCAAGCTGGACGTGGAAAGCGCCCTGCGCGTGCGCACCGGCGAAACGGACGGCGACGCGCTGTAATCGCGCGACTGACAAGAGGAATGACCATGCAAATCAAGAAACTTCTTCCCCTGGCAGCCACGGCAGCACTTGTGCCCGCCCTGGCCTTTGCACAGGACGCGGCCCCCGGTGAGGCGGCTGACCACACTCAATTCATCCTGACCTCGGTCCTGTTCCTGATGGGCGGCTTTTTGGTGTTCTGGATGGCTGCGGGCTTCGCCATGCTCGAGGCCGGACTGGTGCGCTCCAAGAACGTGACCATGCAGTTGACCAAGAACGTGGCGCTGTTTTCCATCGCGGCCATCATGTACTGGCTGGCGGGCTATGGCATCATGTATCCGGCCGAATGGCTGGTCGAAGGCTGGCTGGGTCCGTTCTTTGCCGTCACATCGCTGGACCCGGTTGGGGTTGGTGCGGATGCGGTTGACGTTGGCTATGCCTCTGGCGCATCAGACTTTTTCTTCCAGTTGATGTTCTGTGCGGCGACTGCGTCGATCGTATCGGGCACCTTGGCTGAGCGGATCAAGCTGTGGCCCTTCCTGGCCTTTGTTGTTGTCCTGACAGGCTTCATCTACCCGATCGAAGCATCCTGGCAGTGGGGCGGCGGCTGGTTGTCGGAAGCTGGTTTCTCGGACTTCGCTGGCTCGACCCTGGTGCACGCAGCTGGTGGTTTTGCAGCGCTGGCCGGTGTGATTATCCTGGGGCCGCGGATCGGCAAATACAAAGACGGCCGTACGGTGCCGATGCCCGGTTCGAACCTGGCGCTGGCGACCCTGGGGACGTTCATCCTGTGGCTGGGTTGGTTCGGCTTCAACGGTGGCTCGCAGCTGGCAATGGGAACCATTGGTGACGTGTCGGACGTGGGACGGATCTTTGCCAACACCAACATGGCGGCAGCTGCCGGTGCGTTGGTTGCGATGATCATGACACAAATCATGTATAAGAAAGTTGACCTGACGATGACCCTGAACGGCGCGCTGGCCGGTCTGGTGTCGATCACGGCGGAACCGCTGGCCCCCAGCCTGTTTCAGGCGCTGATCATCGGTGGTGTCGGTGGCGCAATCGTCGTCTTCGTGGTGCCGCTGCTGGACAAGCTCAAGCTGGACGACGTGGTCGGCGCAATCCCGGTTCACCTGGTTGCCGGTTTCTGGGGCACGATCATCGTGGCCTGGACCAACGATGGCGCATCCTTTGTCACGCAGATCATGGGCTTTGCCGCCATCGGCGCCTTTGTCTTCGTGGTCAGCTTCATCGTCTTCTCCATCATCAAGGCGGTGATGGGCCTGCGGGTTGGCGAAGAGGAAGAGATCAACGGCTTGGATATGGCCGAGCTGGGCATGGAAGCCTATCCGGAATTCACCAACGGCTGATCCGGTGCCGATCTGAAAGACACAGCCCGGGCGTTCGCGCCCGGGTTTTTTATGTCCGGGGGGTGCCCTGAAACAGAAAAAGCCGCGCTGTAAGGGCGCGGCTTTTCCGGTTCGGGTGAGGCTGGATCAGATGCCGACGGCAACGATTGCCTTGGCCAGGATCGGTACGGTTTCGGCGTTCAGCCCGGCGATGTTCAGGCGGCTATCGCCCACCATATAAATACCGTGTTCGACACGCAGTTTTTCAACTTGTTCGGGCGTGGCCCCTAGGCGTGAAAACATGCCACGGTGGTCGGCGACAAAGCCAAACCGGTCCGAGCCCGCACATTTTTGCAGCTCAGATGCCAGCTGTTCGCGCAGTCCCAGCATGCCTTTGCGCACGGTTTCCAGTTCGTCCATCCAATCGGCGCGCAAGCCCTCGTCATTCAGGATCATGGTCACCAGACGGGCACCGTGATCGGGCGGAAAGCTGAAGTTCTGGCGGTTCAGGTGCGTCAGGTTCTGTTGCGCGATGCCGGTTTGGCTGGCGTTTTCAGAAATCGCCATCAACAGCCCGGTGCGTTCACGGTAGATGCCGAAGTTTTTCGAGCAGCTGGCGGCGATCAGCACTTCGGGCAACGAAGAGGCCACGAGGCGGGTGCCTGCGGCGTCTGCTTCCAGCCCGTCGCCAAAGCCCTGATAGGCGATGTCGATCATCGGCGTGGCACCGGTTTTTTCCAGCAGCGCAACGACGTCGGCCCATTGAGGCAAGGTCAGGTTGGCGCCGGTCGGGTTGTGGCAGCAGCCGTGCAGCAACACCACGTCACCCGCCTTTGCCCCCGCCAGGTCGGCCATCATGCCGTCAAAATCCACCGCGCGGCTGTCGTTGTCGAAATAGCGGTATTCGGCCATTTTCATGCCAAGGTGTTTGAGGATCGACGGGTGGTTCGGCCAGGTCGGGTTGGACAGCCAGATCGTGGCATCAGGCGACGCCATCTTGATCAGCTCAACCGCCTGGTGGATTGCGCCGGTGCCGCCGGGCTGCGCGGCCATCGCCATGCGATCCGTGTCGATGGCGTCGCCCAGCACAAGGCCGGACAGGGCCTGGCCAAAGGCAGGATCACCCGCAAGACCGGTATAGCTTTTGGTGCTTTCCAGCTCCCACAGCACTTTCTCGGCCGCTTTCACGGCGCGCATGACCGGGGTCACGCCCAGGGCGTTTTTGTAAACGCCAACGCCAAGGTCGATTTTACCCTCGCGCGGGTCATCGCGGTACATGGCCATCAGCGCCATGATCTTGTCTACGGGTTGGGCGTGAAGGTTGGTCAGCATAGTCATTCTCCGGTTTCGACGCGCAGGTCGTTATACATGCCCCATTCCGACCAGCTGCCGTCATAAATGGCGTGGCGGTCGTGGCCGATCTGTTCCAGAGCCAGGCAGAGGACGGCGGCAGTGACGCCTGATCCACAGCTGGCGATGACGGGTTTTGCAAGATCCGCACCGGCGGCGGCAAATACGGCCTTCAGAGCGGTTTCGTCCTTCATCGTGCCATCGGCGCCCAGAAGATCGCCAAAGGGCACGTTTTTCGAATTCGGGATATGGCCGCCGCGCAGGCCTTCGCGGGGTTCGGGTTCCGTCCCCGCGAAACGTCCCGCGCTGCGGGCATCCAGGATCTGATAGTCGCCCAGTTTCGCAGCGGCGGCGACCTGGGTCACGTCCTTGATCATATGCGCCTGACGATGCACCGTCATGTGGCGATCGCGGATCACCGGCGGCATGTCTTCGACCGGGCGGCCTTCGGTCAGCCATTTCGGCAGGCCCCCGTCCAGCACGGCGATGTCCATCTTGCCCATCAGGCGAAACAGCCACCAGACACGCGCAGCCGACATGATGCCCGCGCCGTCATACACCACCACCTGATGGCCATCACCAATGCCCATGGCACGCATGCGGGACATGAATTTGTCGACCGGTGGCGCCATATGCGGCAGGTCCGAGCGCAGATCGGAAATTTCGTCGATGTCAAAGAAACGCGCGCCGGGAATGTGGGCGCTGTCGTATTCCGCCTTGGGATCGCGTTCCATCGCGGGCAGATACCACGAGGCGTCAATCACGCGCAGGTCAGGGTCCTTTAGGTGGGCCCCCAACCAGTCGGTGGAAACGAGTGTTTTCGGATTGCTATGCGGCATGGACTTGCCCCCCCGTGAGTCTCACTTGGAACCTGCCTACTTTCCAGGGGCGCGTTAGGCAAGGGTAGGCCGCCCGCGGTGCACTCTACGGGCGGCCCTGTTGGCCTTTTCTTGTTATTTTGCCAACATATTCTTGATTAGGCCGACAATGGCCAGGGCCACGCCACCGCCAACGCCACCCGAGGCGACCTGGCCCAGGATGGCACCGATGTCCATGCCGCCGCCTGCGGTCATGCCTCCCGCGCCCAGGGCGTTCAGGATTTGCGCGCCGACACCGCCGCCGACGATACCGGCAAGCGAATTGCCCAACGGGCCAAGGTTCAGGTTTTTCAGAATGCCCCCGGCCAGGTTGCCGCCAACGGCACCTGAGACCAGACTGATGATCAGCTGTTCCATCTGTGTCCTTCCTGTCGGGGTTTTGGTTGTTTGCAGCAGAAACGAGCGCCCCCATGGCCCGGTATTGAAACCCTAGCAATGGGCGCAGGACGCCAGAAGGGGAATAAATCGGTCGCGGTCACCGCCGCTTTGGACGGCGGCTTGAAATGGGGCGACCCTGAAGGGCCTCGCGCCAGCCCATGTACAGGCCGGATCCCAGGATCAGGGCAATGCCGACCCAGGCCCATGTGTCGGGCCATTCGCCAAACACCACCCAGCCAAAGCCGATCGACAGCACCATGGCGAAATATTCGAACGGGGCGGCCAGGCCGGCCTCGCAGATCGAATAGGCGCGCGAGATCAGCCAGCCGCCGAACGCCGAGGCCAGGCCGAGAATGGCAAAGAACTTCGCGTCTGCCAGCGAAAGGTTACCCCAGGCGCGGGTCAGAAACTCGATTGAAACGGACGAGGCATCTGCAAAAGCACCTGCGCCGAAGATCAGGCCGAAGATGGCTGAGACGATGACAAAGATCAGCTGAATGTAAAACGCCATGCTGACCGCGCTGTCGGTTGATCCCAGCTTGCGCGTCATGATGTGCAGACCGGCATAGGCCACCGCCGAAATCAGCGGCAGAAAGGCGGCGGGCTGAAAGCTGTCGCCGCCCGGGCGGATGATGATGATCACGCCCAACAGGCCAATGGCGACAGCTGCCCAGCGGCGCGCGCCGACCTGTTCGTGCAGGAAAATGACGGAAAACCCGGTGATCAACAGGGGCGAGACAAAGAAAACCGCCGTGGCATCGGCAATCGGCATCGCTGCCAGCCCCATGAAAAACGCCATGTTGGCAAAGACCACAAAGGCGCCGCGCAGGATATGGATGGGCATGCGTTTGGTGCGCAGCTGGCCAAAGCCTCCGGTCAAAGGCAGCAACACCAGCGTGATGACCGCCAACGCGATCAGAGACCGCAGCAACACCACCTGATGCAGGGCATAATTGCCCGACAGGAATTTGATCACCGTGTCATTGACGGAAAACAGGGCCGAGGCCCCGATGGCAGATGTAATGCCGATCAGGTTTGGATTGCGCTGGGTCATGAGAACAGAAAACCGATGTTCAGGGCGGGGGTCTGTTCCGGGGGCGACCCTTTGTGGTGTCGCAATTTAACGCGGCCTGGCTCAGTCCTGTGCGGCGGCGCGGATCATGCGATCCAACGCGTCCAGGAACCGCGACCGGTCCGCCTTGGAAAACGCCCGCCCGCCACCCTGACGAAACGGGTCCGCCGCGCGCAGGTCGGTCATCAGGTCGCGCGTCGCCAGTTGCTGGCCGATATTGGCTTGGGTCAGGGCCTCGCCATTGTGGCGCACCACGCGCGCGCCTGCTTCGATGCATTTTGCGGCCAGGGGGATGTCGCCGGTTACGACCACATCGCCCTTGCCCACCCGGTCGGCGATCCACATATCGGCCACGTCCGGCCCGTCGGGCACATAGATCATCTCTACCAGTGGGTTTTGCGACGGGCGCAATCCGCCGTTTGACACAACGAACATCTTCATCTTGTGGCGGGTGGCCACGGTCTCGGCCTCGGCTTTGACTGGGCAGGCATCCGCGTCGATATAGATCATGCGTACAGCGCGTCGGCGTGAAATGCGACGTGGTCTTCCATGAAGGTCGAGACGAAGAAATACGAATGGTCATACCCCGGCTGCATCCGGAATGTCGCCTGTTGGCGGCGCTTGGCAATGGCTGCGGCCAGTGCTTCGGGCCTCAGCAGGTCCAGGAACTGATCCTTGGTGCCAGTGTCGATCAACATCGGTCCGTCAAACCCCTTGTCAGCCATCAAAAGCGTGGCGTCATGGGCGGCCCATTTGGTTTCATCGTCGCCCAGATAGGCCGACAGCTGCTTGCGGCCCCAATCGGACGCGGTTGGGTTTGCGATCGGCGCAAAGGCGGACACGGACCGGAACCGATCAGGCAGCGACATGGCCATGGTCAACGCGCCGTGCCCGCCCATGGAGTGGCCCGTAATGCCCTGACGATCCGCGTCCAGTGCGAAGCTGTTGAACAACAGGTCCGGCAGGTCGGCGGTGACGTAGTCCCACATGCGGAAATGCGGGGCCCAGGGTTTTTGCGTCGCGTTCACATAGAACCCAGCGCCCTGGCCCAGATCGTATGCTTCGTCATCCGCAACGCCTTCGCCGCGCGGCGAGGTGTCAGGAAACACCAGAGCGATGCCCTCGTTCGCGGCCCAGGCCT
>Ga0209121_10000454_pt1 | contig 43059 bp, 42 predicted proteins | sample Cruoilmetagenom3_FD_187292 | JGI IMG/M metagenome (GOLD analysis project Ga0209121, IMG submission 187292) | Oil polluted marine microbial communities from Coal Oil Point, Santa Barbara, California, USA - Sample 3 (SPAdes) (version 2) | ecosystem: Environmental > Aquatic > Marine > Oil seeps ... | reverse complement strand
CGAGCGCGTTCGCGCACAAGGGTGGCGTTCACGCGAGCGCCGCAGCCCGCCTTCCGGAGGCGTACGAACATATCGATCCTTCGGCGGTGGGCAATCTCGCACGCGTTGTCGTGAGTGAGCTTGCTGGCCGCGCGTCGCTCACGATGAAGGCCCAGGAGCTGGGCTTCGATCTCACGAGTGATCCGGGCACGGTCAACGCCGTGCTCGACAGCATCAAGGAGCTTGAGCACGACGGCTATTCGTTTGAGGCGGCGGACGCCTCACTCGAGGTACTCCTCAAGAAGCAGCTCGGCACCTATGAGCCCCTGTTCCAGCTCGAGTCGTTCCGCTGCATCATGGAGAAACGCGAGGACGGCAAGGTCATGACCGAGGCCACGATCAAGATCCACGTGGGCGGTCACCGCTATATCGCGACGGCAGAGGGCAACGGTCCCGTCAACGCGCTCGACAAGGCGCTGCGCATTGCCATCAGCTCCTACTATCCGGCTCTGGCCGAAATCGAGCTCAAGGACTTCAAGGTCCGCGTGCTCGACGAGAAGAAGGGCACCGCTGCGGTCACGCGCGTGCTCATCGAGTCGAGTGATGGCGACAAGGGCTGGGGTACCGTCGGCGTATCGGAGAACATCATCGAGGCCTCATGGGAAGCTTTGGTGGATTCGGTCGACTTCGGACTCACACATCCTCGGCAGGATACCTAGGACAATCATGGAAGTTAACGGACGTGGGGACGGAATCGAACGCGTCCGGGGGCTTGGTATGAGGATCGTCCGTATTTTTCATGAGGGTGACTGTCGGTATGGACTTGCCGACGACACCACGGTGACGCTCATTTCCGATGAGCCCTTCGCCGCGTGGGAGACCGAGGACGTCGTTCCGCTCGCCACAGCTCAGCTGCTGCCCCCCGTGGTTCCCACCAAGATCGTGTGCGTGGGCATCAACTATCGCGCTCATGCCCAGGAGATGGGTCACGAGCTTCCTAAGGAGCCGGTCATCTTCCTCAAGCCGCCTACGACTATGAATGGACCCGGGGGAGACATAGTCGTCCCGCCCACGGTTGGTCGGATCGACTATGAGGCCGAGCTCGCGGTTGTCATCGGCAGGCGTACGCACAGGGTGGACGTCGAGGAGGCTCGCACCAACATTGTGGGCTTCACCTGCGGCAACGACGTGACGGCGCGCGACCTCCAGAAGATCGACGGCCAGTGGACCCGCGCCAAGGGGTTCGACGGGTTCTGCCCGATAGGCCCGTGGGTCGAGACCGATATCGACCCCACCAATCTTGCGATTCAGTCGTTCGTCGACGGCGAACTGCGGCAGTCCTCTAACACTAAGGACATGATCTTCGATGTCTACGAACTGGTGAGTTTCATCTCTTCCGTGATGACCCTGGTTCCCGGAGATGTCGTGCTCACCGGCACACCGTCGGGCATTGGCCCCATGGAGCCCGGACAGACCGTTGAGGTGCGCATCGAGGGCATCGGATCGCTCATCAATCAGGTCGTCTGATCCTTCTCGGATTTGACTTGAGTCATGTACGGCTCAGAGTATTCGCGTTAGCGTACGGATGACGAAGTCCCCCACGCTGAAGGATGCGGATGCAGATCACCGAGACCGCTGCGGCCACCACGACCGCCACCGAACGGACCGAGCCTCGGGTTTTCGATACCTACGCGCTCGTGTACGCGTACGCACTGATCCTTCTGCTGCCGGGGCTCTTGCTGGCCTCCACCACGGGGTACAAGAGTTACTCTCCGACCTTTCTCCTGGGTGTCTTGGGGCCGTTCGCCCTGGGTGTGATCGCCGTGTTCATGACCGACGCGGTCGATCCGCTGAAGACACGCCTCATCCGTGCTGCGGTTCTCATGCCGATAGTCTCCATGACCGGTGTGGCGATCATGTTCGGTACGAGCATCGCCCTGGTTCCTTTGAGTCCCTGGATCCGGGTCGAGAACTTCTCGTCGCTCACGATCGTCGCGGTCGTGGTCCTCGCCGCGGTACTCCTGCCTCTTCCTATAGCCCTGTTCAATCGCCTGCGCGGTCCTCGTAGTGCACGTGCGCTGGTCCAGAGCTTTGTGCTCGTACTTGGGCTCCTGCTCACGGTGGGTGTCGCGGTTGTCATGGTCAACAATGTCGGGCTGCTGGGTGAGTATCTGCGCAAGGACATGCAGATCTATCTCGTCGGCGCGGTTGGATGGTACCTACCCTCGTTCGGTCTGGCGGCTGGCGTGTGGCGCAAGCTCGGTATCGTCTGACGTTCCGGGTGCCACGGGCGCTCCGTCCATCGACGGAGAATCGCACGCTCGGCACGGCACATGCCGCCCGTCGAGAAAGGGTACCTTTCGGTCATTCCGGAGCCCAGAATGTCGTGGGTGCGTGGTAAACTGACCACATCATCTTGCGCATTCGCCACGACCTCGGAGATCGCCTTATATGCCTCAGGATCGCCTTCGCACCACTGATGTCGATGAGTTGCTCAGAGCCCTGCTCGCGCTCGACGACGCAGACGAGGCATACGCCCTGCTCCAGGATCTCTGCACCATCCGTGAGGTTCAGGATATGGCTCAGCGACTCGCCGTCGCACGAATGCTGTCGGCAGGTGAGCACTACTCGCGCATCCAGGAGATCACCGGCGCTTCTGCCACCACGATCAGCCGGGTGAGCAAGGCCCTCAACTATGGGGCCGACGGATATCGCATGGTCATGAGCAAGCTCGATCCTGCTCCTCCGGGCGAGTAGCGGGCGAGTACCGTGTCCTTCATCCACCTGCACACACACAGTGAATATTCCATGCTCGACGGCGCGGCACGCGTCAAGAAGCTCGTCGAGCGGGCGGTCGAATTCGAGATGCCGGCGCTCGCGATCACGGATCACGGCTACATGTACGGAGCCGTGGACTTCTATCGCGCCGCAACCAAGGCCGGGGTCAAGCCGCTCATCGGGTGCGAGGTCTACTTCACCCCGGACTCTCGTACCAAGCGCGACGGCAAACCGAACCTCAACCACCTTCTGCTGCTCGCCAAGAACAACGAGGGCTACCGCAACCTCATGGCGATCGTGTCAGACGCCGCTGTCAACGGCTTCTACTACAAGCCTCAGGTCGACAGGGAGCTTCTGGAGAAGTACAGCGAGGGGCTCATCTGCACCAGCGCGTGTATGAGCGGCATCGTGAGCAAGTCGTTCGAGTACGGTATGCCGGAGGTCGCGCGCGAGTGGGCGGAGAACTACGCGGGCATCTTCGCGCCTGGCGATTTCTATCTGGAGATCCAGCAGCAGGGGATCACCGCTGACAACGGGGTCACCCAGAAGCAGCTCAACCAGCAGATCAGCGCGCTTGCCTACGACATGGGCCTGCCGCTCGTGGGAACCAACGACATCCACTACGTGGAGCGCGCGCAGGCGCATACACAGGACCTGCTGCTCTGCATTGGCACCGGCTCCACGGTCGACGATCCCAACCGCATGAAGTTCTCGTGCGATGAGTTCTTCATGAAGTCCGCACAAGAGATGGCAGAGGCGCTTCCGGAGTATCCCGAGGCGCTCTCCAACACGCAGGATGTGGCCGACAAGTGCGATGTCTCCATCGAGTTCGGCAAGATCATCCTGCCGGTCTTCAAGGTGCCGGAGAAGCACACGCCCGAGACGTACCTGCGTGAGCAATGCATCGAGGGACTCAAAGTCCGCTACAGCGACCCGCTGCCTCCTGAGGTCATCGAGAGGCTCGACCACGAGCTCAAAGTCATCAACGACAAGGGCTTCCCCGCATACTTCCTCATCACTGCGGACTTCGTGCAGTGGGCCAAGGACAACGATATCGGAGTCGGTCCTGGGCGAGGCAGTGCGGCAGGCTCTATCATCGCGTACTCGTTGGGCATCACCAACCTCGATCCGCTCGCCAACGGCCTGCTGTTCGAGCGATTCCTCAACCCTGAGCGTACCGAGATGCCCGATATCGACATCGACTTCGACGACGAGCGCAGACTCGAGGTCATCGAGTACGTGCGCGAGAAGTACGGGCACGACAAGGTCGCGCAGATCATCACCTTCGGCACCATGAAGGCGCGCGCCGCGATCCGCGACGCTGGTCGTGTGCTGGGCTATCCCTATGGCGTACCTGACAAGATCTCCAAGCAGATCGTCGAGGACCTCAAGGCCACGATCGATTCGTCGCTGGCGCAGAACAAGGAGTTCCGTGCCGAGTACGATTCCAACCCAGACACCAAACGTATCGTCGATGCGGCCCGTGAACTCGAGGGTATTGTGCGTGGCGAGGGCATCCATGCCGCCGGCGTGGTCATCTGTCGCGACCCGCTGCACCACTATGCGCCGGTCAAGTACGACACCAAGGGCGGCTCGGTCATCACGCAGTACGACGGTCCCACCGTCGCCGACATGGGCCTACTCAAGATGGACTTCCTGGGCCTGCGCACGCTCACCGTGCTCGCTTCCGCACGGAGATCCATTCGCGAGAACTACGACATCGACATCGATCCGGATGAGATTCCGCTCGATGATGCCAAGACCTTCGCTCTCCTGCGCAAGGGCGACACCGCCGGCGTGTTCCAGGTCGAGTCTCCCGGCATGCGCCAGCTTCTGCGTGACATGAAGCCTACGGTGTTCGCGGAGATCGTCGCGCTGCTCGCACTGTATCGTCCCGGTCCGCTCGGTTCAGGAATGGTCAAGGATTTCGTCGACCGCAAGCATGGTCGTGCGCGCGTCACGTACTACGACGATCGTCTCAAGCCGATCCTTGAGGAGACGTACGGTACGGTCGTCTATCAGGAGCAGGTCATGCGCATCTCCATGGAGATGAGTGGCTTCTCGGCGGCCAAGGCCGACAAACTGCGCAAGGCCATGGGCAAGAAGGACATCAACGTACTCCAGACGCTCAAGGCAGACTGGTTGTCGGGCGCGGAGGCAAATGGGTACGATCCCAAGCTCGCCGACTCCATGTGGACGGATATCGAGAAGTTCGCCGAGTACGCGTTCAACAAGAGTCATTCGGCCGCCTATGGGCTGATCACCATGCAGACGGCGTACCTCAAGGCCCACTATCCGCTCGACTATATGGCCGCTGTGCTCACGAGCTACACGGGCAAGACTGACAAGATCGTCAAGTATGTGGCGGAGTGCAACCGGGCTGGCATGACCGTGCTGCCGCCGGACGTGAACTCGTCGCGCAAGGACTTCACTGCGGTCGAAGGTGGCATTCGCTTCGGCATGGCGGGTATCCGTGGCGTGGGCGAGGGTGTGGTGGAAGGCGTGGTCGAGGCTCGCCAAGAGGGTGGACCCTTCACCTCGCTCCAGGACTTCTGCGATCGCGTAGACATGAAGCAGGTCAACAAGAAGACCATCGAGGCGCTCATCAAGGCGGGCGCGTTCGATTCAACCGGATACACACGCAAGCATCTGCGCGAGATGATGGAGGGCGCGGTCGACTCGGCGCTCAAGCGTCAGCGCGACAAGGAGAGCGGTCAGGTCTCCATGTTCGACATGTTCGCTGACGATGACGATCACGGCTTCTCGGAGGAGGCTCCTTCGCCCACCGACGATGAGTGGGACAAGAAGATGAAGCTCGCCTTTGAGAAGGAGATGCTGGGCATCTTCGTCTCGGATCACCCCTTGCGGGAGATCGCCGGGGCGGTCAGGGCGGCGAGCACGTTCAGTCTGGGCGATGCCGATGAGCTCCGTGATCAGGAGACCGGCTGGGTGGCCGGCATCATCGCGGGTATGGATCGTCGCGCGACCAAAGCAGGGCGGATGATGTGCATCCTGCAGTTCGAGGATCTCTCGGGCACCATGGAGGCAGTGCTGTTCCCGGCGGTGTTCGAGAAGTATCGCGACGTAGTCGTTGAAGACGCTGTGGTTCGGGTGCGCGTGAAAGTGGAACGTTCCGACCGCGGAACCAAGTTGATCGTTCATGACGTACGACCCTTTGATGGCTCGGGGTTCGATCGACCGCCCGGAAAGGTGATCATCACCACTGAGGTCGCTGCGTTCAAGAACGGGAGAGTCGATCGACTCAAGCAGATCATCAAGCGGTATCCCGGGCGGGATTCGCTCGAGATACATCTGGTGGGAGAGGGCGGCATCAAGGTCTACCGGATGCCGGATGGGATCGAACGTGATTCGAATGGGTTTCATGCCGAGCTGCTCGAAGTTTTCGGCGGAGACGCTATCAGCGAACTCTGATTCGACTGCTTGACGAGTGGGGTTTCGCTGCTATACTCCATTACTGTAGCACTCCACTGTGATAGAGTGTTATATATGGATCACATTCGAGAGGGAGGTCCACATGCGACCTGTCACACCTAGAGGTTTTCGCGACGTGCTGCCATATGAGGCCGCAGAGCGAGAGGTGCTGTCCGCAGCCATGTCCCAAGCGATCTCCGCGTGGGGTTACGGTCCTGTGGAGACTCCGGTGGTCGAGGAGTACACCACGCTCGAAGCAGGTATGGGCTCATCGCTGGAGGGTACTGCATTCCGTTTGTTCGACTCCGACGGTCGGCTGCTTGCGCTACGACCCGAGATGACCGTTCCCATCGCACGGCTCGTCGCCACGAGGCTCGTGCAGGAGCCCGGCGCACAGCGTCTGCGCTATGCGGCTCAGGTCTATCGCGAGCATGCATCCCTGCGCGGGCAGGCACGTCAGTTCACACAGGTGGGTGTCGAACTCGTCGGTACGGGTGGCCCCGCTGCCGATGCAGAGGTTGTTGCGGTACTCGTCAGCGCACTGCGCGCAGCTGGTCTTGCCGACTTCAAGGTCGCGATCGGGACCGTCGCCGTACTTCGTGCATTACTCACCGCATCGCAGATGCCGGACCCCTGGCAGTGCAAGGTGCTGGATGCCGCACACCAGCGCAATCTCGTGGAGATCGATCGGCTCACTGCTGGCGACGACCTGCCGCCGGAGCTGGCCCGTGCCATATCGGGTGTTCCCCGGCTTCGGGGAGATGCGGCGATCGACGACTGTCGCGCTCTGGCCGATGCCTGTGGATGCGCAGACGTGCTTGAGGGCTTCGACGAGACGCTCGATCTGATCGCGGCGGCTGGGGTCGCTGAGTTCGTATCGGTGGATTTCGGCGTCGTGCGTTCCTTTGACTACTACACGGGCATGGTGCTCGAGGTCGACGCGCCTGGTCTGGGTGTTGCCGTCGGCGGTGGCGGCCGTTACGACGGTGTGCTGAAGGCGTTGGGTTCTGACGCGCCTGCTGCCGGTTTCGCGATCGGTCTCGAGCGACTGCGCATTGCCCTCTCAGAGCAGGATGTGAATGTGACCGTCCCGGCGCTCGACGCGGTTCTCGGTGGCGATGATGCTGCAGAGATCCTGCGGTCCGCAGCACGACTGCGTGCAGCTGGCTGGTGCACGCGTCTCGATACGGTCGCGGACGGAGCGGGTCTTGTCTCCGAGGCAGCTCGGCTTGGAGCTACGGAGGCACTTGTGGCACGCGACGGCGAGATAGTTCGACTGGATCGTGCCGGTGAACCCGCCGGTGTACTCGCATATCCGCTGCCCGCACCCACTGCGCGTGAAGGAGGGGAGGTCCGATGAACGGCATGCTCTCAATGGGTCGTAACGGGCGTCCGCTTCGCATAGCGGTGCCCAAAGGTTCACTCTTTCCCGACTCCGTTCGCCTGCTGCAGGAGGTCGGCCTCGATGTTGGCGCTCTTCCCGATCCGGGGAGGTTGCTCACCATCAGCGCCGGCGGCGTCGAGTACATCATCGGCAAGCCGACGGACATTCCCATCTACGTCGCGTACGGTGCGGTCGATGTGGCCATCGCCGGCAAGGACACTTTGGTGGAGGCCGATATGGAGGTCGTCGAGATGGTCGACCTCGGTTTCGGCGCCTGCCGTTTCGTCGTGGCTGAGCCGGAGGAGGCAGCAGCAACCGTGCTGGAGCACTATCGCGACCTCGGAGTGATCCGCGTCGCGACCAAGTACCCGCGCATCACCGAGCGCTACTTCGCCGAGCAGGGCGTGCAGGCAGAGATCGTGAAGCTGCACGGCAACATCGAGATCGCTCCGCTCATCGGCATCGCCGATCGTGTGGTCGATATCACGGCGACGGGAACCACCCTGCGCGACAACCATCTGCGCATCGTTGACGATGTTCTGGAGTCGACCGCGCGTTTCGTGGCGAATCCGGTGAGTCTCAAGACGCGTGCAGCCGAGGTCACTGAACTGGCCAACCGCCTCGCTGAGGTGTCGGTACAATAACCAATGGGCCCGCGTCGGCGATTCGTCGGTTACGGTGCTCATATAGAGGGATGACACGACGCCTCAAGGCGTCGATCACAAGGAAAGGACGACGGAGATGATGCGACGCATCGTACTCGAGCGGGGACAGCGCCTCACGGATGCTGATCTTGCACGCTCTGGTGGTGTTGATGCCGAGATCCTGGGCGTTGCGGCCGGAATCGTCGAGGACGTCAGGCTGCGCGGCGACGAAGCCGTGCGCGACTACACCGCCAAGTTCGACAAGGTGGAGCTCGACTCGTTCCGCGTGACGCGCGCCGAGATCGACGCGGCGGTCGAGCTCGTCAGCGATGAGTTCAAGGACGCAATCTCGGTGGCAGCAGGCGCCATCGAGGACTTTCACGCACGCCAGGTGCCTCAGTCGTGGTTCACCGTGCAGGAAGGCGGCATCTATCTGGGACAGAAGGTGACCGCGCTCCGTCGCGTGGGCATCTACGTGCCCGGTGGCCGTGCCTGCTATCCCTCCAGCGTGCTCATGAATGCGATTCCGGCGCAGGTGGCCGGTGTCGATGAGATCGCCATGGTCGTACCGCCCGCTGCCGACGGCACCGTCAACCCCTACACGCTCGCCGCCGCCGCCGAGGCTGGTATCGATGAGATATACAAGGTCGGCGGCGCCCAGGCTGTTGCCGCGCTCGCTTTCGGCACGGACTCCATTGCGCGCGTCGACAAGGTCACCGGTCCGGGCAACGCGTACGTCACGGCTGCCAAGAAGCTTGTCATGGGCGATGTGGGCATCGATATGCTCGCCGGTCCCAGTGAGGTGCTCATCCTTGCCGACGAAACCGCTGTACCTGCCTTCATCGCCATCGACCTCATGGCGCAGGCCGAGCACGATCCTCGTGCGGCCACGTATCTCGTCACCACCTCGCCTGAACTGCCCGATCTCGTCATGGAGGCTTTGCGTGTGCTGATCGCCGAAGCCCCTCGCGGCGAGGTCATCGAGCGTTCTCTCACAGACAACGGCCTTGTCGTGGTGTGTCCGGACATCGTCGCCGCGCTCGACACGAGCGATCTGGTAGCCCCGGAACATCTCGAGGTCATGATGGCCGAGTCGTTCGAGTTGCTCGGATCCATTCGCAATGCCGGCGCGATCTTCCTGGGTCCTTGGACTCCGGAGAGTGTGGGCGACTACATCGCCGGCCCCAACCACGTTCTGCCCACGGGCGGCACGGCTCGTTTCTCGAGCCCTCTGTCCGTCGATGATTTCGTGAAGAAGTCGAGTGTTCTCTCGTACTCGCTCGAGGCCCTTCAGATGGATGGGCCCTCAGTGCTCGCCATCGCAGACGCCGAAGGTCTCGACGCCCACGCCGGTGCGGTCAGGCTCCGGCTCGCTGCGATCGATGATATGGACGGTGAGCGGTAATGGAAGGCGTGCGCGATCCGCGCGAAGAACTCGCTGAGCTCGTACCGTACGACGCCAAGGGTATCAAGGCGGAAGTCGTGCTGTCCGCCAACGAGCACCCTTCCAACGTACCGACTGAGATCATCGACAGACTGTCCGAGCGCTTGGAATCGTTCGACTTCAACCGGTATCCGGATCCCACGGCGCACAAGCTTCGAGAGCTTATAGCTACCGCCAACGGTCTCGATGCCGCCAATATTCTTGTGGGCAACGGCGGCGATGAGTTGCTCTTCAACATTCTGCTCGCGTGGGGTGGCCCAGGGCGCAAATTGCTCGATATGCCACCTACATTCTCCATGTACGCCATCGATGCACAGGTCACTGGCACCGAGGTGGTCAGCATCCCTCGTATGCCGGATTTCTCGGTGGACAGTGATGCGGTTCTCGATCGGTTGGCGCAAGGCGACATCGACATCGTCATGATCTCGCACCCCAACAACCCAACGGGCGGTCTCACCTCCGAGACCCTGCTCATCGATGTCCTCGAGGCGACCGATGCACTCGTTCTCGTGGACGAGGCGTACTTCGAGTTCTCGCGTCACACCATGCGTCCGCATATGCAGCGTCACCCCAATCTGGTGATCCTGCGTACGTTCTCCAAAGCGTTCTCGCTCGCAGGACTGCGGGTCGGGTACCTGTTGGGACATGCGGATGTCATTCGCGAGATCATGAAGGTTCGTCAGCCGTACTCGGTCAATGCGTTCTCTCAGTGGGTCGCTGCAACCGTGTTTCGTGAGCGCGTTGTGTTCCAGCAGGCAATACGTGAGCTCATCCGCAACCGTGATCGCCTCCTGCACGGACTCTCCGACATGGACGGCGTCGAGGTGTTCCCCTCGGAGGCCAACTTCGTGCTCTTTCGCGTCGAATATGCTTCGGCACTCTGGCGCGATCTGCTTCACGGTCACTCGGTGCTCATTCGCGATTTCTCGCGCGCTCCCGGCCTAGAGGACTGCCTGCGGGTCACCGTCGGCAGTGAAAAGGAGTGCACCAAATTCTTGGAGGCCATGCGAGAGGTTCTCTCAGCACGGAGAGAGTCGCAGATCATGACCGGTGTTGCCGCGCGAGCCACCGAACAAGGGGAGTGAGTAAGTTGGCACGGACAGGGGAGATCATCCGCACCACCAGTGAGACGGACATCACGCTGTCGCTCGACCTCGATGGGTCCGGAAGTACGGACATCGCCACGGGCGTGCCCTTTTTCGATCACATGCTCGACGCGTTCGGGCGTCACGGTCAGTTCTCGCTTTCGGTGAAGGCGACCGGTGACATCGAAGTGGATGCCCACCACACGGTCGAGGACGTCGGAATCTGCTTGGGTCAGGCTGTGGCACAGGCTCTGGGTGACAAGAGCGGTATCACCCGTTTTGGCTCGTCGGCCATTCCCATGGACGAAGCGCTCGTGCTCTGTGCGATCGACATCTCGGGACGCGGCGGACTGGTCTATGAGGTTGATCTGCCCATCGAGATAATCGGCACGTTCGACACCACGCTGGCCAAAGAGTTCATGGTCGCGTTCGCACACAATGCGGACATGACCATTCACATTCACCAGATGGCGGGCGGTAACAGTCACCACATCGTGGAGGCGGCCTACAAGGCGCTCGCGCGAGCGGTGCGCGAGGCTGTGAGCATTGATCCTCGCGTCGCAGGGGTCCCGTCGACCAAAGGTGCGCTCTAAGTGGATATAGCGATCATCGACTACGGAGTGGGAAACCTCCGCAGTGTGCAGAAGGGTTTCGAGCACGCAGGTGTCGAGGGTGTTCATATCACCGACGACACAGCGCGTGCGGCCGCCGCCGACGGAATTGTGCTGCCGGGTGTGGGCGCGTTCCGCGATGCGGCTCGCAATCTGCGTGACTCCGGCATGTGGGACGTGGTCATGGATCGGGTCGCCGCCGGTGTTCCCCTGCTGGGTATCTGCGTTGGACTACAGCTGCTGGCAACCGTCGGTCTCGAGGACGGCGAGTGGGAGGGGCTGGGTCTCATCCCCGGATCCTGCGAACGACTGCCCGCGGGGGTCAAGATCCCACATATCGGGTGGAACACGGTCGAGTACCCTGTCGCGAGTCGACTTTTCGCGGGCATCGATGCAGGCGAGGCGTTCTACTTCGTGCACTCGTATCGGCTCGTTCCGGAAGACGACTCCTGTATCATCGGAGCGGTCGAGTATGGTGTGCCGTTTGCGGCCGCCGTGCAGTCTGGCAATGTGTATGCGGTGCAGTTCCACCCTGAGAAGTCATCTTCGATGGGACTGCGTCTTCTGGCGAACTTTGGACGGATAGTCGAGGAGCAAACAGTATGAAGATCTTTCCCGCGATAGACATCCTTGACGGCAAAGCGGTCCGCCTGAGTCAGGGAAGGCTCGATGCCGTCACGGTCTACAACGATGATCCGGTCGATCAGGCTCGCATCTGGGCCGACGGTGGCGCCGAGTGGATCCATGTGGTCGATCTCGATGGAGCAGTCGTCGGAGAGCCGCAGAACATCGATATCATCGAACGAATCGCCGCAGCCGTCGATGTTCCCATCGAAGTCGGAGGCGGCATTCGCTCCATGGAGACGCTCGATCGTCTCTGTCAGGCCGGAGTGCAGCGCTGTGTCCTCGGCACCACGCTGGTGACTCGCCCCGAGCTCGTGGCCGAGGCGTGCGCCAAGTACGACGGTATCGTCGCCGGCATCGACGCGCGCCACGGCAAGGTTGCCATCGAGGGTTGGCGGCAGGGGACCGAGTACGGCGTGCTCGAACTCGTGCGTGAGCTGGAACTCCTGGGCATCAAGCGGGTCGCCTACACCGATATCGCGCAGGATGGCATGCAGCAGGGGACCAACTACGGGGCCTACCGCGCACTCATCGATCAGGTGGATATCCCCATCATCGCCTCCGGTGGTGTCGGGTCGCTTGCGGACATAGAGGATCTTCTGAGCATCGGACCCCGCATCGAAGGCGTGATCGTGGGTCGTGCGCTCTATGAGAAGGCGTTCACGCTGCCCCAGGCCATCGCTGCCGGTCGGCGCGAGGGTGGGGCGTAGAACCGATGCTTACCAAGCGCGTCATCCCGTGTCTGGACGTGCACGAGGGGCGTGTCGTCAAAGGCATCAACTTCGTGAACCTGCGCGACGCGGGTGATCCTGTGGAACTTGCGGCCGCGTACGATCGCGAAGGGGCCGACGAACTCGTCTTTCTCGACATCACCGCTACGCACGAGGAGCGTCCTCTCATGCTGGACGTGGCGCGCCGCACCTCCGAGGAGGTATTCATCCCGTACACGGTGGGTGGAGGTATGCGAACGGCCGATGATATCCGAGCGATGCTGTCGGCAGGATGCGACAAGATCTCCATGAACTCCGCTGCGGTGAAGGACCCCTCGCGAATCACCGAGACCTCTCGCATCTACGGTGCACAGTGCATCGTCGTGGCGATCGACGCTCGGCGTGTGCCCGGCTCAACCCCGGCTCGTTGGGAAGTGTTCGTCTCCGGTGGTCGCACCAATACCGGTCTCGATGCGGTCACATGGGCCCGCGAGGCAGAGCGTCTCGGCTCAGGTGAGATTCTGCTCACAAGTATGGACTGCGACGGCTGCAAGGACGGATTCGATATCGATCTCACGCGAACGGTGACGAGTGCGGTCAACATTCCCGTCATCGCGAGCGGGGGTGCAGGAAAACTCGATCACTTCGCAGAAGTCGTTGTTGAGGCGGATGCGGATGCCGTGCTGGCTGCGAGTGTGTTCCACTTCGGTGAGTTCAGTATTCGCCAAGTCAAAGAGAGCATGCGTTCGCACGGTGTGCCCGTCCGTCTCTGAACGGGAGTTGATTCATGGCGCCGCACACGAACACATCCTGGCCGAAGAGTATCGGGCGTTGCGTTCTGGGCGTCGTACTCGGACTTGTGCCCGCATCCCTTATCGCGGCACTGCTCTGGTACTTCTCGTCCGGAGTTGAGGGTCATGAACTACCGGGCAGTTCGGCATATGGAACGTTCATCGTGCTCTCATGGTGGATGGGTGTTGCGATCGGGGTCATGGTCGCGGTCATGGTCTCTCAGCTGGTGTTGATCGGTGTTGTGGCGGGTGTGTTGTCCGCCGTGCCCCTGATGATCGTCGACACGGTCGGGGCGGGGTCAGCCGAGCGTCTGCAGGCGCTCGGATCCGCCCAAGGTTGGGTCGGAGCGCTCATGGCAGTCGCCCTACCCGCGGCGATCGGACTTCTCTTCTCCATGAAGAGGCTCGAGCACATGCGGCAGTTGGGTGGTACCGACTATCGCATGCCCGGGTAGTGCGCGTGATAGGCTTTGTGCCTGGAGTGGATGGCGTGGCGTGAAGATGAGAGGAAATCGTGGATCTCGAGCGTGATGACCTGAGCGTGGCCGACATGAAGTTCGGCGCTGATGGCCTGATTCCCGCCGTTGTGCAACAGCACGATACCGGCGAGGTGCTCATGGTCGCGTACATGAACGCGGAGTCACTCGCGCGAACGCTGGAGACGAACCGCACATGGTTCTGGAGTCGCTCCCGTCAGAGTTTCTGGATGAAGGGCGAGAGTTCGGGTCACGTGCAGGATGTCATCGATATTCGTTATGACTGTGATGCCGACACATTGTTGGTGCTTGTGGATCAGACCGGAGTGGCATGTCACACCGGTGAGCGTTCGTGTTTCTATAGGTCACTTCGCGCTTATGCGTTTTCGCAAGATGAGACCGCGGCACATGCCGCCAAGGAGGAGGATGTTTCGTGACGATCGATCCCAATGGCCCCCTGGGCGCACCGCAGCCGGTGAGCAAGCCGGAAATAGGCGACGTTCTTCGTGAGGTGTTCGAGGTTCTCGAGCAGCGTAAGCGCGATATGCCCGAGGAATCGTATACAGCCAAGCTGCTTCTGGGACCCCAGGACAAGCTGCTCAAGAAGATCGCGGAGGAGGCGGGCGAGGTCATCATAGCCGCGCGCGATCAGGATCTTCCACAGATTCGCTATGAGGTGGCCGATCTCATGTATCACCTCATGGTCGTCATGGTTCGTGAGGGAGTCTCCCTTGACGATCTGGCCGACGAACTCGCGGGTCGCCGACGCTAGAACACCGTTCTTGTGGGACCCATAGGGGGGCGCGTGGCCAGGTACGAGGTGCGAGAGGATAAGCGGGAACCGCTCTGGGACAGGGTCGATCGGAGTCGGATAGAGCTCACGGTGTTCGTGACGCTCTTTCTTGGTGCCCTTGTTCTGGCTGTCGACATCATCGTGGCGGTCGGTGTAGGCCTGTTCTTTCTTTTTGATGTCGGTATCGGGGCGGACGCCTGGGGTGATTTCTGGTCTGTCATCGGATGGACGTCGCTCATTGCCGCGGCACTGGGAATCATCTATGTCGCATGGGCGCTGCTTCGCTCCCGAGAGTGGGTACTGGATGCCTTGCAGGCGACTCTCGTTCCCACCGGTGAGATGTTGCCCACAAAGTACGCGCTGAAGGATATGTCCATCGCCTCAGGCTTCAATGTCGCTCCGGCACTCCATGTGATCGATACGGCCAACGTGAACGCCTTCGTCTTTGGTCTGCCTCATAAGCGTCCGGTGATCGGTGTGACCCAGGGGCTGGTGGATCGGCTGAACATCGATCAGCAGCGCGCGGTCTTCGCCAATCTCATGGCGCGGCTGAGAGCCGGGGACACCATCTGGGCCACCGGAGTCACGGCACTCATGAATCCCTTCTGGCGTGTCAATGATGCGAATCTGCGTGGTTCACACCGCAATTTCACTGACACACTCGATGTGACCTCCATTCCGCGGAATCTTCGCCATCCTGAACCGCAGGGTATCTCCACGGCTGCTGTCGGAGGTGCCGCGATGTCATCGGGAACCGGGTACATCTGGTTCTTTCTCGTGGCATTCGCCTTTGCAGCCGTCTCTGAATTCGTTGCGTTCGGACACCGGCACACGCAGTTACGGCATGCCGAACTCGCCGACGCCGAAGGAATGCTGCTACTCAAGGAACCGAGCAGCATGCTCTCGGCGCTTGAGAAGGCGGTGCGCTGCAACAACTTCGTCCCCACTGCAGGTCCCGGCTTCGCTCAGATGTTCTTCTGCTGGTCGGGCGATGGTGGCACCGATGACGAAGAGGATCCGGAGAATGTGCGCATCGTGCACCTGCGCGAGGTCCTGGGGGTGGCGGGTATGGAGCCGCCTCGAATCGAGCCGAACAGCCCATTTCTCGCTCCCTCGCCACCGCGGATGGATGTCTGATTTCCAGATTCGCACTTGCGCAGCCGACGTGAGGGGTGCTAATCTCCTCAGCAATCGAATACGTGCTGATGACGGGGAGTAGTATCTCTGGTCTGCAGGCGATAGAGAGTCGGGGATAGTGGAAACCTGACGCCGAGGATCGAGTGAATGGACCCCTGAGGTTTCGGAGCAAAGGCCCACTGTGGCTGATTAGGTCCGACGGATACCCACCGATACAAGGGGCTGCGTATCGGAATGACAAGGCAGAATCCCGCCTTCGTTCCCGTACTGACGGACACGAGTGGGCTCACCTCCTGAGGTGGGTCAACAAGGGTGGCACCGCGAGAATAACCTCTCGTCCCTTGATGGGATGAGGGGTTTTTGTATTTTCCGGAGCCCGGAATGGGAGTGAAGAGTCATGAGCGTACCCAGTAAGGAAGAGTTCGTGAGACTGGCCGCCGAGCACGATGTGGTCCCGGTCGCTCGGGAGGTCTACGCGGATCTCGCGACGCCGATCTCCGCATTCATGGCGCTCGCCGATGGGGCAGAGCACGCCTTCCTGCTCGAGAGTGTCGTTGCCGGCGAGCGTTTAGGTCGCTACAGCTTTTTGGGTGTGGGCGATCGCGAGGTCATCAGCGCACGCGGCGACGAGGTCGTGATCGAGAACGGCGGGGTCACCGGTGAGCGTGCACCCGATCCATTGGAAGTCGTGAAGCGTCGTTTGGCCACTGGCAGCGTCGCTCGTGTCCCGGGACTGCCGCTCTTCGTCGGCGGCGCGGTCGGCTATGTGGGGTATGAGGCCGCCGGAGGCTTCGACCGCATTCCTCGTCACGATAACGACGAGCTCAACGTGCCTGACATCTCCTTCATGCTCGCCGATGTCGTGGTCGCGTTCGATCACGCACGTCGGGTCATGCAGGTCATCGCGCCCGTCCGACCCGGCGGTGCGCCCGAGGCGGCATATGATCGGGCGCTCGGCCGTATCGATCAGTACATCAAACGCATCGACGAAGGGCCACGCGGGGCCGAACTCGGTGCCTACGGTGCATCTCTCGAGGTGCCCTTGGTCGCTCACACGAGTCGCGAGGAGTTCATGGAACAGGTCGAGACCGCCAAGGAGCACATCATGGCGGGCGACATCTTCCAGATCGTGCTCTCGCAACGATTCAGTGCCCCGTATGACGGCGACGGCATGGACCTCTATCGGGTGCTGCGCGCGGTCAATCCCAGCCCCTACATGTTCTATCTGCGCACTCGGGATGTGACGCTCGTCGGTTCGAGCCCTGAGCCGCTCGTGCGGGTCGAGGGTGACGAGGTTCTCACCCGACCGCTGGCCGGAACGCGCCCGCGCGGCGCCGATTCTGTCGAGGATGGACGGCTCCGGGCCGATCTCCTGGCCGACGAGAAGGAGCGCGCCGAGCACGTCATGCTCGTTGACCTGGGTCGCAACGATGTGGGACGTGTGAGCGTTCCGGGATCGGTCACGGTCGATGAGCTCATGGGTGTCGAGAACTACTCGCACGTGATGCACATCGTGAGCAACGTGACGGGCACGCTCTCGCCCGACAAGGATGCGTTCGACGCGCTTCGGGCCACGTTCCCCGCGGGCACGGTGTCCGGCGCGCCCAAGATCCGCGCCATGGAACTCATCTCCGGACTGGAGCCGTCGGCTCGTGGGCCCTACGCGGGAACGGTGGGTTACTTCGGACTCGATGGGGCGATGGACATGTGCATCACCATCCGCACGTTCATGCTCACAGGCGGCAAGGCGTATCTGCAGTCCGGCGCGGGTATCGTCGCCGATTCGGATCCGGAGAAGGAGTACGAGGAGTGCCTGCATAAGGCGCGCGCGCTGCACAAGGCTCTGGAGCTTGCCGCAGGGATGCATACCGACGTGACCGAAGGGGGCGCATCCGCATGATACTCATGATCGATAACTACGACTCCTTCACGTACAACCTGGTGCAGCTCATGGCCGCTCTGGGTGCGGAAGTCCGTGTGGAACGCAACGACACGATCACCGCGGACGAGGCCATCGCTCTCGCGCCTGCGGGCATAGTGATCTCTCCCGGTCCCGGAACGCCTGCCGACGCGGGCGTGAGCGGCGACGTGATCCGCGCTGCAGTCGAGGACGGCATCCCCGTGATGGGCGTGTGCCTGGGGCATCAGTGCATCAACGAGGTCTTCGGCGGTGACACGTGTCGCTCGCCGCGTCCGGTGCATGGCAAGACTGACGACATCACGCACGACGGCTCAGGTCTCTTCGCCGGAATCCCCAGCCCCTTCACCGCAACGCGCTACCACTCGCTGTGCATCGACGCGGAGCGCGTTCCTGACGTTCTCGAGGTACAGGCCAGCACATCCGACGGGGTCGTCATGGGCCTGCGTCACCGCGACAAGCCGGTCTGGGGCGTGCAGTTCCATCCCGAGAGCGTTCTCACGCCCGAGGGCGCGAAGCTGCTCGCCAACTTCCTCTCCACCTGCGGAGAGGCTGAGACGGAGTCCGGTCCCAGCGGCACGGCCGACACGGTGTCTGCAGCGGGCGGTTCGCAGAGGGCCTCAGCTTCGTCGGCAGCGGTGGCGACGGTCGGCGATGCGCTTAAACGTGTCACGTCCGGCCTCTCGCTCACCGAGGCGGAGGCGCATCTGGTCATGGGCGCGATCATGGACGGTGAGGCGACGCCCTCACAGATCAGCGGTCTCGTTATCGGCATGCGTATGAAAGGCGAGACCGCCGACGAGATCGTGGGTTTCGCCCGCGCCATGCGTGAGCACGCATCGCCCGTGCACCCGACTGTCGAAGGGTATATCGACACCTGCGGTACCGGTGGCGACGGGCTGCACACCTTCAACATCTCCACGACGACCGCGTTCGTGGTGGCCGGTGCCGGTGTGCCGGTGGCGAAGCACGGCAATCGTGCGGTCTCGTCGGCAGCGGGATCGGCCGATGTGCTCGAATCGCTTGGAGTGGACGTGGCGCTGGGACCGGTCGACATGGCGCGCTGTGTCGATGAGGCGGGTGTGGGATTCCTGTTCGCTCAGAAGCTGCATTCGAGCATGCGCCACGCGGCCACACCCCGTAAGGAGATCGGGATCCGCACGGTGTTCAACATACTGGGCCCGCTCACGAACCCGGCGGGCGCCAAGCGTCAACTCCTGGGAGTCTACGACGCTCGTCTCGCGCCGGTCATGGCAGAGGTGGCGGGCAGACTGGGTGCGGAACGCGTGCTCGTGGTCAACGGACATCCCGGCATGGACGAGGTGAGCGCCAGTGGACCCACGCAGGTCTCCGAGTACGATGCCGAGCGTGGCAGTGTGCGGACCTACGAGATGACGCCCGAGGAGATAGGCATCGCTCGCGGAACGCTCGCGGACATCGCCGGCGGTGACGCTGCCGAGAACGCGCGCATCGTGCGCGACATCCTCGCCGGAGAGCTGGGGCCGAGACGCGATGTGGTTCTCGTGAATGCGGCCGCAGCACTGTACGCGGCCGGTGCGGTGGAGGATCTCGTCGCCGGTGTCGTCATGGCGCGTGAGTCCATCGACAGCGGTCGGGCGTTGGCCTCGCTCGAGGCTCTCGCCGCGATCTCTCAGCGACTCGCGCATGAAGCGGCGCAGAGGGCCTCAATGGAGAATGACGCATGAGTGACTTTCTGACCGATATGGTCGCGCGCCGTCAGGCGCGCATCGCCGATGAGTACGGCGGTCTGTCCGCGGCCGATCGCGAGCGGCTGGCGTGTTGTGCGCGACCCGTGCGGGATTTCGCGGCGGCGTTGACTGATCAGGCGGATGTTGCCGTGATGGCCGAGGTGAAGAAGGCCTCGCCCAGCGCTGGTGCGATAGCCCCGCACTGTGAGGCGTCTAAGCAGGCTCTGCACTATCAGGACGGCGGCGCATCTGCGATCAGCGTGCTCACGGAGCCGGAGAGTTTTGGTGGCTCGTTCACCGATCTCTCGGATGTGGCCGACGCCGTGGATATCCCGGTGCTCTGCAAGGACTTCGTGGTCGATCTCAACCAGCTGTTCGTGGCTCGCGGCCACGGGGCCGACGCAGTGCTGCTCATGGTGAGTGTGCTGGGTCAACGGACCGCCGAGTATGTGGCGCTCGCAGAGACCTTGGGACTCACACCGTTCGTCGAGGTCATCACGCTCCAAGAACTCGATATCGCGATCCGTGCCGGTGCCCGTGTCGTGGGTATCAACAATCGCGACCTGCATACGCTCAAGGTCGATCCCGCCCGCGCGCGCAGCATCGTACGCGCCTCTCACGAAACCGGCCTTGTGACGGTCTCTGCGAGCGGCGTCAAGACGCGCGCCGATATCGAGGTCGCCGCTGCGGCTGGAGCCGATGCGGTGCTCGTGGGTGAGACGCTCATGCACGCTCAGTTCCCCGAGGATGTTCTTGAGGGGTTCGTCGGCGTGCCTACGATCCGTTCGGGAAGAGGAGACAGCCGATGAACGCACCATTCGCCCGGATCAAGGTCTGCGGCATCACCAATGCGAACGACGCTCAGATGGCGGTCGAGGCGGGCGTCGATGCCTTGGGCGTCGTGCTGGCTCCTTCCAAGCGCGAGGTGACCATAGAACAGGCCGCCGCCGCACTCGCCGACGTCCCCAAGACCGTGACCCGCATAGGCGTGTTCGTGAACGCGGCACCCGAGTTCGTGGCCGACGCGGTCCGTCGCATCGGCCTATCGGTCGTGCAGTTTCATGGCGAAGAGACGCCGGAGCAGTGCGCGACGGCACCCGTGCCCGTCATCAAGGCGATTCATGCCGCGGGCGAGAACGCGCGTGAGGCGTTCGATCGCGCTCTGGCGGAGTATCAGGGATCCGCTGTCGGTCTGCTCGTGGACACGTACGACCCGGGCGTCGCCGGTGGCACGGGACGGACGTTCGACTGGGATGCTCTCGGCTCTCTGAAGGATGTGCCGCTGCCCGTGTTCGTGGCCGGCGGGCTCAATTCAGGCAACGTGGCCGACGCGATCCGTGCGTTGCGACCCTACGCCGTGGACGTCTCGTCAGGCGTCGAGGCGGAGCCAGGGCGCAAGGACCAGGACAAGATACGTGAATTCGTCGCAGCGGTGCGGGCGGCCAATCAGGAGGTTTCCAAGTGAGCGAAATCGATTCCAAGCAGCAGGGAAGCGACTACGCGGTTCCCGATGAGCGCGGGTTCTTCGGGGCGTACGGTGGTCGCTATGTGCCCGAGACCGTCGTGCCGGCGCTGCGCGAGCTCGACGCTGCGTTCCGCGAGGCGAGCGATGATCCTGCCTTCAAGGCGGAGTTCGACTCGTTGCTCGCTGACTACGTCGGTCGCCCGTCGCCACTCTACCGTGCGAATCGACTGGCCAAGGCAGTAGGTCTCGCCGAGGTCTGGCTCAAGCGTGAGGACCTCAATCACACCGGTGCGCACAAGATCAACAACACACTCGGCCAGTGCCTCCTTGCGAAACGCATGGGCAAGAAGCGCGTGATCGCCGAGACAGGCGCGGGTCAGCACGGCGTGGCGACAGCCACTGCGGCCGCCCTGTTCGAGCAGGAGTGCGTCGTGTTCATGGGAGTCGAGGACATCCGCAGGCAGGCGCTCAACGTCTACAAGATGAAGCTGCTGGGTGCCGAGGTCGTACCGGTCGACGAGGGTGGCGGTACGCTTGCCGACGCGGTTACCGCCGCAATGCGCCACTGGGTGGAGCGGGTCGAGGACACGTTCTACGTGTTGGGCTCCGCACTGGGCCCGCATCCGTACCCCGAGATCGTGCGCGAGTTTCAGCGCGTGATCGGCGACGAGATGATCGTGCAGTTCGCCGCGAAGGGGGTTGAGTTGCCGGACGCGGTTGTCGCCTGCGTAGGCGGAGGCAGCAATGCGATCGGCACGTTCTACCCGTTCCTGCGCGAGGTCCCGCGCGAACGGTTGCCCAAGCTCTACGGCGCGGAAGCGGCAGGTCTGGGGCTGGACACCGACAAGCACGGTGCTTCGATCGCCGGTGGTACGCCCGGCGTGTTGCACGGTTTCTACTCATATCTACTGCAGGACGAGCGTGGCAATCCTCTGGAGGCATACTCGATCTCGGCGGGCCTGGACTATCCTGGCATAGGGCCAGAGCACGGATATCTCTCCGACGAGGGGTTGGTGAAGTACCTGCCCGTCACCGACGCGGAGGCGCTTGAGGCATTCGCCCTGCTCACGCAGACCGAGGGCATCATCCCGGCCATTGAGAGTTCGCATGCACTCGCATTGCTGCCACGACTGGCGAGCGAGTTGGGCCCCGATGCACACGTGGCACTCACCGTCTCCGGCCGAGGAGACAAGGACATGGATATCGTGAGAGAAGCGGGGCTCTGATGAGCGGTCTGGGTGAGGGATTCACTTCGGGGCGCACGGCGCTCGTAGCCTACCTCATGGCCGGCTATCCCAATCTCGAGACGTCGCTCGCAGCGATACGCGCCGCCGCGCGCGGAGGTGCGGACATCATCGAGTTCGGCGTCCCGTATGGCGATCCGCTTGCGGATGGCCCCGTGATCGCGCGCGCAGGTCGTGCCGCGATGCAGGCGGCTGCAGATGGTTTTGGGCTGTCCGAGGCGCTGGAGGTGGCCGCCGCGTTCACGCGTGACCCCGGGGTGCCCGCAATGCAGGCACCACCTATCGCTCTCATGACCTATCTCAACCCGGTGATGCGTCTCGGATACGCGGAGACCGCAAAGCGGGCTCTCGAAGCGGGCGTGGCTGGTTTCATCATCCCTGACCTGCCCGCCGACGAGGCGGGGGAGTGGCTCTCCATGTCAGAGGGTCTTGATACGGTGTTCTTGGTCGCGCCTACGTCCACATCGGATCGTCTGGCCACGGTTGGTGCTGCTTCTTCTGGCTTCGTGTACTGCGTGTCCAGAACCGGTGTCACAGGCGAGCGTTCGCAGTTGCCGACTGATCTGGTGGATCTGGTGGCCCGAGTGAAACAGAACACGGAGTTGCCCGTTGCAGTCGGCTTCGGCATCGCAACTCCTGAGCAGGCACGTGCGGTGGGCGATGCAGCTGACGGCGTGGTGGTGGGATCGGCCATCGTGCGCAGACAGGCAGATCCGGTCGCGGTCGAGGAGTATGTGCGCTCACTCAGCGACGCGCTGGGTGTGGACCGCGCGTAACCGTGCTTGATCCCTCATGAGGACATTCTGATTGAATCTGAAGCCACTGGTTCTTGTTGCGGCGTAGCTGTAGGTGTACCATTTTCTGGATGGGCAGGGGGGCACTACCGCAGAATGCACGCAATGACGTTGCGACGACCCTGCGCCCTGTGCACGAATCGAAGATCATGACACTATGAGAAGGGGAGAAACCGTATGGGATACGCACGTAGGACACTGCGCTCCAAGGCACTGGCGGTAGTTGTCTCAACGCTGATGGTGGCGTTGTGCTGCATGCCAGCGACATCCATTGCCGCTCCGGCATCGGTTGATGAGGGAGCCAGTACTGCGCAATCTCTCAAGGAGAGCAAATCGTCCGTGGAAGCTGCGTCCGTGAAGGCTGCCGGGCTTCCGCCAGCGCCGCTTATTGGCTTTGGCGATGCGTACGAATCCGACAACACATCTGCCACAGCCTCAACCATCGTGTTCAACGACGAGCCACAGTCGCACTCTCTCAACGTGTTCGGAGACGAGGATTGGATCACGTTCGAGGCGATCGAAGGTGGCACCTACTGGATCACGACCGGTTCGGATCATCGTACGGATACAGACATGTATCTCTACGACGCCGATGGTGTCACCGAGCTTGAACACAATGATGATGCCGGTCATGCCGCAGAGGACGCTCGGTACTCTCACATCGAATACACCGCCGTCGCTGACAGCGCGCTGTACGTACAGGTCATCGGCTATGACTTCATGGAGACCGGCGATTATGTGATCCACATAGAGAATTCATTGGATGAATACGAGGCACATAAGGTCGACGCTGACGAGTATGAGAACGACAACAGCTTCACCATGGCGACTCCCGTTCCGGTGAATGCACCGGCGCAGTCGCACACGATCCATTTTAACGCGGACGAGGACTGGATGTCCTTCGAAGTGCTTTCCGGAGTCACGTACTACGTATCCACCGGTTACGGCGATGGTATGGATACGGAACTCTATCTCTACGAATCGGACGGCACGACAGAGTTGAGGTATGACGACGATGACGGCGAAGACTTGTACTCGTACCTGGAGATCGTGGCTGATGCCGATGAAACTCTGTTCGCGCAGGTCATCTCATACGACCAGGGCGAGACTGGGTCGTACACGTTCAGCGTCACTGCTGACGCCATAGCTGACGAGTATGAGTCCGATGATACCTCGCTCACGGCTACGCCGTTCGTTGTGGGCGGCGCTGACCAGTCGCACACCATCCACGTTGTTGATGATGAGGATTGGGTGTCGTTCGAAGCGGTCGCAGGAGTCACGTACTATGTTGAGACTCTCCCGACGGCGCTTACCGATGACTCCGACACCGAGGTCTATCTGTACGGGCCTGACGGTGTCACAGAGCTCGCGTACGACGATGATTACGGCATAGGCTATTACTCTCATCTCGAATACTCGGCGTCTGCCGACGAGACGCTCTATGTTCAGGTCCATTCGCGTGACATGTACTACACGGGCGAGTACGGGTTTCGCGTTTTCACGGATGCTCCGCTTCGCCCCTACGATCCAGAGCCGGTCGCTGGGCAGGATCGTTTTAACACAGCCGTGGACGCATCCGCCAAGGCGTTCCCAGAGGGCTCTGACGCCGTCGTGATAGCGACGGCCTGGAACTGGCCTGACGCGTTGGGCGGCACTGCATTGGCTGGGGCCATCAATGCTCCGATCCTTCTCGTGGATACCAGCGCCATTCCTGAGATCGTCATGGGCGAGATCGAACGCCTTGGCGCGGGAGAAGCCATCATCCTGGGCGGTACGAACGCGATCTCGGGAGATGTCGAGGCTGAGCTCGTGGAATTGATGGGTGAAGAGATGGTTACCCGTCTTGGCGGAGCAACCCGCTACGAGACCGCCGAGATCGTGGCTGCCTTTACGGTCGCTCAGCTTGGGGATGACTTCGACGGTACATGCTTCGTCGCAACTGGCGATGTGTTCGCTGACGCTCTTTCGGCTAGCCCTCTCGCCGCCGCGAAAGGTTGGCCGGTCTACCTGTCGAGTGATATGGGCGTGTCTCCGGCCACCCTCACGGCGATGCAGGCCGCAGGTGTGACCGATGTTCTGCTCCTGGGCGGTGAGGCGGCGGTGACACCGGAAACGGCGATCACCATTCTCGCTGCCGATATGTTGGTAGTCCGTATTGACGGGGCCAACCGCTATGAGACCGCCGCAAAGGTAGCGGCGTACGGTGTTAGCAATGCTGGTCTTCAGTGGGACGGACTTGCTGTGGCGACCGGTCAGAACTTCCCGGATGCCCTTGCTGGCGGCGCTATGCAGGGCATGATGGGATCGGTCATGTTGTTGACCCAGGGAGACGTTCTGTCACCCGATACTGCCGCGTGTCTGCAGGCCAAGAAGGATGCCATCGGCACGATCGTGTACCTAGGTGGAGAGAATGCGGTATCACAGGTGGTTCGCGATAGTGCTGGAGGAATCGTAGACTAGCGCCTGTTCGACCTAGAACGATTACGCGGGGTCCCTTCTGGGGCCCCGCGTTCGTCTATCCTGCATCGCGCCCAGCAGGTGAATCAGCGCCTGGATGATTCCGACGTGAGGGTCACGCGGATACGATATCCGTTGCCGTCACAGTGGGGGCACTTGTTGGCCCTGCTGTCGCCATCGGAGGTCTCGATGCTGACGTAGCGATTGCCTTTGCAGTTGGGGCACGTTTCCTTACGGATCACGCCAATCGCCTCCTCACACCAAAGGCCCTTCTGCCTCGTTGTGTCGGCAGCCTGTGGGCTCCATTGTTGACAGTTATTACTACAGCGATTTCCGTGCCGATGTTCTTTTTCGTTCATCTGTGAGCGAAATGATGAATGACAGATGAACTGGCACGGATTTCGTTACTAGTCGGGTGGGCCCAATGGGCCGAGGCGAACCGCCGCACACGCAACGGATACTCGCAAGTTCTCGCAACGGATTCATGCACGCGGCGACCCACAACGGATTACACAGATGCGCCTCGAACCAGGGCTTATTTCTCACCTAGAGCCCTCACCGTATTGGCGCACTCACCCTTCCCTGACGCCCTTCCGCACACTCGCACTAGCACTTCCATGCCTTGTTCGTGGACAATCAGGCAAGCGAGCACACAGTGATGAGAAGGGACGCTCATGGGAGATTCAATTCCGACTGTCCGTGCGGCAGTCATTCAGGCGACGCCAGTTCTGTTCGACCGCGACGCAACGATAGACAAGACGGTGGCACTCATTGGCGAGGCGGGGGAGAACGGGGCCGAACTGGTCGTGTTTCCCGAAGCATTCGTGCCGGCGTACCCTCGGGGACTTGCGTTCGGTACCCGCGTAGGCAGCCGCGATGAGATCGGTCGAGAGTTGTGGCTGCGCTACTGGTCCAATTCAGTTGACGTTCCCAGTGCCGATACCGAGCGCATCGCCGCAGCCGCCCGTGAAGCGGGCGTGCATGTCGCCATCGGCGTGATCGAGCGCGAGGGTGATCATGGCCGAGGAACCCTGTACTGCACCACGCTCTACTTTGGACCGGACGGCAGCCTGCTGGGCAAACATCGCAAACTCAAGCCCACTGCAGCGGAACGGTACATCTGGGGAGAAGGCGACGGTAGCACGCTCACCGCGGTGAACACCCCGTTCGGCGTCATGGGAGGGCTCACGTGCTGGGAGAACTACATGCCGCTCGCGCGCTATGCCATGTACGCTAAGGGAGTCGACGTATATGTCGCGCCCACGGCGGACAGCCGCGATACGTGGCAGTCCACGGTCCGTCACATCGCCTGTGAGGGTCGCTGCTTCGTGCTGGGATGCAACCAGTACGTGACCAAGAGTGACTATCCCGCCGATATCGAGGAGCGCGAGCTTCTCGCGGATGCGCCGGAGATACTCTGCAGAGGTGGCAGCACTATCATCTCTCCATTGGGCGAGGTGCTCGCCGGCCCTCTCTGGGACCAGGAAGGCATCCTCTACGCGAATCTCAACATGGCCGACGTCGCTCGCTCTAAACTCGACTTCGACGCGGTGGGGCACTATGCGCGTCCCGACGTGTTCGATCTGCGTGTGGATGAGCGCCGACGGACCCCCGTGGCGTTCGAGGCGCCAACGGGGGAGTAGCCGCCGCTCGTGTGAATCAGTGACTCGTGAGGATCTTGGACTCGGGTGATGTGATCTGGACCTTGCGTGTCCGCGCCGCCTTCTCTGCGACCTTGGGCACCGTGATCTCCAGAATGCCATCATGAAAATCGGCGGTGATGCTGTCGATCTCTGTGCCGGCCGGCAGTCTCATGGTGCGGTCGAAGCTGCCCCAGGTCGTCTCGTGCATGAGGTACTCCTCTTCGGAGACCTCCTCCTCGGCGTGACGCTCACCGTGAAGGCTGAGCATATCGTCGGTGATCGAGATGTCGATGTCCTCAGGTGCGATACCCGGCATCTCGGCGCGAATCACGAGATCATCGTTGCGTGTGAGCACGTCGACTGCAGGCGAGGTCACCATGTTCTCGCGGTCGGTTCCGCGTGCAGTTCCGAAGTTCAACTCGGAAACGAGGCGGTTCATGTCGCGCTGCAGGGCGCTGATGTCGTGAAATGGGTCCCAGCGTACGAGTGATGCCATCGTGGTCCACCTCCTTTCATGTCTAGGGTCGGGTCCATTCGGGCTCGGCCAATCTGTGTTCCGCGCACTATATACCCGTGAGCGCTGCAGATAATCTCGCTGACAAAGAATACCCACAGGGGTATAATGAATGGCGTTTCCGAATGCTATGCTTGCAGCTGCGTCGGGCCTCTCGTTCGGCGCCTTCGGGGAGGATGGGTACATGCGTGTCGCACTGGCTCAGATCAATACCACGGTGGGCGATATCGACGGCAACGCGCGCAAGATAATCGAGGCTGTCGCCGCCGCGCAGTCCGAGGGCGCGGGTTTCACCCTGCTGCCTGAGCTCGCGCTCACCGGGTATCCCCCTGAGGACCTCTTGGCCAAGGATCATTTCGTCGAGGCCAATCTCGACGCTCTCGAGCTCGTGGCCGCAGCGTGCGGCAACTCCACAATCGTCGGTTTCGTCGATCGGGTGGGGGACAAGCTCTACAATGCGGCCGCGCTTCTGGGCAACGGTCGTGTGCTGCGCATCTATCACAAACGACGTCTCCCCAACTACGGGGTGTTCGACGAGGAGCGCTATTTTAAGGCCGGGCAGGATGCCGGGCTGATCGAGCTCGGCGGCACCATGTTCGCCTCCACGGTGTGTGAGGACATCTGGGTGCCGGAGATAGCTCAGGAACTCGTGGGTTACGGCACCAGCGTGATCTTCAACATTTCCGCCTCTCCGTTCTATGCAGGCAAAGGTATCGAGCGTGAGAACATGCTTCGCGATCGCGCTCGCGAGAACGGTGTTTGGTTGGCCTACTGCAACCTCGTGGGCGGGCAGGACGAACTTGTCTTCGACGGGCGCAGTGTGATCATCTCTCCCAACGGCGAAGTGCTTGCCCGCGCCAAGGCGTTCGAAGAAGACCTCGTCATCGCGGACTTCACTCCCGGCGCCAAGTTGGGTGCGTCGGCGCACCTGTACGAGCATCCGGATTCTGAAGCGGAGATCTACGCGGGTCTCGTCACCGGGCTGCGCGACTACATGCACAAGAACGGCTTCTCCGACGCGGTGATCGGGCTTTCCGGCGGTATCGACTCGGCTCTCACCGCGGCGATCGCGGTGGATGCGCTGGGTTCCGGGCAGGTGCATGGAGTGACCATGCCCAGCCGGTACTCGTCAGCAGGAAGCGTGAACGATTCTCAGGCGCTGGCCGATAACCTTGACATCGATCTTATGGAGCTGCCCATCGAAGCCCCGTTCGCCTCCCTGCTGGAGGTCCTCCGCGAGGAGTTCGAAGGGCTGGAGGCCGACGTGACCGAGGAGAACCTCCAGGCGCGCGTTCGCGGCACGTTGCTCATGGCGCTCTCCAACAAGTTCGAGTGGCTGGTGCTCGCCACGGGCAACAAGAGCGAACTCTCGGTCGGATACTCCACGCTGTATGGCGATATGGTGGGCGGCTTCGCCCCCATCAAGGATGTGCTCAAGACTTGCGTGTACGATCTGGCTCGTTGGCGTAATCGTGATGGCGAGGTCATTCCACAGGCCACCATCGACAAGGAGCCCAGTGCGGAGCTGCGTCCCGATCAGGTCGATCAGGACTCCCTCCCTCCGTACGACGTGCTCGACGCGATCCTGGCTCTCTATGTTGAGGGCGATGCTTCGGTCGATGAGATTGCAGCGACCGGTCACGACAAAGCCCTCGTTCAGCGCGTGGCGCGCATGGTGGATCGGTCGGAGTACAAGCGCCGACAAGGACCGCTGGGCGTCAAGATCACGCCCAAGTCGTTCGGCAAGGATCGTCGGATGCCGGTGACCAACCGGTTCTTCGGATAGGGAGGGACGTTGGATCGGTCAGACGCTGCGCACGCCTGGGAGCTGCGCTATATCGAACCGGGCACTCTAGAGTACATGGAGGCCAAGGAGATTCGGTACGACGCACTCTATCGGGAGCTGGGACTGCCCCGTGATCTGGTCGAGGATACCGATGGACGTACATATAGGCATCTCGCCGCCATCGCCGACCAAGCCATCGTCGGCTACGCGCGTATTCATCTGGACGGCGGCGCGAGCAGGATCTTTCAGGTCACCGTTCGCAGCGACTGGCGTGGTCGCGGCGTGGCGCGCTCCCTCATGCAGGAACTCATAGGGCTCGCGCGGTCAGAGGGTCGCACGGAGGTGGGCCTCGATGCACGGGCGCACGTGGTGGGCATGTACGAGGCTCTCGGGTTCGTTATTGAGGGCCCTCAATTCCTCTCCGCCCGCACCCATACGCCGCATTTCTCCATGAAACTCGCTCTCGTCTGACGCATCTTCGCGCGAATTCAGTCGGCGGTCTGCATCATTCTCAGCCAGTCGGGCATCTACTCATGTGGCGTGTTCCAGCGAGTTCGCCTAACCTGTCATGGGTACGAGAAACTACGAGCGCGATGCGCTCTGTCAATGTCCATGAGATTTGAGGAGGGGTATTCATGCCAACGATCACCCGCGAGCAGGTTCGTGTTCCCATCGATGTACCAGCGGATATGCGTGACACGTATGTCGAAAGTTACATGGCAGCCACGCAGGGGAGCGGTCGTCTCATGCTGTTCGCGTGCGACCAGAAGGTGGAGCACCTCAACAACGATTTCTATGGCGACGGCATCTCCGCCGACGACGCAGAGCCCGAGCACCTGTTCCGCATCGGCGATCAGGGCGTGACCGGAGTTCTCGCAGGTCAGCGCGGACTTGTCGCTCACTACGCGGCCGACTATCCCGACATCAACTACCTCGTGAAGATGAACTCCAAGACGCCGCTCGTGAAGACGTCTCAGGAAGATCCGTACAGCCCTCAGCTCTACGATATCCAGACCGTGCTGGACCTGCGGGACAACGGCGTGAACATCGTCGGTATCGGCTACACCATCTACATCGGCTCGGAGTACGAGTCCCAGATGATGATGGAAGCCTCGCAGCTCATTGCTGACGCGCACTCGCTCGGCATGATCGTGGTGCTCTGGATGTACCCACGCGGCAAGGCGGTCGCCGCTGAGAAGGACGCACATCTCATTGCTGGCGTCGCGGGTGTCGCGGTGTCGCTGGGCGCCGACTTCGTCAAGGTCAACCCGCCTGCGGGCACCGATGACGCCACGTCGGCAGAGCTTCTCAAGGAGGCGTCTGCTGCGGCAGGTCGCTGTGGTCTCGTGTGTGCCGGCGGTTCCACGGTCGACGCCCAAACGTTCCTCACTCAGCTTCACGAGCAGATTCATGTCGGAGGTGCGGTGGGCAACGCGACCGGTCGCAATATCCACCAGCGTGATCTGGGCGAGGCCGTTCGCCTCACCAAGGCGATCAGTGCGATCACCATGGGCGACTACGACGCAGATCGTGCACTCAAAGTATTCAACGGTGAAGAGGACTTCGCGCTCTAAAATGCCTATAGCTGACTGGTTCAAGGCGCGTGACGAGCGCCGCTATACTCCGGTTTCCGGGAGCAACATCAAGGCCGACGTGCCCGAAGGCGTCTGGTCCAAGTGTGATGCCTGTAAACGGACCATCTATGAAGGTGATCTGGACGAGGCTGGGCGTGTGTGTCCGCACTGTGGCCATCACTTCCCGCTGACCGCAGCGCAGCGCATCGAGCTTCTCGTGGACGAGGGTTCGTTCGCGGAGTTCGACGCAGGGCTCACCTCGCTCGATCCGTTGGAGTTCTCGGCGGTCAAGCCCTACGCGGCCTCGCTGGAGCGTGCTCAGGCGAACACGGGCATGAATGAGGCGATACTGACCGGGCGCGCCATGCTGGGCGGCCACCAGGTCGTGATTGCCGCCATGGACTTCAGGTTCGTCGGCGCATCCATGGGCTCTGCCGTGGGCGAGAAGATCACCCGCGCGCTCGAGGTCGCTCTGGCCGAGAACCGTGCTGCGATCATCGTCACCGCATCCGGCGGAGCGCGTATGCAGGAGGGCATCCTGTCTCTCATGCAGATGGCCAAGACCTCTGCAGCCGTGGCACGACTCGCCGACGCGGGCCTGCCGTATGTCTCTATTCTCACCAACCCCACCATGGGCGGTGTGACCGCGAGCTTCGCGGTTCTGGCCGACGTGGTCCTTGCGGAGCCGGGTGCCCGTATCGGGTTTGCCGGTCCGCGCATCATTGAGCAGACCATTCGCCAGAAGTTGCCCAAGGGATTCCAGTCGGCCGAGAGCATGCTGGATCACGGCATGCTCGACGACGTGGTTCCGCGCGCGGAGCTGGCAGGCAGGCTCTCGCTAGTCCTCGACTACCTCATGAGTACACCCGAGGGCGGTGATGGTTCATGAGCCGCAAGTATGTGATGGAGTTCGAGCGTCCGCTGGTGGAACTCGAGGAGCAGCTCGTCGCCCTCAGGCGGTTGAATCTCACTGACAATCCCGACCTCATGGTCGAGGTCAGTGCGCTCGCATCTGAGATCGACCGTCTGCGCCACGAGACGTACGAGCACCTGACCCCGTGGGCGCGCGTGCAGATCGCACGGCACCCCGATCGGCCCAAGGTCCAGGACTATCTCGCTGCTCTCTTCACCGACGTGGTGGAGCTGCATGGTGATCGTCTGCACGGGGACGATGAGGCGATCGTGACGGCACTCGCCACGCTGGGGAACCGCCGTGTGGTCGTGCTGGGGCACCGCAAAGGCTCCAACACCAAAGAGAACATCAAGCGCAACTTTGGCTCACCGCATCCGGACGGGTTCCGCAAGGCCATGCGTGCCATGCGCCTCGCCGACAAGTTCGGACTTCCTGTGGTGAGCTTTCTCGACACCAAAGGCGCGCATCCCGGCATCGATGCTGAGGAGCGCGGCCAGGCGTGGGCTATCGCTGAGTCACTGGCGCTGCTCTCTGAGCTCCGCGTGCCCATCGTGGCCGTGGGGATCGGCGAGGGCGGAAGCGGGGGAGCGCTCGCGATCGGTCTAGGCGACCACCTCATCATGCTCGAGAACTCGTACTACTCGGTGATCAGTCCCGAGGCGTGCGCATCGATCCTCTACAAAGACTCAACTCGTGCGGCCGACGTGGCCGGTTCGCTCAAGATGACCGCCGCGGACCTTCTGCGTCTGGGCATCTCGGACGAGACGGTGCCGGAGCCGATCGGCGGGGCGCATCATGACGCCGAGGCGATCTTCTCAGAGGTCAAGAAACGTATTCTCGCGGCAGTGGACTCTCTTGCGGCCCACGACGCGGATGAGCTCGTGGAGAAACGCTATCGGAGGCTTCGAGCGATCGGGGTGTTCGAAGAGGGGGCGTGACGCTCATGGAGGGCGGCAAGAGGATTGCGGTACTGACAAGCGGAGGGGATTCGCCGGGCATGAATGCGGCGGTCCGCGCCGTGGTACGTACGACGATCGCCAAGGGCGGGGAGGCCTTTGGCGTCGAGCGTGGGTACGAGGGGCTGCTCGAGAGCTCGTTCCGCCCGCTGGGTCTGGGCGATGTCGGCGGCATTCTCGACCGCGGCGGCACTTTCCTGGGAACCTCGCGCAGCGAACGTTTCTCCACGCCGGAGGGAGTGGAGGATGCCTGTCGCATTCTGAAAGGCTCCCGCATGGACGGCCTTGTGGTGATCGGCGGTGACGGTTCGTATCGCGGCGCGCAGGAGCTCTGCGACTGTGGCTTCTCTGCCGTCGGCATTCCCGGCACCATCGACAACGACATCGCTGGCACAGACACCGCTATCGGGTTCGATACGGCGCTCAACACCATCTGCGATGCGACGTCCAAGGTTCGCGACACGGCCTCCAGCCACGAGCGTACCTTTGTGATCGAGGTCATGGGTCGTCGTTGCGGGGCTCTGGCGCTCTACGCCGGTCTCGCGGCGGGTGCCGACTGTATCCTCGTGCCGGAGTACCCCTACAGCCTCAAAGACGTCTGCGCCACCGTGGAGCAGGGCATGCGTCGCGGCAAGAAGCACACCATTGTGATCGTCGCGGAAGGCGCTGCCCACGCGTTCGGTCTGGCCAAGGATCTGTCAGACCTCTGCGGCCACAGCGTGAAGACCATGGTGCTGGGTCATATCCAGCGCGGCGGGGCTCCGTCGGCGTTTGACCGGGTCACGGCGAGCCGCATGGGAGCGCGCGCGGTCGACGAGCTTATGGCGGGCCGCAGTGGAGTCGCGATGGGCCTGCGCCGTTCGGACATCGTGGCGTACCCCCTGGCCGAGGCCTACACGGAGAACCATCAACTCAAAGCTGAACTCTACGAGCTGGCCCGAGTGCTGGCTCTCTGATCCGAAAGGACGCGCGTGCACACGAAAGAGATCCACAAGCTGTTCCGCATGATCGGGCACGACCTCTACTCATCCGGAGCTATCTCCACACATGGGGGCAACCTGTCGCTGCGCGTGGATGACACGATCTACATCACCCGCAAGGGCTCCATGCTGGGTCACTTGGGTGACGACGACATCATTGAGACACACATCGACGTCTGTGAGCTCGACGAGCACTGCAGTCGTGAGCTCGTGGTGCATCGGCGCATCTATCAGGAGACGGACGCCAAGGCGATCGTGCACGCGCATCCCACGCACACCATATTCCGTTCGCTCGTGTCCGACGAGATCCATCCGCTGGACTCTGAGGCCAAGCTCGTATTCGGTGCGGTGCCGGTTCTGGCGCCCGCCGAGTCCATCGCGTCGCCCGAGGCGGCCGAGATGCTGGGTCATGCGCTCAAGGATCAGCCGGTCGCGGTTCTGCGCAGCCACGGCCCGTTCGCCAAGGGTGCGACCATGCAAGAGGCCTTCTACGCAGTGAGCTCGCTTGAGATCTCCTGCCACATTCTCGATCTCCGTGACTCGACGGGTCTCGCTCTCAAGTAGCACACAGGCCAAGGAGGCTTCATGACACTCGAACACCATCCTACAAAACTCTCCTTGCTCGATCAGGTCAAGGGCACCGAGGCCGAGTTCCTCGCCGGCCGACGAGGACACTCTGAGAACGTCGACAGCGCAGTGCGGATATTCCTGGAGTTCCTGCGCGGATTCGAATCACTCAGACTCGACCGCCCCAGCGTTACTGTGTTCGGCTCGGCGCGATTCTCCGAGGGGCATCAGTACTACGAACTGGCCCGTCAAATGGGCCACGTGCTGGCCGACGAGGGCTTCTGCACCATGACCGGTGGTGGCCCGGGTCTCATGGAGGCCGCCAACCGGGGTGCGCATGAGGCGGGCGGGCTGTCGATCGGGGCGAACATCCATCTGCCCAACGAGCAGCAGCCCAACCCCTACGTCGACAGGTTCATCGAGTTCGAGCACTTCTTTGTGCGCAAGGTCATGCTCGTGAAGTACTCATGCGCCTTCATTGTGATGCCGGGCGGCTTTGGAACGCTGGACGAGGTGTTTGAGACGCTCACGCTCATGCAGACCGGCAAGATCGACTTCTTCCCGGTCATTGCGATGGGCAAGGATTACTGGGAGCCACTGCTGGACTTCTTCCGCAACAAACTCGCTCATGAGGGCACGATCAGTCCCGAGGATCTCGACCTGATCCAGGTGACCGATTCGCCTGCCGAGGCGATCGCCCGCATCAAGGAGCATCCGCACGGATGCCAGCAGTTCACGGAGGGCGAATCGGCGTAGCGGATCGCCTGTTCGGGGAACCTATGCGTACGCGGGTTCAACGACAAGGCGGGGTCGCATGACCGAGAAGCGCACGAGCAGGACAGTGAGCGGACGACGGATCGTGCGCGTATATCTCGCGACCACTGCGTTGTTCACGCTCGCGGCGTCGGTGATCTGGGGAGTGAACACACTCTTCCTGCTGGCTGCGGGACTCGATATCTTCGCGGTGATGGTCGTGAACTCCGCATTCAGTATCGGGCAGGTGGTGCTCGAGATTCCCACGGGGGTCGTGGCGGACACCGTGGGCCGCAAGGTGTCCTACCTGCTGGGAATCCTCACACTCTTCGCGTCCACGCTGCTGTACGTGGCCGCCGCCAGGTTCGGTTGGGGCTTCACCGGATTCCTGCTTGCCTCGGCGCTGTTGGGCTTCGGTTTCACGTTCCAGACCGGTGCGGTGGACGCATGGCTCATAGACGCGCTCGATCACGTCAAAGACGAGGTTCCGCGTGATCAGGTGTTTGCCCGCGCCGGCATGGTCGGCGGGGTCTCGATGCTCGTGGGCACGCTGGCCGGAGGCTTTCTCGGTCAGATGAATCTTGAGTTTCCCTACCTTCTCAGAGCTGGCTTGCTGGTGGGCGCATTCCTAGTGGTTCTCATATTCATGCGCGAGATCGGCTTCGAGCCACGTCCTCTGAAAGTCTCGTCGTTCGGTGCGGAGATGGAGCGGATACTCAAAGCCGGTGTGCAGTTTGGGTGGAAGAGTCCGGTGGTTCGACCCCTTCTCATGGTCTCGTTCGTGCAGGGACTGTTCATGATGTATCTGTTCTACTCGGCCCAGCCGCTGACTCTTGAGGTTCTGGGGCGCGAGGACCTCGTCTGGGTGGCTGCCGCAGTCACCGCTCTGTTCGGCCTCATGGGAGTGGTGGGCAACCTCTGCGTTGATCCGCTGTCTCGAACTCGATTCGGATCGAGTCCGCCCCGAGTACTCGCGGCTGGGGCCGGAGCGCTCGCGCTGATCGCTGCAGGGATCGGGCTCACCGGTGTGCTGGTACCCGACGGCGGAAGTCCTTGGGCACTCGCGGTCATTGTGGTGCTGTTCGCGGTGTTTGGAGTGGTATTCGGGATCACCGGCCCCGTGCGTCAGGCGTTTATCAACACGCAGATACCATCGGCGCAGCGGGCCACGGTCCTCTCGTTCGACTCGTTCTTTTCCGACGTGGGCGGATCGATAGGACAGCCCTCGTTCGGTTGAATCGCCAAGGTCGCATCGATATCCATTGGCTATCTGGTCGGATCGGTGACGGTGGTCGGCGCGGTGCCACTGTACCGCAGGGCGAAGCGCGCGCTTGGCCAAGACGTGCAAATCGAACCGCCGTGCGAACCGCAGATACCCGGTGCGGAACACAACTGTCCCGTGTGACGGGGGAGTGAAGTAGTTGGCGACAGGCCAACGAGTGAGCGCGTGGTGCCCGGGGCGGGGATCGAACCCGCACTCCCTTTCGAGAACCGGTTTTTGAGACCGGCGCGTCTGCCTGTTCCGCCACCCGGGCTTATCGGGGCGCCGGCTGATTATACGGGAGAGGATGCCGTACCGACAAAAAGAGTTTGGGGAGCGTCCATTTTGGGCTCGATTAGCGCTTATGCAGACTGCATATCTACAGACACTAAGGAGCGCGTAAGAATTTTGGGGGTGGGATGCCCCTGAGGTGATTTGGAGTCAAAACGGGTTTCCTTCTACTCTTGGTTTATCGAAGACCCGGAGGAGAAAGGAAACCCGCATGCACCATGATACCGCCTCTTTGAGATCCAGCCTGGTCGAGTTCTGCCTGGACCGCATCGCCCGCCACGAGGACTTCGCGAAAGCCGAGACGAGCGCGCTCGAGGACATGCTCGCCGAGCTCGCGAGCGCGATGTCGGAGGCTCTCGAACGCTTCGACACTCAACTTCTGGCCGAGAAACCCGATGAATGGCGCGTGAAGGACCGTCGATCCCGCGCGATCCTGACCGAGTTCGGCGAGGTCACCTTCTCGCGCCGGGTCTACATAGACGAGTTCGAAGACCGCCGGACATATCTTGATGAGATCCTCTCACTGCGACCCCGGAAGCGCCTGTCGCCGGGCGCGTTCCAGGCACTTGCGCTCTTCGGTGCCGAGATCCCTTACGCCCGCGCAGTCAAGACGCTTTTCAGACACTGCCCGCAGGCCGTGTCGGCCATGACGGCGATGGGAACGCTTCGCGAAGTGGGTGATCTGCTGGAGAGACCGACGAGATCTGCGTGGAGGCCGATGGGATCTGGGTCACACTCCAACATGAGAAGAACCGCGCAACCGAGATCAAGGCGCTCTGTGCTTACGAGGGCGAACAAGACGGCGAGCGCATGGGCTGCACGCATCACGCCATGATCGGTGTCCCGTCACGCTTCTGGGAGGAAGGTGTGGCATCCATAGCGTCGAGTTATTCGCTTCCCGCACTCAAGCGCTGCTACGTGGGAAGTGACGGGGGCGGATGGTGCAAGGGGCTCCCTGACTACCTCCACGGTCCCGAGATCGTCCACAAGCTCGATCCATGGCATGTGAACCGAGCTGTCAAGAATGCCTTCCCTGATCACGAGGACGCCGCACCGCTCTTCGAGCTGCTCTACTCAGGCGACATCGGCTATCTGAAGAACAACCGTGAGGCCATTGAGGCCGAGGCGCCGTCCATGGGCACGATGGAGGGCACGAACGCACATCTCTACGCCGCGAAGGGGGCAGACGTTCATCGCCATGTTCGATCCTCTTGACCGAGAGTGAACCCCCAAGATTCTTACGCGCTCCCGCATTCGTCCATTTCTTGTTAAGGTGCCGCCTGGCGTGCTATACCAGAGCGGTAGTGCCACGCCATCAGAGTCGGTGGCGCACCGACCCATACACGTCCTCTTGCAACGCAGGGCCGCTCGCAATTCGCACCGGCGATGGAGGGGATCCATGATGCCAGCAAGGTCGAGACTTGTCCGGATAGCCTGTGTGCTCGCTATGGTGATGGCGCTCGTGCCACTCTCGGCATTCGCCGTGGCGCCAGCGGCGACGGCACCCACTTCGTTCACCTCGTCGGTACTGATCGACACGTGGACCACTGAGACCACTATCGACGTCTCGTGGGACGGCACTGACGACGGGGGTACCCCGGTCGACGGGTACTCCTACGTGTGGAGCGAAGGAGCTTCCGCGACACCGAACGAAACGATCGACACACCGGTGGACGCCGGCACCGCGATCTCCGCGGGCGGCTATCACACCGTCGCCCTCAAGGCCGACGGCAGCGTGGTCGCGACCGGTTACAACGACTACGGCCAGTGCGACGTCTCTTTGTGGAGCGACGTGGTGCAGGTCTCCGCGGGCTACCTCCACACCGTCGCCCTCAAGGCCGACGGCAGCGTGGTCGCGACCGGCGACAACCGCTACGGCCAGTGCGACGTCTCTTCGTGGAGCTACGTGGTGCAGGTCTCCGCGGGCTACTTGCATACCGTCGCCCTCAAGGCCGACGGCACCGTGGTCGCGACCGGCTACAACGGCGACGGCCAGTGCGACGTCTCTTCGTGGAGCGACGTGGTGCAGGTCTCCGCGGGCGACTATCACACCGTCGCCCTCAAGGCCGATGGCACCGTGGTCGCGACCGGCTACAACGACCACGGCGAGTGCGACGTCTCTTCGTGGAGCGATGTGGTGCAGGTCTCCGCGGGCGGCTATCACACCGTCGCCCTCAAGGCCGACGGCACCCTGGTCGCGGTCGGCGACAACGACCACGGCCAGTGCGACGTCTCTTCGTGGAGCGATGTGGTGCAGGTCTCCGCGGGCGACGTGCACACCGTCGCCCTCAAGGCCGATGGCACCGTGGTCGCTGTCGGCTACAACAGCGAAGGCCAGTGCGATGTCTCTTCGTGGAGCGATGTGGTCCAGGTCTCCGTGGGCAACGTGCACACCGTTGCCCTCAAGGCCGACGGCAGCGTGGTCGCGGTCGGCAGCAACTACTACGGCCAGTGCGACGTCTCTTCGTGGAGCGAGGTGGTCCAGGTCTCCGCGGGCAACGTGCACACCGTCGCCCTCAAGGCCGACGGCACCGTGGTCGCGATCGGCGATAACTACTACGGCCAGTGCGACGTCTCTTCGTGGAGCGAGGTGGTGCAGGTCTCCGCGGGCGGCTATCACACCGTGGGCCTCAAGGCCGACGGCAGCGTGGTCGCGACCGGCAGGAACGGCGACGGCCAGTGCGATGTCTCTTCGTGGGTGCCTGTGAGGCGCCCCACACACGATACGTGCAGGACCGGCTGGACTGCGCCGTCGGACGGGGAGTGGTTCTTCAACATTCGCACGTGCGACACGCTCGGTGTCTGGACCTCGAGTGCGAGCTACGGTCCCTTCCTCATCGATACCACCGCCCCTGTGACCACCTCTGACGTGCAAGCCACCTACACCGACGCGGCCGAGATCACCCTTTCCGCTACCGACGCAGGCTCGGGTGTGGCCGCCACCTACTACATCCTCAACGGCGGATCGACTACCGAGTACACCGCACCGATCGAGGTCGACGAGCTCGGCTCGCACATGATCGAGTACTGGTCGGTCGACGCCGCGGGCAACGAGGAGACGCATCACGAGGAGGCCTTCGAGATCGTGAAGGGCGCCGTCACCTACGTTCCCGTGCAGGGTGACACCCGCTACGAGACTGCGGTCGAAGCGTCGAAGGACGCCTTCCCCGCAGGCGCCACCTGCGTGGTCATAGCGACCGGCCGCAACTGGCCGGATGCTCTCGGTGGAGCTGCTCTTGCGGGAGCCAAGGGCGGCCCGATCCTTTTGGTGGACACGGACGCTGTCCCGGCAGCTGTGGCCGCCGAAGTTGTTCGCCTCGGCGCGACCGAAGCCATCATATTGGGCGGGGAGGTGGCACTTGGCCCCGACGTCTTCGACGCTCTCGAAGGACTCGTGGGCGAGGGCAAGGTCACGCGCATTGGCGGCGACAACCGCTTTGAGACCGCTCGTATGGTCGCAGACGCGGTAGTAGCTATCAACGGTGCTACCAAGGGGTTCGTCGCCACAGGCGCGAACTTCCCTGATGCTCTCGCGGCTGCTCCGATATCCGCGGCAAATGGTTGGCCAATCTACCTCTATGAGAGCGGCACCCCTGCAGCCATGAAGGCCGACGGCATGACAGACGCTGTCATCCTGGGTGGTACCGAGGTAGTCTCCGCTAGTGCAGAGACCGCACTCGACACCGCCTTCGGTGCGTCTCGCGTGGATCGCCGCTGGGGCGAGAACCGCTACAAGACAGCCGTAGCCGTCGCTTCGTACGGTTGCGACTCGTGTGGTCTGCACTGGGACGGCGTGGCTCTCGCCACAGGCACGAACTTCCCCGATGCGCTCTCCGGAGGCGTCCTGCAGGGAGTGTCAGGCTCCGTGATGCTGCTGACGCCATCGACTTCGCTCGATCCCAACGTGGCCGCCAAGCTCACGGCCGAGGCCGGCTGCATCCGCGAGGTCCGTTATCTGGGTGGTTTGGGAGCGATCTCCCAGGCGGTCAGGAACGCAGTGGCGGTGATCCTGGACTGAGCGACACGCGACACGCGAGACAACAGAAGGCCCCTCGAAGCGCGAGGGGCCTTCTTAGCATCGTGAGCGCGTAAGGATTTCGGGGGCGGGATGCCCTGAGGTGATTTGGAGTCAGAACGGGTTTCCTTCTACTCTTGGTTTATCGAAGACCCTGAGAAGAAAGGAAACCCGCATACACGATGATACCGCTGCTCTACTCAGGCGACATCGGCTATCTGAAGAACAACCGTGAGGCCATTGAGGCCGAGGCGCCGTCCACGGGCACGATGGAGGGCACGAACGCGCATCTCTACACCGCGAAGGGGGCAGACGTTCATCGTCATGTTCGATCCTCTTGACCGAGAGTGAACCCCCCAAGATTCTTACGCGCTCTTAGATTCATGACGCTTGACGTTTAACGCTTAACGTCATACCATCATCCCATGATCAAGTCGTTCGCAAACACGGAGACTGAGAAGGTGTTCCGCCGCCAGTTCTCCCGGAAGTTGCTAGGAGACATTCAGTCGATCGCTTTGCGAAAGCTTCGGATGCTCAGCAACGCACACTCGGTCAACGACCTTCGAAGTCCCCCGGCGAATCGGCTCGAGAAGCTGGACAAGGATCGCTCGGGCCAGCACAGCATCCGTATCAACGATCAATGGCGGGTGTGTTTCACCTGGCAGGATGGAGACGCGTTCGACGTTGAGATAGTGGACTACCACTGAGAGGAGGCCGACCGTGACCGCACGTAAGCTCGCACCGGTACACCCCGGCGAGGTGCTCCTTGAGGAGTTCCTCAAGCCGTTTGGGCTCAGCCAGAACCGGCTGGCGCTCAGCATCGGCGTATCCCCGCGCCGTATCAATGAGATCGTTCTGCGCAAGCGTCGTGTGACCGCCGAGACCGCACTTCGGCTCGCACGCTACTTCGACACGACCCCTCAGTTCTGGCTTGGGCTACAGGCCGACTATGACTTGGATGTGGCCTCGGATGAACTGGGCGGGCGCCTAGACCGCGAGGTTCGCGGACACGCTGTGGCGTTGTAGGGATCAGAATCTAACCACGGCTTCCACCAGACTCACTTCGCTCGCTGGTGCAGCCGAAACACGTTAGGCGTCTTGGCCCGGACCCACTAGACGGCTTCAAGGTACTTCATCAGTGCGGCGACCCTATCGAGCGAGAGCTTGGTCGGATTGCCCTGGGTCAGGAATGCATGCAGATTGCCGGGGTTCAGACCCAGATCCTTCGCCATCCGATAGCGCGTCACGTTCTTCTGCGTTTCGAGGGCAAGAACTCGCTTCCGAGCCTCAAGCCGTAGTTCCGCGTCTCGGGTTGCCGCGTCACGTCGAACCACGTAACTCCGCCACGCTTTTGAATACTCGGGGCGCAAATCGGAATCCTCTGAGGCCAGTGCAAATTCAAGCGATTCTGTGCGCTGGAGCTCACGGAGCTCACGAAGTTCCCGTTGCAGGTCGTCACGATCACTCAGTAGACCTTCCAGCCGGTCGACACGATCAGTGATCACGGCCCAGAGTAGCAGCGGCTCAACGAGTCGCGGCTCAGATTTGCTTCGTCCCACAAGCTTTGACAGGGCTAGCGTTCCCCCACCCAGGGCGCGAACGTACGACTCGAGGAATCCGGTGAATGTCAGGTGTCGCATGGTCCGAGCTCCTTTCGATACTCCTCGTAGTTGTAGAGGAACTGACTGTAGCGACGTTCGTTCATCATGCTGCCCTTCATGTCTGTCGCTACAGCAGCCAAGCGTTCCCAGTCGAGCACCTCAAGGACTTCGGAGCGGCGAATGTCATGTGCATCCGTCTCTCGGTCTGAATGCAGTTTGGACGCCACCACATCCTCAAGCGATGCGGCATAGCACTCGACAGCCGTGGTCCCAAGATTCAATGGAACGAGCCTGTCCTCGAGGTTGTAGGCGAAGTGGTCCAGGTAGGCGGACACCCGACTGTTGATGTCGTACTTGCCCATCAGGGTGATCAGTTCGGGTGGAACCTGAAGCGCATCAAGGTCGGCTGTTGATCGTGCAAGGCAGCCAAGTAGAACCATCGCACCGCCACCTACCAACACAAGTCGGAAGGATCGGTGCGGATACAGAAGCGCGACTGCGCGATCGAATTCTCGCAGTCGATCCTCCAGCTCGTCCCTTCCGAGATCCAGTAGCCCCGCCATAGTTCAACCTCCGCATATATATCTTTCCTGAATACTATTCTCCAATATACGTTTCGTCAAACGCCTAACCCAGGTTTCGTTAGTGTCACTCCGCCGTCGGGCATTCGAGGGGTCGTCAGCGTGACTTCATAGGAGCTTGGCCCTTGCTGGCCCCAGCTAAGGCGTGT
>Ga0209121_10000453_pt1 | contig 43072 bp, 41 predicted proteins | sample Cruoilmetagenom3_FD_187292 | JGI IMG/M metagenome (GOLD analysis project Ga0209121, IMG submission 187292) | Oil polluted marine microbial communities from Coal Oil Point, Santa Barbara, California, USA - Sample 3 (SPAdes) (version 2) | ecosystem: Environmental > Aquatic > Marine > Oil seeps ... | reverse complement strand
TTGAACCGGCACGACTTGTTAGTCGAGGGATTTTAAATCCCTTGTGTCTACCAATTCCACCACTCGGGCATCGAGTTTGCTAATTAAAGCGTGTGGAGTGTTGATTGGAGGCGGAACCCGGAGTCGAACCGGGGTAAACGGATTTGCAATCCGGTGCATGGCCACTCTGCCATTCCGCCTCAATACTAGGTTAGCTTTAAGATAAACTGGAGCGGCACACGAGGCTCGAACTCGTGACCTCGACCTTGGCAAGGTCGCGCTCTACCAACTGAGCTAGTGCCGCTTTATGTTTATCTAGGGGGCTATGCCCTCTCAACACGGACGCATTCTACAGAGATTATTAAACGCGTCAACACAAAAAATGCTACTTTTGAACTGTTTGATTATTTTTTATCTAAAATGGTGCGTTATTAGACGTTTACAATCAATTTTTGGTCAATTCTCCCCATGCTGCAACTAAATATTGCACCATAGAACTAAGCGTTAAAAATGTGGCTATATAAAGCAAGCCATAACTTAAATACATCATCCAGCTATCGTACTGCCAAATTAAACCGATAATGGCTAACATTTGAGCTGCGGTTTTTAACTTACCCATATCGGATACAGCTACGTTACCGCGTTTCCCCTGTTCAGCCATCCATTCGCGTAGCGCCGATATAACAATTTCACGGCTAATAATAATAAGCGCGGGTATGGTCATATACAAAGATTGGTAATGCTCAGATAATGCAACCAAGGCAGCACACACCATTACTTTATCAGCAACCGGGTCTAAAAATGCACCAAAAGGCGTTGATTGCTCAAGTTTACGGGCTAAATAGCCATCAAGTATATCTGTGATCGAAGCCAGCCAAAAAATAAAGGCAGCAACAAAGAATGCCCATGAATAAGGCATATAAAATATCACCAAAAAAATGGGGATAAGAAAGAGTCTAAACGTTGTGAGTGTGTTTGGAATATTCCACATAACTACTTGGATATGTCTTTTTTCTATATTCGCACATAGGGCTAGCCCTTGTCATGCAAATGGTTAAATATCTTCTCAGCCATGTCAGGGCTGATCCCAGGAACTTTCTTTAGCTGTTCTATATTAGCAGCTTTTACACCTTGCATGCCCCCTAAATATTTTAATAATGTTTGTCGACGCTTTGAACCAACGCCATCTATTTCTTCTAGTAACGACTGAGTGCGTTGTTTTTGCCGCTTATTACGGTGCCCTGCAATTGCAAAACGATGGGATTCATCGCGTATATGCTGGATCAAATGAAGCGCTGGTGCATCAGAATCCATAGGAATTGTTTTACGCCCGCCATCTATAAGCAAGGTTTCAAGACCCGGCTTACGGCTAGTGCCTTTTGCAACACCGACTAATAGCGGCATTTTTGTATGCGGCCAGTTTTCGAAGTATTGCTCTGCTCTACCTAATTGACCTTTACCACCATCGATAAAAATAACATCGGGAATTTTCTCCTCATCAACCAACTTGTTGTAACGTTTGTTTAGTGCAAATTCCATAGCGGCGTAATCATCACCACCGGTAATACCGGTCACGTTGTAACGACGATACTCTTTATTGTTAGGGCCTTGAGAATCAAATACAACACAACTGGCCACTGTGTTTTCACCCATGGTGTGACTGATATCAAAACATTCCATGCGATTAATATCATCAAGACGCAAAGTAGCCTTTAATTGCGCATAACGCTTGTTTATCGAGTCTTGAGTGCTTTGCTTAACCGTAATGCTATTTAATGCATTTTTATTCGCTAACTGTAAGTACTGTGCTCGCTCACCACGGGTTACCACTTTAAGCGATACCTTACGTTCACTAATTTGGGTCAAGGCTTCACCTAGTGCATCACTTTCTTCTATTTCAAATGGTAAAATGATTTCTTTAGCAATGCGCCCTGTCGCACCTGGAGCTAAATAATATTGACCTAAGAAAGAGGTTAAAATTTCTTGCTCTTGTGAGTCTTTAGGCACCTTTGGAAAATAAGTTTTACTACCCAGCACTTTATGATCGCGAATCATTAATAGATGAATCCCATTTAAACCGTTTAAATGGGCAAAGCCGACCACATCCATTTCCGCAAAATTGCCAGAGATAGATTGCTGCTCCTGCATTTTACGCAGCAACATAATTTGGTCGCGAACTTTAGCTGCAAGTTCAAAATTAAGCTGCTCACTGGCTTTTTCCATTTTAGCAATGAGATCGGCTATTACTTCATGAGATTTACCAGTTAAAAACTTGCGGACATAATCAACTTGCTGCGCGTATTCATCTTCAGAGACTTTATTAACACACGGCGCAGAACAACGTTTTAATTGATACTGTAAGCAAGGGCGACTACGCGCACGGTAGTAGGCATCTTCGCATTGACGTACCGGAAATATTTTTTGCATTAAGCGTAAGCTTTCTGAAACCGCCCCCGCGCTTGGAAACGGACCAAAATATTCACCTTTTACTTTTCTGCTACCACGATGAAAGGCTAAGCGAGGATGCTTATGATTTGTGAGCAGTATATAAGGGTACGACTTATCATCACGTAACAGAATATTATAACGTGGCTGATATTTTTTAATGAGGTTGTTTTCGAGCAGTAAAGCTTCTGTCTCTGTATTAGTAAGCGTGACTTCAATATTACAAATATTACTTACTAAAACACGGGTTTTACTATCGGTTATATTACTACGAAAGTAACTACTTACCCGCTTTTTTAAACTTTTAGCTTTACCGACATAGATAACTTGGTTGTCATTATCGAGCATGCGATAAACGCCAGGCTCACTCGATAATGTTTTTAAAAACTGGACATGATCAAATTCAGACATATATACCGACTAGTAAGAGATATCTATATCAATCATTTTGTAACGTATGGCTAAATGAGTAAGCTCTACATCGCCTCCTACGTTAAGCTTTTCAAACATGCGATAGCGATAACTGTTTACTGTTTTAGAACTTAAATTTAAGCGATCAGCAATATCCTGTGCTTTTTCACCTTTGGTGATCATCAGCATAATTTGTAGTTCACGCTCGGATAGGCTTTGGAATGGGTTTTCATCGGTACGCCCGGTTACCTGCGCAAGTGCAATCTGTTGCGCTATTTCTGGAGCAATATAGCGTTGTCCTGCATGCACACAGCGTATAGCGCGAACCATTTCATCAGATCCAGCACCTTTGGTTAAAAAGCCATGAGCACCAATTTGCATGACCTTACTTGGAAATGGGTCTTCGCAATTAACAGTAAGCACAATAATTTTTACATCAGGGCAGTAACGGCAAATCTTTTTAGTTGCCTCAAGCCCGCCCATACCAGGCATGTTCATATCCATTAATACTATATTTGGCGCATGCTGACGACAAAACTGCACAGCCTCTTCGCCTGTTTTAGCTTCACCTATTACTTTAAAACCACGTATATCATCAAGAATACGCCTGATCCCTGTGCGCACAAGTTCATGGTCATCAACTAAAAGTACGTTAATCAATGGAACACCCTCACTAGCCTAATAAGATGCAAGTTAACAAAATTAATTTTCAACATTAGCATAGATACTACGAAACCATAACTAATATTATGCTTTCGTAATCGGTCTTTATGACCGATATGATTAAAAGCGCATTTACCTATAGCAGGTAAATACGCGCCAATGATTTATGCTGACGCTTTTTCACTAAAACGGTCTACCCATAAAGCAATAATACCATCGCCAGTTACATTACATGCAGTGCCGAAGCTATCTTGCGCCAGGTAAAGTGCAATCATTAGTGCCACAGCACCTTCGTTGAAACCAAGCATGCTAGTTAATAAACCTAACGCCGACATTACTGCACCACCTGGGGCGCCTGGCGCTGCAATCATCACAACACCTAACATCATAATGAATGGCAACATAGCCATTAATGAAGGTACTTCCATGCTAGGCGATAAAAACATCACAGCCATAGCACAGGTAACTATTGTAATTGTTGAACCTGACAAATGAATAGTGGCGCATAATGGCACTGTAAAGTTAGCTACATCCTCTTTAACGTTATTTGCTTTACTTGATTGCAAAGATACTGGAATGGTTGCCGCACTCGACATGGTTCCTAATGCAGTAAAGTACGCAGGTAACATATTTTTAATTAGCTCAATAGGATTACGCTTAAGTAATAGGCCTGAGGTAATGTATAAAACACTCAACCATAACCAATGCATCACTAATGCAGCAATAAGTACTACACCAAATGCTTGTAATGTATCAACAACGGTGCCTGCTACGGTCATTTCAGCAAATACACCCGCAATGTAAAACGGTAATGCCGGAATAATTACTTTTGAAAGTAAACCATCAATAATATCGCGCCCCTGATCCGACACAGTTTTTAATGTGTCTAAGCCAAGCTGGCTCATACCAATACCAAATACAAATGCTGTAACTAAAGCAGTCATTACACCCATTAATGGTGGAATTTCTAAGTCAATAAAGCTTCCTACTTCGGTCACTGCTTCAGCTTCAAATGAAATACCGCCGCTTAAAAACGGAATAACCGCTGTTACTAATAAAAACGCTAAGGTACCGGCTATAATTGTTGAGCCATACGCAAAACCCACCGTTTTCCCCAGTAGATGCCCTGATCCTTTAGGAAGCCCGGCAATCCCAGAGGCAATAAAAAATAAAATAATCAGTGGAATTGTAAAACTAATAAGCTGGCCGATAAGCTCTTTTACAGTGTATAAAAGCTCAACGCCAGTTAAGGGAATGTAGAGCCCGACTAAGATACCGGCCACAATACCGGCAATTAATTTTAAGATTAACTTCATGGTGATTACTTTATTGAATTTAGATAATGTGTTTTTACCATGTTTTGAATAGTTTGTGTCAATAAACTGTTCAACCGCAGTTCATTTGCACAATTAAACAACAAAATATAAGTGTGTTGTGTTGATTTGTTTAAATAACGACTACATAAAGAAAAGACAAAGTACAAAGTTAAAAACGAACAAATGATTTCAAGTTCGCCTTTTTAATAACTAAAAAATTAACAGATTGAGTTTTTAGTTCAATCCGTTATAAGCGTAATTAATATATGTTATAGCCAAAGCTTACTTTAACTTTTTTTATCTCACAGTAAAGTAGGCTTATAAAGTTAACAGAATAGCTGTTAACGTGTTGATCAGATTGTACCTAAAGGAACATTATGTCTACTATTTTTGAAGATAACTCACTAAGCATCGGTAACACACCGTTGGTAAAACTTAACCGTGTTACAGGTGGGAATGTATACGCTAAAGTTGAATCACGTAATCCTAGCTTTAGTATAAAATGCCGTATTGGTGCATCAATGATTTGGGAAGCTGAAAAATCAGGTCAACTAACCAAAGACAAAGAACTTATAGAGCCAACATCAGGCAATACGGGTATTGCATTGGCATTTGTAGCGGCTTCTCGCGGTTACAAACTAACGCTTACAATGCCAAACACCATGAGCTTAGAACGTCGTAAACTATTAAAGGCACTCGGTGCTAACCTAGTGCTCACAGATGGCGCTAAGGGTATGAATGGCGCTATTGCTAAAGCCAAAGAAATTCAAGCAGCAGATCCAGATAAGTTTATTTTGCTACAACAGTTCGAAAACCCGGCAAACCCAAAAATTCACTTTGAAACAACGGGTCCGGAAATCTTTAATGCACTCGATGGCAAAATCGATTTCTTTGTTGCAGGTGTTGGTACAGGCGGTACGATTACAGGCGTTAGTCGTTATCTTAAAAAAGAAAAAGGCCTTAATGTAAAATCAATAGCTGTAGAGCCAAGCCACTCTCCGGTAATTAGCCAAACACTTGCCGGTGAAGAGGTAAAACCAGGGCCACATAAAATACAGGGGATTGGTGCAGGCTTTATTCCAGGGAACTTAGACCTATCAATAATTGATGGTGTAGAGCAAGTGTCTAATGAAGAATGTATCGCAATGTGTCATGAACTAATGAAAAAAGAAGGGATCTTAGTCGGTATTTCATCGGGTGCAGCCGTGGTTGCAGCAAAACGTATTGCTGAGCGTCCTGAAAATGCAGATAAAAGCATTGTGGTTATTTTACCAAGCGCAACAGAGCGTTACTTATCAAGCCCCATGTTTGATGAAGAGTTTTCCGAGCAAGAGCTTGTTCAGTAATCGAACAACACTATTAAAAAAGGATGTTTTTTAACATCCTTTTTTATTGCTTTTTTAATAAGTTAACACCTATTTAGTTCTATCCTCTTTACATCTCCTCCATTCCATCACACACTTTGTGTATGAGTAATCAACCTGACCAAATATGAAAACAATTTTAACTTCTTTTGTGCTCATTTTTAGTATTTTGATCGTTGGCTGTAATGACAATACTAAACCTAAAGAACAGTACATTGACAATGATCGTCCAGGCGATACCGCCACAGTGTATTTTGATGCGCTTTATAATCAACATAACTTGCAAAAAGCCAGTAATTTCGCAACGCCTAAGCTAGCTCGCATAATGAAATCTTACGGTACAGCAAAACAATTTGCCCGTAGTCTTATTAATTTACAATTCGATGAAGTGGTAATTGAAATTGATATGTCAAATTCAAGCCTGCGAGAACAGTACGGTAATCACGCTAAGATAAATATTGTATTTACTGGTTATTTTAATGGAAAAAAAATTGATGACTTTCGCAGTATCGAAATGCTAAAAATAAAAGGTAAATGGTACGTAGATAAAATCATCGCCGATCCTTACGGGCGCTGATCAACGTTCAATCTAAAAATATATAAAAAAGCCTTAAATTATAAGTTTAAGGCTTTTTTAGTGCTTGAGTACAATGTTAGAAATCTTCAGGTTTAAAATTATCTACCGCAATAGCCTGCATTCGTAATTTATTAGCATGATGCATAGCTTCAGCATCTAATTTAGTAAGTAACTCATGCTCAAGAGCGTACTCAATAGCTTGTTCAATATCAAAAGTTGCAGGTACCTTACCTTTTCGTTGCCACTGCTTTAAATGTTTAAATTGATTTTGCATGTCGTGCATCGCTAAAAAAGCATTTTCCATCACTCCAGTGCCTGCCTTCTCATCGATGTAGCACAAATGAGTAAGCCTGTTTCGAAACACGCCTGGTTGAGTCATGTGTTCACAAATACTTTGTGAAGTGGTATCACTTGGTTTGTGATAATGATTACCTAACGGAAACACAATGCGTTTAAGGGCAAAGTTAACCACCGGGTTAGAGAAATTTTTAAAGAAACCGTCAAATGCTTGACCTATTTCATATAATGACGTCTCTATTGCATACTTAACAAAAGGTAAATCAGCTTGTTGACGCCCTTCATCTTCAAAACGTTTTAACACGGTAGAAGCAATATACAAATGACTTAATACATCGCCTAAACGTGCCGATATCATTTCTTTGCGTTTAAGTTCACCACCTAACATCAACATTGCAACATCTGTGGTAAACGCAAGCCCTCGGCTCATTCTCCCTAATTGTTTATAGTAGGCCGCGGTTTCTCCGCACACAGGCGCTTTGGCAAAGTGGCTGCGAGTTAAACCATGCACTAAAGCCATGCTTGCATTGCTAATAGCAAACACTATGTGGTTCATCAATAGACCATCAAATTGCTCTAATGCCGCGTCATCATTTTCCATAGCTGCCGCTTCCATCTCTTTTAATACAAACGGATGGCAACGAGTTGCGCCTTGGCCAAATATCATTAAATTACGAGTTAAAATATTAGCGCCCTCAACCGTAATCGAAACCGGAATACCCATATAGCCATGTGCTAAATAGTTATTAGGCCCAACCTGAATCCCTTTACCTGCATGAATGTCCATCGCATCATTCATTACTGTTCGACCCATTTCGGTCATATGGTATTTTGCAATAGCTGTTACTACTGATGGACTTAGTTTTAAATCAATAGCACCAGCTGTCATTAATCTGCACGATTCCAGCGCATAAGTTAGGCCACCAATACGTGCTAACCCTTCTTGAACCCCTTCAAATTGACCAATTGACACACCAAACTGTTGTCGAACAACAGAATAAGCCGAAGTCATTTTAGCCGCTAAATGCCCTGTTGCAGTGCTTAATGCCGGTAACGAAATACCACGCCCTGCACTTAAACATTCAACTAGCATGCGCCAACCTCGTCCTGCCCCTTGCTGACCACCTATAATCCAATCAAGCGGAATAAATACATCTTTACCGTACGTTGTGCCATTCATAAACGCCATATTTAGGGGGTAATGCCGCTCGCCGGTTTTAACACCTGGGTGATCGGTTGGAATGAGTGCACACGTAATGCCAAGCTCTTTTTCATCGCCTAACAACCCATCTGGATCGTACATTTTAAATGCAAGCCCTAACACAGTCGCAACTGGCGCAAGTGTGATATAGCGTTTTGACCAATTTAAACGCAGCCCCAACACTTCCTTACCATCATGCTCGCCTTTGCACACCACGCCAGAATCAGGAATACTGCCAGCATCTGAGCCAGCCTCAGGGCCCGTTAATGCAAAACAAGGCACATCGTCGCCTTTTGCAAGGCTAGGTAGCCAGCGCTCTTGTTGCTCAGTTGTTCCGTAGTGCAGTAATAACTCACCAGGACCTAAGCTATTGGGTACCATGACCGTCACGGCAGCTGTTAAGCTTTTAGTCGCAATTTTTGACACTATGGTGGAATTAGCAATAGCAGAGAATTCAAGACCCCCAAATTTTTCTGGGATGATCATTGCAAAAAACCCTTCGGTTTTTAAAAAGTCCCAAACCTCTTTAGGTAAATCTTTGTCTTTTTGTACAATTTTATAGTCATCAAGCATGGCTAATAAAGTTTCAACTTGATTATCTATAAATGCAGTTTCTTTTTCACTTAACTGTGGACGCGGATAGTTGTGTAATTTTTGCCAATCAGGATCACCACTAAATAGCTCGCCATCCCACCAAACATCGCCTGCTTCCATGGCTTCTCGCTCTGTTTGCGATAATGGCGGTAATACTTTTTTAAACATTTTAAAAGTGGGTCGAGTAATTAAATTAAGGCGGATATCTTTAATTGCAAACACCACTATCACCACAACCAGCAATATAATAAATACTGACATAAACACATTCCTTTACAGTTATAAAAACATTGATTTAATTATGACCGATCTTAATTTAAATACAATGGGCTGTCAGAGGAGTGCCACTAAATGATGAGCCGATTCTATTGTAATTAAAATATAACGATAAAGTAGAGTTACGCATTTATTACACACAGCAAAAAGCCCACAAAGTGTGGGCTTTTTACTACTTAACTGGTTTTAATTTATGCGATTAAACGCTTAATTAAAACTGAAAACGCATGTTAGCAAAGTAAGCATCGTTATCTGATTCATCTGCGTTGTTGCCGTAACCCACTTTTAAACCAATGTTTTTATTGATGAAGTGTTGAGCACCAAAGCTGTAGTTGTCTTCTTTATCGTAAGATGCAAATACAGAAGTCGCTTTAGAGAAGTAGTAGTTTGTTTCTACGTTCCATTGGTCATCTGCTTCGTCAAGACTTACAAATGTACCTTCTACTGTTAAGTAGTTACCTTGTTGTAAATCAACAAAGTATTTAGCAGCTACTAAACGAGAATCAAAATCATCATCTGATTCTACAGTGATACCTACGTAATCTGTATCATTTAGCATGTGGTTGTATGCTAAAGAAAAGTATGTAACGTTATCACCATCTTTTTGATCAACAAATCTTACTTTTGCAAGTAAGTCTGGGTTAAAGAAATAACCAGCAGAAAGTGTGTATGACTCGTCGTTAGAGTTGTAATCAGCATTTTGGTAAGACGCACCAACAACAAAATCTTCAACGAAGTATTCACCGCCAATAGCAGTTACATCGCCAAAATCATCATCAGCGTAGCTACCAAATACGTTACTTTGCTTGTTAATGTATTCGAATTGGTCGTATGGACCTAGTGTGCTCTTTGGAGAGAAGTAGTAAGTAGAGTCCACGCTGATAGTATCGTTGTTATCAGTATCTTTATAACCTAAGTTACTGATTGATTGATAGCTATCTGCAGCGTGTGCAGCACTTGATAATAAAAGACCTGAAATAATAATTGCTAATTTTTTCATGATGAAACATCCCTATGTACATTGTTTTTGTACTTTAACTACATTGCTAAAGTGCGGGTATGCTAACGCCGCGAAACTGAACGAAAACTGAATCAAGCAATTGTATTTGTTAGGGAATTTGTAAGAAAATGTTGGAGTAATTTATGTTAAAGTAATCGCAACAAGCTGTAAACAATTACTTTAATTTTACACCGCTTTTTGTTTGTTTCTATAATGAATACTGGCTAATTATCCTATAAACATCATTTATGTTATCGCCTGCTTTAAAGTCTTTGCTGATAGGGTTTGGATCAGATCCAACCCAAATTTTCAGTTCTGCATCTAAATCAAAGTGCCCCGCACTTTCTTTGCTGAACTTAGTTATCTTAGAGTAAGCAATACTGATCATTTCCATTTTAGAACCAGTCACACCTTGTTTATCTAATAAAATTAGTCGCTTATTAGTAAAGATAAACATATCACGAACTACTTTATACGCCTTTTCAACTCGCTCACCTTCAATAAGCGTATTAGCCAATACTTTTTCTAAATCGGCGTCATCCACTTCACTAGCGTTACCCATTAAACCACTAAATAATCCCATTACAGTTTCTCCTGTTTAAATATTTGATTTTCTAGCGTATGACCATTTACTAACTGCCTATACTGCCAATTATGTTGGTGGCAAAATTGCAACAGCGCTATGTCAAGTGAATCGCTAGTTGGTTGATACTCAATCACATACTCTTTATGTTGGCTCATATAAACACGGCTCACACCATCAAGTGCTTGCAGTTGTTGCTCCACATTTTGATACGCTTCGCTAAGCATTAAGGTGTAAAAATACTTATCTGTATTCGCTGCTTTAGTTTGGTGCTCGCTTAATACGCCTTTATCTAAATGTAGTACTTGGGAGCAAAGTCGTTCTAGTTCAGTTAAATCATGAGAGCTTAAAATAAACGTCGCTTGAGATGACAGCTCAGACACCAGCTCTCTGACCTCTCTGGCATGAATCGGATCAAGCCCTGCGGTGGCTTCATCTAACATTACAATTTGCGGTGAACCAATTAATGCTTGTGCTATGGTTACGCGCTTGCGCATACCGTGAGATAAGTCCCCTGCGCGGTTTTTTGCAACCTCGCTAAGACCCACTAAATCTAATACTCGAAGTGCCTCTATTTGGCTTTGCTTGGTGCCCATACCTTGTAGCTTGGCATAAAAGCTAAGTTGTTTATCTATATTAAAACGCGGATCTAGCTGTGCATCTTGTGGTAACGCACTCACTTTATTAAATAAAGCCGCGCTGCCTGGTTTATGGCCGAGTATTTCAAGCTCACCCATGCTAGGTGCGATATAGCCACACAACAAACTAAATAAAGTGGTTTTCCCTGCGCCATTAGGGCCAACTAATGCAACTGGCGCGCCTTTTTGAATCTCAAAATTCACATTATCAAGAGCCAGTTTTGAGCCGTATGATTTACTTAAATTACGCCCTGTTATTAATGATTTCATAATGAGCTCCTTGCAAAAATACGTTGGGCAACTGCAAGTAACACCGCTGTTTGCACAAGTGGAATAGCTAATGCGCTCAATAACGGTAAGTTTTGTCCAGCTAATAACTCTATTTGCACACCAGGGAATAAATAATCAAGCACACTTAATGCGGGTATTTGCCACTCCAGTAATCCAACAATAATGCCGCCGGCTGTGAAATATAAAATAGCTAATACAATAGATAAGCGAGATGAGCTCGCAAAAGTATTAATTAAGCTCATTAAGGCTACAAACGGCGTAAAAGTAACAATGAGTATTAAAAATATTGAAACAGCACGACCAAGGCCACCAGCAAGTAAGCTCGGCTCGCGAAACCCGAGCACCGCCAATGTCGCTATAAGCGTGATGCCAACTAAACAGGTTAGTACCGCTAACTGCCCTAAAAAACGACCAAAGAGTATTTCAAAGCGAGTTGAGCGTAATGATAAAAACCTTAGCGTACCGCGCTCTCTATCACCCACAGTTTGATCACTACAAATAAATAAGCTAAAAACAGGAAAACTATACAAAGCAATAAGCCAATACATAGCAAATTCGGCTTCAGGCCAATCAAGTAACTTACTTAATCCAATAGAGCCGGAAATATCACGGGCTATTTGTTCAAAATCTGGCGAGCTGATTATGCCTACAGCTTGGCCTATGGGGTAACGTAAAATAACAAGCCACACTAGCGCAAAAGCCGCCAGTGCAATAAGTCCTCGTTTAGTTAAAAACATACGTACCAGCTCAAAACCCGCGATTTGGGTTAAGCGCCTTACGTTAACTGGTGATGGTGTTGCCATTGACTATCCTTAATGACGTTGTTCATACTTTAAAATAAGCGTTATTTAACAACACTAAGTGTAAACACGTTGAATTGCTAGCAAAAAAAAGCCTACTCAGAGGTAGGCTTTGTAACAAATAATGTAATTTAACCAATTAGTAATTATAAATGTTGCTCATAAATAACTAATGCTTGCTGTAAGTCGGCAATTAAATCTTCAACATCTTCCAAACCAATATGCAAACGAATAACAGGTCCATGCTCCCACCCTGTTTGCGAGCGCAGCCCTTTCATTGATAAGTTTGCTGTTACTAAGCTCTCAAAGCCGCCCCACGAAAAGCCCATTTTAAAATGCTGTAAACTATCTAAAAAGGCATCAATGGCCTTTTGGTTGCCGGCTTTCATAACAAAAGAAAACAAACCATTACTACCGTCAAAATCGCGCTTGAAAAATTCATGGCCTGGGCATGTTGTAAACGCAGGATGGCGAATATGATCAACCAACGCATGTTGCTCAAGCCATTTTGCTACTTCTAGCGCGGCTTTTTCATGCTGATTTAATCGCACTGCCATGGTACGCAAGCCTCGTAGTGCTAAATACGCATCATCTGCACTGGTGCATTGCCCGAGTAAATAAGAGTGTTCACGAAGTGTTGGCCAATACTTTTTATTAGCTACAGCAACCCCCATCATCACATCAGAGTGGCCAACAATATATTTGGTGGCGGCTTGAATACTAATATCAACACCATGTTCAAGCGGACGATAATGCAAGCCATTGCCATAGGTGTTATCAAGCACCGTCATTACATTATGATCGTTTGCCACTTTTACCATGGCGGGAACGTCTTGGACTTCCATGGTAATTGAACCCGGAGACTCTAAAAACAACATTTTGGTATTGTCTTGAATGTACTCTTTTATGTCTGCGCCAATCATAGGCGGATAATAGGTCGTACTAATACCCAACCCAGCTAATATCTTGTCGCAAAAATCACGGGTTGGCTCGTAAACAGTGTCCACTATTAAAATATGATCACCGGACTTTAAAAACGATAACAGAGTTTGGCTTATCGCTGCCGCGCCACATGGGTATAACGCACAGCCCCCACCGCCTTCGAGTTCGGTAATTGCCTCTTGCAGAGCAAAATGAGTGGTCGTCCCTCTTCGGCCATAAAACAAGGTTTTGTCGCCACGTGTTTTAGCCGCTTCTTTAAGCTCACTCACAGAATCAAACACAATCGTTGAAGCGCGCTGTATCACTGGATTAACTACGCCATGGGTGTACGCTTTTTTGCGCCCTGATGACACTAATTGGGTATTTTTATTTTTGCTCGACATGATTCATCCTTCTATCTGAGTACGCCAATATTCAATTAAATAACGCGAAATCGAATCAGCTCTAGGTAGCTTTAAATGCTCCCCCTCGTGTTGCCAATCTTTAAATTGCGCAAGTTCTTGGCGAGAAAACCATCGTGCATCTTCAAGTTCATCTTGCTCTGTGCTTATTTCATCACTGCTTGCTGTGGCAATAAAACCAAGCATGATTGATGAAGGAAACGGCCAAGGTTGAGAAGCAATATACTCTGCTTTCTCCACGGTAATACCCGCTTCCTCTTTTACTTCTCGGATCACGGTTTGTTCAAGGGTTTCACCTGGGTCGACAAACCCGGCAAGTGAGGAATACAGACCTTTAGGCCAAGTTGCTTGGCGACCCAATAAGCAGCGTTCAATCCCATCAGAAAATGTTTTAGTTACTACCATAATAACGGCTGGATCGGTACGCGGAAAAGTTTGGTGCATACAGGCTGCGTTGTCGCATAAACGTGAATGCCCCCCTTCAACTAAGTGATTTTTGGTACCACAGCGACCACAAAAACTATGAGTGGCATGCCAGTAACACAACCCACGAGCAAGCGCTGCATTTGAGCCATCTTCAAGTGCTACTTGAGTACCATATTGACGAATATCTGCAAACTGGGCATCACCAACAATCGTTGCTAATAACGACTCTTCGAGTTCAGTTACGTCTAGCGCAAATACGGCATTATCCTGTTTATTTGATCCTAAAAGAATAGCCTGCGTTAAATCTAAATGTGCCACTTGTTGGTAAGCTAAATACACCACCTCAGGGCTACTGTTAGCAAATAAGGTGTGATTGCCTTTAACTAGAAGCCATAAACTGTCTGCTGTTTTTTTTGCGTCTACCCAAGTAGGGTCTTTGCGCGCATTTGAGCCTCTGTCTAATGGCATATTACTGTAGTTAAGCATGTAATTCCTTGATACTAATTGAATCTTAAAATTACCATACTCATCCACTAAACCCAATTTATTATCGCCATAAAAAAAGCCTAAATTAGGCTTAATTAATCTATGCACCCGTTGTATTAAATACTCTCATGATCAACGCAAACATTCTGCTCAAAAATAAATCAAAAATACAATACTTATACTTTTTAAAGTAGTAGCTGTTTGTCAATTAAATGAAATTGCTCGGCACTTTGCTTAAGTATCTCTGCGGTTAATTTATCAGCACCGTATACATCACACGGAACATCATATTGATTTTTTAAATGCCCAAGTAATAATGCAAAGTCACCGTCACCCGAGAGTAAAATAACTTTATCAAGCTGCTTCCCCTGCTCTAGCATATCTATGGTTATACCCACATCCCAATCGCCTTTGGCACTGCCGTCACGGCGTTGAATAAAGGGTTTTAGTTTTACTTCAAAGCCAATAGCGCGCAAAATATTTTGAAACTGATTTTGCTTTTCATCACCTCGGTATATTGCATAGGCGAACGCACATTCTATATCGTATTGTTGCTCCATCATTCGCCAAAAGGCATTGTAATCAAAGTTTTTACCGTAGCTTTCGCGACAGGTGTAATAAATATTTTGTACATCGACAAAAATACCTACACGAGGTTTACTGCTTTGTTGTGAGGTCATTCTTATGTCCCAATGAGTAATACTTGCAATTGCGTGTTAAGTAACCTAAATTAGTTACCAAACCCAATGTAACCAAATACGGTTACATTTAACAATGTAACCAAATTTAGTTACATATAAATAATCTATCTGGATTTTTATGATTGGTGTGATCAGCGGCGATGTTATTAAATCGCAAAAAATACCTAAACAACAATACGATGCCATGCTTTACCAGCTAGAGCAAAGTTTACGTGCAAATTGCAATAAAACAACATCTTGGGATATTTACCGTGGGGATGCATTTCAACTACAACTCGATAAAAGTGAACAGTTAGTTACCACCGCTATTCTTATTTATCTACAGTTAAAATCTGCCGGCTATGAATTGCGCCAAAGCATGGCGTTGGGGCACATAGATAACCCTAGTACGAGTATAAAAACTGCTACAGGCTCTGCGTTTACTCTCTCTGGTCATGAGCTAGATAAAATGACAAACCAGCGTTTTACATTTGCTATTGCAGATCAATCGGTTGATGAGAGCTTTAAGCTAAACCTAGCGTTTGTCGATGTATTACTGTGTAAAATAACCCAAAAACAAGCAAATGCTTTGTATGTATATTTAACCCATGCTAATAACAACCATGCAGCTTTAGCTAAAGAGCTCAACACCAGCCGCGAAAACGTTACTAAGCTGCTTAATCTTGCTAACTATCAGCTGATAGAACGATTTATTTTACATGCACAACAACAGCTTAAAAGCATACAGCAAGGACATGACTAATGGAATTTTCACTATTACTCGTCGCACTGATTATTGGCCACTTACTCGCTGATTTTTATTGGCAACCCATGAGCTGGGTAAACGACAGAAACACCCGTCATTTTAAAGCAAAAAAACTTTACTACCATGTATTGGTTCACGGAATTACCAGTGCAGTCGTTGTGGCACTTTGGGAATATAGTTTTGGCTGGCAACAACTAAGCAGCGTATTACTGGCGACCGGCATTATTATGATCAGTCACTACTTTATTGATATTGCTAAATCGTATTCAAATAAAGGCGTAGTGCCTTTTTTATTAGACCAAATTGCACATATCACTGTCATTATTGCGATAAGTATTTGGCTCACTGACGATCAGCAATTTGCTGACAATGTGATGGCGTTATTGTGCAACGATAAAGTGCTGTGGGTTATAGCTGGTTACTTTATTATTTTAAGTCCCAGTGCGGTATTTATAAGAATGATGTTAGAGCGTTTAACTAATCACTTTTCTAGTGATGGTAGCCTCCCCTTAGCAGGACAAAGTATTGGTATGCTTGAAAGAGTACTTATGCTGACATTTATTTTATTAGATCAGTTTGCAGGGCTTGGGTTTTTAATTGCCGCCAAATCCGTGTTTAGATTTGGCGACTTAAGTGCCAGCAAAGATAAACAACTCACTGAATATGTGATGCTAGGAACGTTATTGAGCGTCAGTGTTACTTTATTTGTAGGATTAGCAGTTAATTATTTAATCGGTTAGTAAAGCTTTAAAATAGGCATTAAAAAACGCGCTACCAGTAAAAGTAAGCGCGTTTTTTATTAAAGCGAACTAAACCTAATTAGTCGTTATTTGCTGGACGACGACGGCGCTGGCCATTCCCACCAACCGATTGACGCTTTGCCCATGGGTTTTGTGCATTATCATCGGTTTTAGCTGCTGGCTTTTTAGAGCCACCACGACGTGGGCCTGTACCATTGCCACCATTGTTAGGCTTTTTGCTGTTAGGTTTGCTGCTATCTGATTTAGGCTTATTAAATGGTTGTTTTTTCTTTGGCTTTTTTGCCGGTAACGGGCGTGCATCGAGTGCGCGCTCTGCAACAGGGTTAGCCGGTTCAAAACCTTCTTCTTCAGCACGTGGAATTAGCTCGCCAATAAAGCGCTCAATGCCGTATAAATCTACTGCATCGTCAACCGTTACAAACGAAATAGCATGCCCTGATGCCCCCGCACGACCAGTTCGGCCAATACGGTGAACATAATCTTCATATACATTAGGTAAGTCGTAGTTTACAACATGCGGTAATTCAACAATGTCTAAACCACGTGCAACAATATCGGTTGCCACTAATACGCGCACTTCACCACTTTTAAAGCCCTCTAGTGCTTTAACGCGCGCGCCCTGAGATTTATTGCCATGGATTGCCGCGCCAACAATATCATCGCGTTCAAGTTGCTTAACTAAACGATTAGCACCGTGTTTAGTACGACTAAATACCAGTACTTGTTGCCAATCGTTGCTACGAATTAAATGGCTTAATAGGGCCGTTTTACGCGCTTTATCTACTGCGTATACGCATTGAGTCACGCTTTTAGCAGTGGTGTTTTTGGCAGCGACTGAAATTTCAACCGGATCGTTAATTAACCCTTTTGCCAATGCACGAATGTCGTCAGAAAAGGTTGCTGAGAACATTAAGTTTTGACGTTTTTCAGGCATCTTTGCAATTAAGCGTTTAATGTCGTGGATAAAGCCCATGTCTAACATACGGTCGGCTTCATCTAAAACCAGTACTTCAACGCTATCAAATTTAACCGCGTTTTGATTGTGTAAATCAATTAAACGCCCTGGTGTCGCCACTAAAATATCAACCCCTTTGCGCAGGCGCTGCATTTGTGGGTTAATTTTAACACCACCGTAAACAACAAACGAACTCACGTTTGAATGCTTAGCATATTCTTCAACGTTTTCACTTACTTGCAACGCAAGCTCACGGGTTGGCGTTAAAATAAGCGCACGAACATGATTACTTTTTGCTTTAGTGCCCGACGATAAACGCTCAATTAGTGGCAAAGTAAAACCAGCAGTTTTACCGGTACCAGTTTGCGCTGCAGCCATTACATCGCGACGTGCAATAATTGCTGGGATAGCTTGAGCCTGAATAGGCGTTGGCGTTTCATAGCCCTTTTCTAAAACCGCATTAACTAAAGACTGTGATAAACCTAAACCATCAAAACTCATATAAACTCTCTATTTCAAATTAGGCCAAAGTGGCCAGTTGCGCGCATTATACCTTTAGTAGCTCAGAATGCATGCCATTATTTACTTTGTGCCAAATCAATAAACACAAATACTAAAAAAGCGGCTAAACAGCCGCTTTTTATTTACCTGAGCATTACAAACGCTAAAAGATTATTTTACACCTAACTCACGTAAACGCTCTTGTAAGTAGCTATCTGCTGTGTAGCGATCAGATAACACCACATCTGGACGAGGGTGTAAAAACAATGGTAATGAAATACGTGATTTGGTTGTTGCTTTACCCGATGGATTAATTACACGGTGGATCGTTGATGGGAAGTAGCCACCCGATGCTTCTTGTAACATGTCACCAATATTAATAATTAAACTACCAAAATCACATGGCACGTCTAACCAACCGCCATCGGTTTTTTGTACTTGTAAGCCTGGCTCATTTGACGCCGGTAATACGGTTAATAAGTTAATATCACCGTGCGCAGCAGCACGAATAGCACCAGGCTCTTCATCACCTGTCATTGGCGGGTAATGTAAAATACGTAACAACGTTTGCTCAGACTGGGCAATCATATCTTTTAAATCAATAGAGAACTTAGCACGCACTTCTTCAGGCGCTTCAGCCTGAACCCAGCTTAATAATGTTGCCGCAAATTCATTAGCTAAACGGTAGTACTCACGAACATCTGCTTCTAATTGTGCAGGAACACGGCCTTTAGGGTAAACATGAAAGTACTCTTTAATGTCTTTTACTGTATGGCCTTTAGCTACTTCTGATACCGACGGTGGAAAATAACCATCTTGCGTTTCTTTTGAAAATAAAAACTCATGCTTTTGCTCTGAGTTAAAAAAGTCTTGCCAATTTTTATAAATAGACTCAACTAAAGATTGCGGAATAGGATGGTTTTTTAATACGCCAAAACCAGTATTTCTCAACGATTCAACAAATTGCGCAGCCGCATCGTCCGCTTTATAATCAACTGTAGGTAATTGCATGGTACATTCCAGTAAGTAGGTTGTTAGAAGCCATTTACTAATTCGCTTAAGCCACAGGTCTACACGAAATTAGTATTACATTCAAATATAGCTTAACTACTTAATTCAAGTAATAAAGGCTCCATTTTTATGCTGTGCGAGGATAGACAAACCCCCTTGAAATTATAAGGACATATGTCCGTACTCAATAAGCAAGCCTTCTCTGCCTTGATCAAGATCAAAATAACGCTTGTATTGAATTTTCACCCCATCGTACCAATCTATTCCTTATCAGCATCACACACTATATCAACTTGTTAAGGCTCTCTACATGCGACAAAAAGTTTCTTTTAAAAGCGGTGAATTAGAACTCGCTGGACAACTTGAACAGCCCTCTGGTGAAGTGAAATTTTATGCCTTATTTGCTCACTGTTTTACCTGCTCTAAAGATGTAGCGGCTGCAACACGAATAAGTCGCGCGCTCACTCAGCAAGGCATTGCTGTATTACGCTTTGATTTTACAGGGCTTGGTAATAGCGATGGTGACTTTGCCAACAGTAACTTTTCATCAAACATTCAAGACTTAGTGGCTGCAGCCAATCACTTAAGAACACACTTTAAAGCACCTCAGTTATTGATAGGCCACAGTTTAGGTGGTGCTGCGGTGCTTGCAGCAGCAGAGCACATACCCGAAGTATCGGCCATTACGACTATAGGCGCGCCATCGGATGCTCAGCACGTTACCCATAATTTTGCTGCTCATTTAGATGAAATAAACCAATTGGGTGAAGCAAAAGTGTGTTTAGCTGGGCGAGGATTTACGATTAAAAAACAATTTATAGATGACATCGCTAAATACGATAACAGCCATATAAGTAAGCTTAAGCGTGCTTTGTTAGTTATGCACTCTCCTATTGATGCCACCGTGAATATTAGTGAAGCCGAAAAAATTTACGCCGCTGCCAAGCATCCAAAAAGCTTTATAAGTTTAGATAATGCCGATCACTTACTCAGCAATAAAGAAGACGCTAACTACGCAGCCGATGTCATTGCTACGTGGGCTAATCGCTATGTTGAATACGACTACTCGAAATAGCCGACAAATGCCCTGTGCATAAAACGCTACATAATAGCCCGCTGATGGTTAGTATATTAGTGGAGTAATAAAAACAAAAAAGTGCAGCAAACGCTTCGCTATAGGTCCTGTGTATTTCAATAAAGCTAATTTAACTTGAGGTAAAGCATTAGAGGCTAATTTTTTAATAACTCCATTGCAACTAAATACCGCAATGAAAATAATCTAGAAACTTAAACTTTGAATAAAATATAGAGGGTTGGATAACAAATATATTTTAGTAGACTGTAAAAAATCACATAATCAAGGATAGGTATGAGTGAAAATATTCACTACTCACGCAATAGCTTTTCAATTTATGAAGTTACAAATAAAACAGGTATTGAATTAACTCTTTCTGAGTTAAAAAATTGAGTTAGCTATACTAATTACCCCGCAAGCATTAACAACTTTATTAATATATTGCACAATGCTACTAACACAGATAAAAATAAAAAATAGTATCTGCTATGAAACTATACGGTTTCATTAATTTGAGGCAATACAAACATTTTAATTCGCAAACACGTAAAGTAATTAACCTTATTGACTTTGTGCATTTGCCCCCATAAAAACTATAAGTGTGCTGAATTTGGTGATGCTACCTATTATGGTAGATGCGGTATTATAGGATTTGGAAGCATTTTTTAACGTGGGTACTGATAGGAAAATAGATACTGTTGTTCATGAGTTTAGTCACGTAGACTGGACTTCTGAAAATACCGTGCGAGCAGCCCAATGAAAACTTTAGTAAATATTATTTTCTTTTTAATTTGTTACTCTACTTTTGCTAACTCTGAAGAAATTATCGAAGGCCCTATTGCTGCATCCTCTTATACATTTTGCCACCTAGATGCTAAATGTATAACTAGTGTAAGGTTGGCAAATACTTCACCTTATCAAGTTAAGTTAAGCTCTCTGGCTTTCAATGAACAAGGTATCGACTTGAACTCAATGTTCATATACGAAGTGGATGAATACTTCTCAATAAGAGCAGAGAACCCAGGTGCAAAAGTCCCCGAACAACCAATACAAGGGCGTCGGCGTGCTCACAAAAAATTATCCTCTATAGAGTTCGAACCGCTCGAAGTAAAGTTTATTGAACTAAAAGGTATGGAAGAAAGGTTTGCTTTAAACCCTGAAAAGAAATACTTAGTAAGTACAATTACACCGTTCGTCAACTTGTACATTAACGGTAAATTTGCTGATATTATTACCATAAGAACAAAATATTCACTCTTAGCTATTCCTACAGAAGATATGGAAATAAAGGAACGGCCAACAAAACAGTTTGCTACACCAAAAGGGTAATCAGCGCTAGCTTATATACTTTATTTAGCGAGTATGAAATAAGTTATGATGATAGTGACAATAAATCTCACTAAACTCATCATATCTTTTTAAAATGCAGTACGAGCAGCCCAATGAAAAAAATTATTATCACTATAGTTTGTTTAATAAGTTACTCTTCTCTTGTTAAGGCTGAAGAAGTTACAGAAAGCCCTATCGCGACCTCCTCTTTCACTTTTTGTCATATAGATACTAAGTGTACAACGAATATCAGATTAGCTAACACAACACCATATAAAGTTAAGCTAAGCTCTCTCGCTTTTAATAAGCAAGGAATCGATTTAAACTCGATGTATGTATTTGAAGAAGATAGGTATTACGATTTAAAAGAGAATAACTTAGATACAGGTATGTCAGAGCAACCCATACAGGGACGCAGACGCGCCTACAAGCAATTGTCATCATTAGAATTCGAGCCCCTAGAAGTCAAATTTATTGAACTAAAAGGCATAGAAAAGAGGTTTGCATTAGATCCAGGTAAGAGGTATCTGGTGGGGACACTTACCCCATTTGTAAACTTGTACATTAATGGTAAATTTGCCGATATCATCACAATTAGAACAAACTATTCACTTTTAACAATTCCTACAGAAGATATGGAAATAAAGGAACAGCCAATAAAGCAGTTTGCTACGCCCCAAGGGTAACCTGCAATAAATATACATGCTTTGTTTGATCGCACTAAAAATTCTGCGTCAGCTTAAACCTTTATATATCAAGCCAGCATAATGTTGGCTTGAAATATATCTTAGCTAATTATCTAAAAACGCCGCTACCTCTTTACTCATTTTATCCAACAACCATTTAGGCCCGCCATCGTTCATATCGTTGTGACGTGATTTTTCTATCAACGTTTGCGTAACAGGATAAACGGTTAACTCTTGGTCGGTTAAAAGCACGTTTGTATCGGCTGGGTAATCACTACCACGAAGTGTGAGCACACGTATGTTTTTATTGCGTGGCAATAACATGCGGCGGTGATCGAGCGTAATTAATTGGCTTACTTCACTTGGGTAAATAGCTGCATACAAGGCTGAAATATCTCCACCATTTGAGTGACCAAATAAAGTGAGTTTTGTAAAATCATACTCAGGGTATTTAACACTTAGCTCGTTGACTAAAAATTTGAGGGTTACAACACCCCGGTGCCAATTTTCCATACGGGTAGTTAAGTATGGCTGCGCATGATTAAGTGCAGGGTCACTTTTAAGCTCATGTGCTACCGCAATGCTTAAATAGCCTTGCGCATTAAATAACTTACTCGCAAAGGTGTATTCATTGTGGCTAATGCCATACCCTGCATTTACAAATACCACTGGGCATTTTACTTGCGCGCTGCACTTAAGGTGGTTAGCTGGTAGGGTAATATTTACAGGTATAGAGCGATTACGACTATCATCAATGATTGCATCGTTTTGGGCATAACTTGATGATGCAAATAGCATAGTGCTTAAAGTCAGTGCACTTAACATTAAATGCTTTTTTATAATTTTTAACATGCATTCCCTTGTATTATTTATACATTTTTAACTAACATTAATTTTTATTATAAAGGTTAGCGCGCGCCTTTGCTAATTTGTGCGATAATAGCGATTATTGTTTTACTATTATCGCAAAAGAATCCATTCATGAAATCATACAGCAGCATTGAACAACGCATCGACATTCTACAAAGCAGAATTGAAGCCTACCAAGAAGAAATTAAAGTGTTACAAGCCGAGCCGAAAAGTAACAACGAACGGATTATTTTTAAGTTCATTGAAACCGGCAGTACAGGTAAAACCAAAGATTTTGTGAGAGAGCTGGGAATTAAATCACCGCGTGATAGCTTATATTCATCAGGTGATGTAACTAAACTGATTAAAGATGGCGCTGATGATATTTCGCCTGAGCTACTGAGCATAGCCCGTGCACTTGCTAGCGCGCGCAACAAAAATGGCCCTGCTTGCTAATAGCAAATATAATAACGTATTAGCCGTAAGCTCTTGCGGCTAATCAACCAGCTCGATATCAAGTCCAGCTAATAAATTTAACGCTTCAAGCCGTTCAAACTTTGCATTACTCACATCATTGCTTGTTATATCAATATTAAATTGCGTTGCGCCAACAAAGTTTGCTTTTCTCAAATTAGTTTGATGAAACAGGCTGTCTCTAAAGTCAGTATCCGAGAAGTTGCTTTGAGCTAAGTTAGCGTGCCTAAAATCGACATCTTTGGCAAAACAGTTCGTCATTGTTAAGGCTTTTAACTGTAATTCAAAAAACGAACTATGGCTCAGCTCACACTGTTTAAAACTCACCGGTGACGTTAGCGCTAATTGCGGCCAATTTACTTGTCCCCACATTATGCTATTGAGTTTACAATTTGCAAAGCTCACCCCTTCTAGTGAACTGTAATTCCAATTAAGCTCAGTCAAATTACAGTTAATAAATTCACACTCTATAAACCGACAGGCACTAAACTGGCTGTGACTAAAATCGCAATCAATAAACTGACATTGTTCAAACTCAATATCGCTAAAGCGCTTTGCATTTGCTGTAAAGTTTGAAAATGACTGATCAAAATAATGACTATCTTTAAATAACTCGCTCATAAAAATAAAGCACCTAAATTGGATTATGCCAAACAAAAAACCCCTTAGGTACGAAGCCTAAGGGGTTTTGATCTAACTAAACACTAGCTTTATTCTGCGCTTGGTAATTCTTTCTCAACTACACTAATAGCAAGCTCTGTCAGCGAGTCGCTGTTTGCTTTGCTAGGCGCATCGGTTAATAAACACGATGCTTGTGTGGTTTTAGGGAAAGCAATAACGTCACGAATGTTATCAGTACCACATAACAACATAACTAAACGGTCTAAACCGAACGCTAAACCTGCATGCGGCGGTGTGCCGTATTTAAGTGCATCAAGTAAGAAACCAAATTTATCTTGCTGCTCTTGCGCTTCAATACCTAAAATTCTAAATGCTGCTTCTTGCATATCTGCATTGTGAATACGTACCGAGCCACCGCCCACTTCGTAGCCGTTTAATACCATATCGTAAGCATCTGAAATAGCCGCTGCTGGGTTTGCTTCAAGCTCACTGGCACTAATATCTTTTGGTGCAGTAAATGGATGGTGTACAGCGTGTAGTGTGCCTTCGTCATCTTCTTCAAACATTGGGAAGTCAACAACCCAAAGTGGTGCCCAGCTATCTAAATTAGTGATTTCTAAATCAATACCAATTTTTAAACGAAGTGCGCCCATGGCTTCATTTACGGTGTTGCGTTTATCCGCACCAAATAAAATGATATCGCCTGTTTGTGCATTAGTACGTTCAAGTAACTGCGTGATCACATCTTCATTTAAGAATTTAGCGATTGGCGATTGCACGCCCTCAACGCCTGCATCACGGTCATTTACTTTCATCCATGCTAAACCTTTAGCACCGTAAATACCGATAAACTTAGTGTAATCATCTAGTTGCTTACGAGAAAGTGATGCGCCACCTGGTACCGTTAGTACTGCAACACGGCCTTTTTCATCATTTGCTGGGCCTGAGAATACTTTAAATTCTACGTCTTTTACTAAATCGGCTACATCAATAAGCTTCATTGGGTTACGTAAGTCTGGCTTATCAGAACCATATAGGCTCATTGCCTCAGAGTAAGGCATAATTGGGAAATCACCTAAATCAACATTTAGTAATGACTGCCACATTTCACGGATCATTTTCTCTGTCATACCACGTACTTGATCAGAGCTCATGAACGAGGTTTCTAAATCTATTTGAGTAAATTCAGGTTGACGGTCAGCACGTAAGTCTTCATCACGGAAACATTTAACAATTTGGTAGTAACGGTCAAAACCCGACATCATCAACAATTGCTTAAACAACTGTGGCGACTGTGGTAATGCGTAAAAGCTACCTTTATGAACACGACTCGGTACTAAGTAATCGCGAGCACCTTCAGGCGTTGCTTTAGTTAGCACTGGCGTTTCGATATCTAAAAAGCCATTTTCATCTAAAAAGCGACGTACAAAGCTGCTTGCTTTAGCACGTAATTTAATGCGGTCGCTCATTTCTAAACGACGTAAATCTAAGTAACGGTATTTTAAACGACGCTCTTCTGAGTTCACTTGGTTAAAATCAAGTGGCATAGGCTCAGAGCGGTTAATAATAGTTAAACCCGTGCCTAAAATTTCTACTTCGCCGGTTGCCATGTCTTTATTTACTTGACTATCTGGGCGAGCACGTACAATCCCTTTTAACTGAACACAAAATTCTTGACGAAGTTTGTTAGCTGTTTCCATTAATCCTTCAACTTCCGGATCGAATACAACTTGTACTAAACCTTCTCTATCGCGTAAATCGACAAAGATAAGTCCACCAAGGTCACGTCGTTTGTTGATCCAGCCACATAGTTCAACTTCCTGATCTACGTGAGTTTTATTTAGCTGTCCGCAGTATATAGAGCGCATAGTTTTCCTGTCAGATAAAAGGCATATAGCGGTTAAACACTGTTGTTTTAAAAGTTTTTATAAACACCAAAATGAAAATAAAACCGCTAGCAATTCAAAATAATCAAATTAAGCCCTGCATTATACCCAAGTCGGTTGAAGATGCTAGGGCGTGTTTACCTTTCGGGGTTGAATTTACAGCGCACCGTTTTGTTATTTGTTACACTACCGGTACTTTATAACAAGGCTTTTGTTTGTATGCTATATATTGGATGCCCGCAGTGGTCGAGCAACGCATGGAAAGGAAACTTATTTTCACGCCAGTGTAAAAATGCCGATATGCTTAGCGAATATGCGCAGCATTTTAATTCGGTAGAAGGTAATACTAGCTTTTACGCCGATCCCTCTCCAGACACTGTACTACGATGGGATGCCAGTGTACCTGATGAGTTTAAATTTACCTTTAAATTTCATCGGCGCTTTAGTCACGAACTCCAACTTACTAACGTGCAACATGAGCTAACTAATTGGCTTAATTTATTCGGCCCTCTATTTGAAAAAACAGGGCAAATAATGCTGCAATTACCTAAAGCGTTTGCCCCACAACATTTAGCTAAGCTTGCCGCTTTTATTGAGTTACTTCCTAAAGAGCTAAACTATGGGGTTGAGGTACGCCACCCTGATTTTTTCAAAAAAGGTGAGGCCGAAATCGCACTTAATCAGCTTTTAATGGCACACAATATAAATCGAATTGCTATGGATACTCGGGCGCTCTTTGCGGTAAAGCCAACCACCGAAGCGCTAATAGACGCCCAACAAAAAAAGCCCCACTTACCAGTGCACGCTATTGCTACGGGCTCGCAGCCTATGGCGCGCTTCGTTATTGCTGATTTAGAAAACGATTATAAGACCTTTTATCAGCCTTGGCTTAGCAAAGTAACCCAGTGGCTCGATGAGGGCAAAAGCCCCTATGTGTTTTTTCATACCGCTGATAACCGCGAAGCGCCCTTACTGGCTCGCCAGTTTTGCCAAGATTTGGGGTATAATCACAACGTACTCAATCCATTTAGTGGCGAAAAAGAAGCCCACCAGCAAGCACTTTTTTAAAAATAAATTCAAAATACAGAGACAATAATGAGTGAATACGCACGTTACTTTACCGGCTACCCTGCCAATATCGTTGAGCAAGTGTTAGGACTAATAAAAGCAGGAAAGGTAAGTGAGTATTTACTTAAAAAGTACCCGCAGGCGCATCGTATTACCAGTGATAAGTTACTGTATAGCTACGCCACTGAGCTTAAAAAGCAGTATTTAAAAAACGCCCCGCCATTTGGCCGCGCTGCGTTTAAAAAACAAGGTGATATGGTTACCAATGCGCTCGGTACCCACACGTACCGTATGCAAGGTAAAACCCGCAAGCACGATTTAGCAATAAACAGCGATTTACTGCGCGCGCCAGAGCCATTATTAAAAGCATTAGTGGTGCACGAACTCGCGCATTTTAAAGAAAAAGACCATAACAAAGGCTTTTATAAACTGTGCTGCCATATGGAGCCGCAGTACCATCAGCTAGAGCTGGATTTACGGATTTTTTGTGTGGCTATTGCGATGGGTGAGAATCCTTATTGAAAATAATATGAAATCTCAACTTTCATTAACCACTGCTAACTCAGATATTTCTGAATCTTTTTTATCGACTATAGAGTTTAATTTCGAAGAATATTTATAGCCGAATACTTTTTCATAATTTTCAAAAAACTCAGTACTTTCCCTGAAATCTCTAAATAATGGCCAATCATGATAGGCCATTTCAGAAACCAAATCCCCTTCTTTACCAATGCGGCACATTAAGTTACCTGCTTCTTCAAAATCATCACATATTACAGCATACGCTAATCTAAAGTCGTAAGTGGTTGCTGTCCAATCTTTTGTATCTAATACTTTTTTTGCCGCAGAGTTTTCTCCAATTGCTTTAAGCGCAATAGAATAATTAAACGAAAACATCCTTTCCATTAAATCATCTGAAATTTTTGGCAAATCTTTAGCATACTTACATAATGTTATTGATTTGCTCCAATCCTCGGTATGTAAGAAATCAAATATCAATGAATTTAGGCTTTCATCTATTTCAGATATGCATCCCGGTGAAGTTTTTCTCCAAAGTGTCTGTCCTAACATAACTGCAACTTGAACCATGATATGACAACTGTGATAAAAGTATTCACCACCTATTTTTAATTGTTCACCTACTGAAGGAATATTTTTCGACTTATACCCTACTGATTTACATATATCTAGATACTGTTTACTCACAATACCATCACAATGAGTAAATAAATTTCGTCTTTGGGACATTTCTATAAAAACTGGCCATGCCTCAAATTTAGTTAGCTTAATTGAAAATCTTTTTTCAAGGTCATTAAACTGCTCTATGTAGCTTTTTCTTTTTATTGTTTCAATTTCTTTATCTAATATAACTTCCCTCAACTCTTCTATAGAGTTGTAAGTAAGTGCTTCAGATAATTGTATTTCTCTATTTATATTTTTGTATAATTCTGGATTTATCGAGTAAATAACCGCGATTAAATCTCCGATATATTTATCGAATGCAGAGAATAAGCTAATAAATAAACTTTTCTCCAAAACCTCGACAGGGTTAGAGTTGTTATGCCGTTCAACCTCTCTATCACACTGACGAAAGCGCCTAACAGCAATGAGTTTTTTTTCTTGCTCTTCTTCAGATTTTAGAAGATCCTGACATTCTGCTAGTTCTAATTTTAAACGCTCCGCATTTGCCTGATAGTTACTTACTGCTAACGTAATAAAATTACTAGCGCAATCCTCTATATCTAACACTCTATGTATAAAGTTATTAATAACGACATCTACTGAGAAAAAAACTTCATCCTCTTGATGTTTATCTTCCTCAACTTCATTCTTAGTTAAATCGATATTTGACAAGTTATAACTCCTTTCAACCCTAAATATATCTGAAACTTAGGACACTTATTAATATTTTATTAAAAAACAAAAAACGCGATACTAAATCGCGTTTTTTAAAATTTACTGATAGCTAAAAACTGACAGCTAGCTCGTCGGGTTTCGTTTCACTCAACCCAACCTACGTAAAAACATTAAAGCCCTAATTCGGCCATAAAGTCGTCGTCGCTATCATCTTGCTTTGGCTGTTTAGCTTTTTCTTTATCTGCTTTTTGCTTGGCTTCGTTTTCAATAATATCGTCTGGGTCTACAGCTTCTACAATGTCAAAATCGTGAAGTTTAATAAACTCTGTTTTATCCATCGCTAATTCTAAATAGAAGATATTTTGATTGCGAGTCGTAAACGTTACACGGCGAGCTTGCGGGCGATCCATAGTGGTATCAACCGATATTTGCACTTGCTTATTAATAGCCATCATTTTTGGCTGGTTTTGGGTAATAGAGGTATGTAGCTGTTCACGCACTTTTGACGTGAAGTCTCCCACTATTTGGTTCATCAACTCACCCATCACGTTTGAAACGTCATCAGATAAGTGGCTGTGTGCGATTTCGTCTTCTGGCATGCCCATATTACGCATGTAATCGCCATAAATTTCCATCGCCGCTTGCGCCGTAAAGTTGGTAACAACTAAGCCGGTAAAGCCCCCGTCAAATAAAACAAAACAACCTATGTCTGGTCGCATACATGTCCGGGTAATTTTTTGTACCATGGCTGAATAGCTGATCTCGTTGCCGCTGGCTGATGAAAGTACACCCGTTACTGAGTGGCATAATGTTGCTAATATATCGTCGGTACTAATAACCTTACTTTTGCTCATTTAATAATCTCTTTTATACTTATTCTTCATAATTCTAGTCAAGCTACTGAATTTATCACTGACTATCCAGCATAAAATGTTAAAATAGCACTATTATTTTCAAAGAGACTGCCTTCGTGAGTATAAAAGACAGTATTTATGCCTCTGAGCAACAAGTAAAAGACTTTAGTTTTGATCAAAACGTGGTTGAAGTATTTCCCGACATGATCCAACGCTCGGTACCCGGTTACGCCACCATAGTAAGTACCATGGGAAAATTAGCTGGTGAGTATGCTCAGCCAAATTCAAATTTGTATGACCTAGGCTGCTCGTTAGGGGCGGTTACCCTAAGTATGCGCCGTAATATTCAAACTGATAGCTGTCATATTATTGCTGTAGATAACTCACAAGCCATGGTGGAGCGTTGTAAGGTCCATTTACAAGGGTTCAGATCTGATGTTCCTGTAACGGTTACATTAGGTGATATTAACGAGCTTGATATTCAAAATGCCTCAGTAGTAGCGATGAATTTTACTCTGCAGTTTATTCCACCTGCGCAGCGCAAAGCGGTACTTGAAAAAATATACGCTAATTTAAAGCCCGGTGGCGTTTTGCTATTAAGTGAAAAAATTAAAGCCGAAAACGAGCAATGTGATAACTTACTGATTGACTTGCACCACGACTTTAAACGTCATAATGGCTACTCTGAGCTAGAAATAAGCCAAAAGCGTACCGCCATTGAAAACGTAATGCGCCCCGATACACTTAGCACACATACACAACGTTTAAGCGACATTGGTTTTAGCCAAACGCAAGTGTGGTATCAATGTTTTAATTTTTGCTCAATGGTAGCAATTAAATAATTTAGAGAGTGACACATGTCTGCATGGTTTAACCAATTTTACGCTGCTATTGCACAAAGCCCACTTAGCCACTGGCTAGAAACCTTGCCTGCGCAATTAAAGCATTGGCAACAAGAGGCCAGCCATGGCGATTTGCCTCAATGGCAAAAAGTACTAAAAAACTTACCTGAGGTATCAACAAACCAAGTTGATATTGTCAGCAAAGTAGCAATAGGCGCGCCTGGCGAAATGACTGAAGGCGAAAAAAAGCAAACCACGCATTTATTAAAACGCATGATGCCTTGGCGAAAAGGTCCATTTAATGTGCACGGTATCGATATTAATACAGAATGGCGCAGTGACTGGAAATGGGATCGACTCCTACCGCATATTGAGCCATTAAAAGGCCGTACTGTATTAGATATTGGTTGTGGCTCGGGATATCACTTATGGCGTATGCGCGGTGAAGGTGCACAGTTTGTGGTGGGTATTGACCCATCTGACTTATTTTTGTGCCAGTTTCAGGCTATTAAACACTTTAACCCTGATGAAAACGTGCATTTATTACCATTAGGTGTAGAAGCCCTGCCAGAGCTTAAAGCATTTGATACGGTATTTTCGATGGGAGTACTTTATCACCGTCGCTCACCTATCGACTTTTTAGCGCAATTAAAGGCACAGCTTCGCCCTGGTGGTGAGCTAGTACTTGAAACTTTAGTTATTGAAGGCGATGAAAACACCGTTTTAGTACCGACCGACCGCTACGCAAAAATGCGTAATGTATGGTTTATTCCAAGCACTGCGGCATTAAAATTGTGGATGGAACGTGTTGGCTTTAAAGATGTGCAAATTAAAGATTGTGCTATTACAACGCTCGACGAGCAGCGTAAAACTGACTGGATGGAAAACGAATCTTTAGTTGACTTTTTAGACCCTACTGACACCAGTAAAACCATTGAAGGCTACCCTGCTCCACTTAGAGCGATACTTACAGCAAAAGCCTAATTTGTAGTATTAATTTTTATTTTCATGTTAAAAAGCGCCATTGGGCGCTTTTTTTGTTTACTAATGCAACAATTAGCGGACAAGTGTCCTTGTCTTTAAAATCAAATATAGATTTCAACTAGCCGCGCTCCTGCAATTGTTGTAAAATACGCGCGTTTCTAAGTAAGCATCAAAACAACTATTTTGAGGAAAACCTGTGAGCGAACAAAAACAGTCTCTAAGCTATAAAGACGCGGGCGTAGATATCGACGCTGGTAATGCACTTGTTGAGCGTATTAAAGGCGTAGTTAAAAAAACTCGTCGTCCTGAAGTGATGGGCGGAATTGGTGGTTTTGGCGCACTTTGCGAAATTCCTGAAGGTTATAAGCAACCTGTACTTGTAGCAGGCACTGACGGTGTTGGCACTAAGTTACGTTTAGCAATTGACCTTAAAAAGCACGATACCGTAGGTATCGACTTAGTTGCGATGTGTGTAAATGATTTAATAGTACAAGGCGCTGAACCCCTGTTTTTTCTAGATTACTATGCAACGGGTAAACTAGATGTAGACACAGCAGCCGACGTAGTAACCGGTATTGGTAAAGGTTGTGAAATTTCAGGTTGTGCCCTAATTGGTGGCGAAACAGCTGAAATGCCAGGTATGTATGATGGTGAAGACTACGACATGGCAGGCTTTTGTACCGGTGTGGTAGAAAAATCAAAAATTATTGATGGCACTAAAGTAGCCGCAGGCGATCAGCTAATTGCGCTTGCTTCTAGTGGTCCACACTCAAACGGTTTCTCACTAATTCGTAAAGTATTAGAAGTCTCTAACGCTGATACTAACCAAGTGATTGATGGCAAAACCTTAGGTGAGCACCTTTTAGAACCAACACGCATTTACGTTAAGCCATTACTTGAGTTGTTTAAGCAAGTAGATGTGCATGCGCTTTCGCATATTACTGGTGGCGGTTTTTGGGAAAATATCCCTCGTGTATTACCTGAATCTGCTAAAGCGGTTGTTAAAGGTGATAGCTGGCAGTGGCCTACTGTATTTAGTTGGTTGCAAGAAAATGGCAATATTACCACTCACGAAATGTACCGCACATTCAACTGTGGCGTAGGTATGGTGTTAGTTGTACCTGCAGATCAACTTGATAACAGCATAAACATTTTAAAAGATCTTGGCGAAAACGCATGGCACCTTGGTGAAATTCAAGATGCGGTTGCGGGCGAAGAGCAAGTTGAAATTGTAGGTGGTGCTGCGTAATGGCACCCACTCGTCTAGTAGTTTTAATCTCAGGCAGTGGCTCAAATTTACAAGCCATTATTGATGCCTGTGAAAGCGGCGAGATAAACGCTCATATTGCGGCTGTTATTAGTAATAAAGCAGACGCATATGGGTTAGAGCGTGCAAAAAGTGTAGGCATTGCTACGCAAGTACTGAGTCATAAAGAGTTTGACTCACGCGAAGCTTACGATGCCCAGTTAATGCATATAATTGACTCTTTTGAACCAAATCTAGTTGTATTAGCTGGGTTTATGCGTATTCTAACTCCTAGCTTAGTGCAAAAATATGTTGGAAAAATGTTGAACATTCATCCATCTTTGTTGCCTAAGTACCAGGGGCTGAATACCCACCAAAGAGCAATTGATGCAAAAGACGACGTTCACGGCGTTAGTGTTCACTTTGTAACTGAAGAATTAGATGGCGGACCCGTTATTCTTCAAGCTAAAGTGCCTGTATTAGCAAACGATACAGCAGACACGCTCGCTAAACGTGTGCATGCGCAAGAGCACATAATTTATCCTTTGGTGGTCAAGTGGTTCAGTGAACAACGACTTACGATGGAAGCAGATTATGCAGTTCTTGACGAAAAACAACTTCCTGCACACGGCGCGCACTACCCAAAATAAAAAATTAAGTGCTTGGCTACTATGTGCGGGCACTTTATTACTTCCTACCAGCCTGATTGCAGGCGAGTTAACCCAGTACCAAGCTAGTTATGATATTTTGCGCAAAGGCACTAATCATGGCAAAGCCGAGCGTGAACTAAAAAAACTCGATAAAAATAACTACCAAGTCACTTACCACAGCGATATTGAATGGATGATTTTCTCTGACTCACGTCAAGAGTCATCAACCTTTAGCTTTATGAATGATAAAGTAGAGCCTATTGATTACACGATGATCCGCACAGGCACTGGGCCTGACAAAAAGTATGAAATTAACTTTGACCGTCTAACCAAAACTGTTACCAGTAGCACCAGCGATTACCCGTTAAAATGCCAATGGCATGATAACTTCCAAGATGGTATTTCTTATCAAGTACAAGTTCGTGAAGGTCTTAAAAAAGGCAAAACCAGCTTCTCGTTTCCGTTGGTTGATAAAAAAGGTAATTGCCGTGACTACGACTTTGAAGTGGTAGAAACCGAAATGATTTCTCTGCCTATAGGTAATGTAGAAGCAGTGAAAGTTAAACGCTTATACGATAACGATAAACGCCAAGCTTTAGCCTGGTTTGCCCCAGAAATGGATTACATGCTAGTGCGCATGTGGAAGGGTGAAAAAGGTGTGGAGCAGTTTGAAGTGCAAATGAAATCGTTTACCGTGATCAACCCACCTGCTTTACCTGCAGAAGTGAAAAACGAACTATCACCAGAGTAAATTGCTTACAAGGTGAAAGGCCCAAGTGTGACGACCATAACTTGGGCTTTTCATTTTAATACTTAAATTTAAAACTTTAAGCTGGGTTTCATTTCACTCTACCCAAGCTACATTAATTCACCCATTTTAAATAACGCAAACTCTCCTGGCTGCATTTTTTGCCAGCGCTCATCATTAGTTAATGGCCTTGTTGCTATAACCGTTACTACATCGTTTGGTGTGGTTTCTTGTTGAAAGTCGACCACCATGTCAGCATCAATCAATGTAGCTTTACCAAATGGTGCACGGCGCGTTATATAATGTAAGTTATTAGTACAATACGCTAAAACAAATACACCATCGGTCAATAACATATTAAATACGCCCTTTTCACGTAGCGTATGCGAAAGCTTGGCGGCGTATCTAAAAACCGATGCCATATTACTTGGACGCTTTGGGTATTTTTCGCGAATTTTGTCAAGTAACCAACAAAAAGCGAGTTCACTGTCGGTGTTTCCCACAGGGCGATAATACTCTGGTTTTAAATCGTGATAATTTGAAAGCTGCCCATTGTGTGCATAGGTTATTTCGCGCCCCCACAACTCTCGGGTAAACGGATGAGTGTTTTCAAGACACACCCGACCACGATTCCCTTGGCGAATATGACTAATAACCGATACACTTTTAATTGGGTACGCTTTTACCAGCTTTGCTATTTCTGACTGGTAACTTGGCTCTGGATCTTTAAAGGTTCTGCAGCCTTTACCTTCATAAAAAGTAATGCCCCAGCCGTCTTTATGCGGGCCAGTATTTCCACCACGCTCCAACAACCCTGAAAAACTAAAACAAATATCCGTTGGCACATTGGCTGACATGCCAAGTAATTCACACATAAAATAAATAAACCTTTAAAAAGCTAAACATAGAATATCGTTCTATTTTTAATAAGCGTACACTGATCATCATAAGTATATTTACTTAATTAAACTTATATTACTACTAGATTAATTGATTTTTTAATGCTTATATTTTTTTATGATAAGCCAAAATAAACGATTACAGCCAAACTGTTCGTATAACATACAACGCATTGTAATAATCGTACCGATAACTACACTTTAATCTAAGTAATGTACTTGAAACTTAGCGTTACTAGCGCTACTCTAAACGAGGTGGTCTGACCTCTATTAAGGAATTAGCAATGACACTCATATTTACACTTGGTTTAATCGCACTGCTCAGCATTGCGCTTTACCACAGAGCGAGTTGGAACACAGCACTTGGTGTTTCTGCCGCAACATTATTAATTGGTACCTTTGCTGGTGCTTTTGGTTTAATTAGCTGGGTGATCTTTTTAATCATCGCAGTGCCTCTTTCAGTTACTGGTATTCGCCAGCAATACATTATCAAACCTATTTTCACCATCTTTAAAAAAGTAACACCGAGTATGTCTGACACCGAAAAGTCAGCAATCGATGCGGGTACTACGTGGTGGGAAGCGGATTTATTTTGTGGTAATCCAGATTGGAAAAAGCTTCACCAGTATCCAGTTCCAAAACTTACTATTGAAGAGCAGGCATTTATCGACGGCCCTGTTGAAGTTGTATGTAGTATGCTTGATGATTGGGAAGCTACGCATGAGCTGACTGATTTACCTCAGGATGTATGGCAATATCTAAAAGATAACAAGTTCTTTGCCATGATCATTAAAAAGGAATACGGCGGCTTAGAATTCTCTGCATTTGCACAATCGTGTGTACTGCAAAAACTAACCAGTAAATCAACATTGCTTTCGTCAATTGTTGGTGTACCTAACTCGTTAGGCCCAGGTGAGCTATTACAGCACTATGGTACTGAAGACCAAAAAAATCATTACTTACCGCGTTTAGCAAGCGGTCAAGAAATTCCATGTTTTGCACTTACCTCGCCAGAGGCGGGTTCTGATGCAAGCTCAATTCCAGACTACGGTGTAGTGTGTAAAGGGCAATGGAATGGCGAAGAAGTAGTTGGTGTAAGCCTTACATGGAACAAACGTTACATAACACTTGCGCCTGTAGCTACGGTACTTGGTCTAGCATTTAAGTTACAAGATCCTGATGGATTATTAAGCGACGTTAAAGAGCCAGGTATTACCTGTGCACTTATCCCAACAGATACCCCTGGGGTAGAAATTGGTCGTCGTCACTTCCCGCTTAATGTGCCATTCCAAAACGGCCCTACTCGCGGTAAAGATATTTTCGTTCCACTTGATTACATTATTGGCGGCCCAGAAATGGCTGGTCAAGGCTGGCGTATGCTAGTTGAATGTTTATCGGTTGGTCGTGCTATTACGTTGCCGTCAAATTCAGCCGGTGGCATTAAAATGATTGCAGTAGCAACCGGTGCTTATAGCCGTATTCGTCGTCAATTCCGCTTACCTATTGGTAAAATGGAAGGGGTTGAAGAATCAATGGCGAAGCTTGCCGGTTATGCTTACAGCTCAGACGCTGCAGTAAGCATGTCTACAGGCGCAGTTGATTTAGGCGAGAAACCATCAGTTGTGTCGGCGATTATTAAGTACCACCTTACCGAGCAAATGCGCGATTCAACCATTCATGCAATGGACGTGCTAGGCGGTAAAGGGATCATGCTTGGGCCAAATAACTATTTGGGTCGTGGCTATCAAGGTGCACCTATTGCCATTACCGTTGAAGGTGCAAACATCTTGACCCGTAATATGATTATTTATGGTCAAGGTGCAATTCGTTGTCATCCATTTGTACTTACCGAGCTAGGTGCGTGTGAAATTGAAGACCGCGAAGAAGCGCTTAACGTATTTGATAAAGCGCTAATGGGTCACATTGGCTTTACCATGTCTAACCTTGTACGTACTAAGTGGCTTGCGCTTACTGGCGCTCGCTTTACTAGCGTGCCATACAAAGACGAAACTGCAGAGTTTTACCGTATTGCGTCTCGCTTTAGTGCATCACTTGCACTTATGTCAGACATTAGCATGGCGGTATTTGGTGGTTCTCTTAAACGTAAAGAACGTATTTCAGCACGTTTAGGCGACTTATTAAGTTACCTTTACTTAGTATCTGCAACGCTAAAACGTTACAACGACGAAGGCCGTAAAAAAGAAGATTTTGCATTGGTTCAATGGAGCTGTCAGGATCACCTTTACCACTGCCAGCGTGCACTTGCTGATTTAATCAATAACATGCCGTCGGCTCCACTACGTGGTGTTTTAAAAGTATTGTTATTCCCGTTTGGTCGTCCGGTTCGTAAACCTACCGACAAACTTGAGCACAAACTAGCGCAGTTGTTACAAGTTCCTAGCGAAACACGTAATCGTTTAGCAAGCTATGTATACCTTACAAACGAACCGCTTAACCTTGTAGGCCGTCAAGAGCAAACGCTTAAAGACGTTCTAGAAGTAGAGCCATTGTTTGAGCGTGTATGTAAAGAGAAAGGCGTAAAGCTGCCATTTTTCCAGCTTGATAAAGTGGCGCAAATGGGTTTAGAAGCGGGTATTTTAAGCCAAGCAGAAGCCGATAAGCTCGCTGCAGTAGAAAAAGATCGTCTAGACGTGATTAATGTTGATGACTTTGACCCTGCAGATTTACTTGCTGGCAAAGCAGCGCGTAATAGCAAAGCTAAAGCTAAAAAGGCAGATGCTGCTTAACTTTACTAATAAAAGCTAAGCAACACACCTGTTATAACCATCCAAACCAGCGCATAATGCGCTGGTTTTTTTTGCGCTAAGGCCTGTTGTAGTAAACACCAAACAACCCCTATTACTAGCAATAAGCAATTTGCTTGATTAAATAAAGCCACAAAACCAACCAGTGCGAGTAATAATACAATTAAGCTAGGAATAAATAAGCTAACAAAGAATGCTGTTTGCTTATTCTGCATGTTAAAAAACACACTGTACTGCTGATATAGGTGACGACAATCAAATTGTAGTGAGCTACTAAATAACACCACAAAGGCAAGTGACAAAATACTGAATATAGCAGCTAAATCAGCGCGCTCTTGTAACAACACCTTGGATGCCATAAATACACATAGTAATAAAGCTCCTCGCCATATCAAAGCCCAGCTATTATGCATAAAAAATAACAGCCAAAAGCCTGTAAGTGAATTCAACTTTAGCTTAGCTGTAGCATTAAAAGGGACCATCAAGGTACTTAGCGCAAACAACAGAACAAAGCCGCTATGATAAAGCAATGGACTGACATCAAGCGGTAACGTTGCCCAAACTGCGGATAACAAAAAACCATAAACCAGCGCTATTGGCTTGTATAAACATAAAATGCCGAGCACAAATTGCAATAGTAAAAACAACCAGAAATGCGGCACTCTAAGCCACTGACTCACACTAAGATCAATCGCGATAATGAGGCTCGCAATCAACCAGCCATTGCTTAAAAGTAAAAGCTTTATATCCATAAAACCAAGCCAATATCGCTTCACCAATGTTTGTTGAAAGGCACGTTGAGCGCTGTTTTTTATAGCAGATTTCATTGCGCTCAACATGACACTTTGCAACAGCAAATACAGCCAAGCCATCTGTGCACCATACTGCGGTGCATCGCTGCTATCGATAATTTTTCCCAGCCCTAAAAACAACAGTAAAATCATACCAAGCATGGCAGAGCCAAGTACCACTAGAAATAACAAGCCAAAGTTTTTAAGTTGCAACAATAATTGCGTGAGTTCAGTTTTGTAAGCCTGATAACGATAATCCATAAAAGAGCGATATTGCCCGATTGATTGTTTTAAGTTTGCAATCATAACGGTATACACTCAAAGCCACGCTCAATAAATGGCGCTGGTTCATGGCAGGTGATGACTATTTTCCCATTTGGCTTATCTATTAGATATTCATCAAGCAGTACTAATAAATACTGAATACTGGCTTGATCAAGTGCTGCGCTGGGTTCGTCTAGAAGTAAATAAGGTGCATCACGCATAAGCGCTAAAATTAACTGGCATTTCTTTTGATTACCTGACGACAGCGCATCAAAACGAGTATTTAAAAATTCATTGAAATTAAACCCATCTATTATTGTCGTTGGCCAATCACAATCCAGCGTATTCACGGACAAGTTAATAATTTGCTTTGCCGTAAGAAAGTCAGGTAAAGCAATACAGTCTGAGGCTATAGCAACTTGTTTATGCGGTTCGGTTAATGCTTTTTTAGAAAATAAAATCTGCCCACTTTGGCGCGTTTCGAGCTCAGCCAACATCATCAACAACGTTGTTTTACCTTGGCCATTAGGCGCTTCAATGCATATTTTAGGTGCACAAAACTGCACACTATAGCCACTGTACAATATGTTTTCAGCAAACTGTTTATGTAACCCAATGACTTCTATCATAAATATTCCCTGATTTTGAAAGTGAATTATAACTGGTTTTCTATTTTCGTGGGCTACATGGTTTGTAACACTTTATTGCAGTTCGAATAGGCTAATTACTTGCGTTTAAAAAACGTTCGGTTAACACTAAAAGTCTATAATTATAATCCAAGGAATGTATCTATGAAAAAAGCCCTCAAATTTGCCTGTATTACCTGTGCAGTATCAATTACATTAACAGGTTGCAGTCAATCTAATAATTCAGCCTCTACCCCTGTGGCAACTGAGCAAAAACAACAAGTAAAAACCTATAACGCTAAAACCTTTTTTGATACAACATCTATCATGGGCAGTAGCTTTTCCCCGACTGGCGATAAAGTTCTAGTTAGTAGCGATGAAAGCGGTATTTACAGCTTGTATGAAGTTGACATAAAAACAGGTAGCAAAACGCGCCTAACCAATTTTGTAGACAGCACCTACCCTATTCGCTATTTCCCAAATGATGAGCGTGTACTATTTACCAAGGACTCAGGCGGTAATGAGCGCTACCATGTTTATGTGCGTGAAGTTGATGGTTCAATCAAAGATTTAACTCCAGGGGAAGAAACCCGCGCGAGTTTTGCAGGCTTTACTAAAGATGGCAGTCAGTTTTTTATTACCAGTAATCAACGCGATGCCAAGTTTATGGACTTGTATCGTGTAGATAGCAAAACCTATAAAGTCACGCCCGTTTATCAAAACACACAAGGACTAGATGTGGGCGCAATTAGCCCCGATGGACGCTACATTGCACTGTCTAAAAATAATACCAATAAAGACAGCGATACGTTTATTCTTGATACCTATAAGAAAACCCTCAAGCCGCAATTAATTTCAAAACACGATACACCAGCACAATATACGCCTGAGACCTTCTCTGTAGACAGCAAATATTTATACTACTCAACAGACGCTAAAGGAGAGTTTTCAGAGGTGTGGCAATATGAGCTCGCCACAGGCAAGCACAGCCCAGCATTAAAAGATGATTGGGACGTTAGCTTTATTTATTTTTCTAAATCTGGGCGTTACCAAGTAAGCGGTGTAAATGCTGATGCCAGCACAAAGGTCACAGTAATAGACACGCAAACAGGGGATGAAATTGCCATGCCTAAATTACCTGCGGGTAATCTACGTGATGTGAATTTCTCAAGCGATGAGAAAACCATGGCGTTTTATTTAAATTCAGATACCTCACCAAGCAACTTATTTGTTTGGCAAGTTAGCAGTAATGAAGCCAAGCAACTTACCAACACATTAAGTGAAGATATAGATCAAAACGACTTAGTAGAGAGCACCATTGTGCGCTTTAAAAGTTTTGATGGCTTAGAAATACCGGGCGTATTATACAAACCAAAGCAAGCCAGCAGCACCAATAAAGTACCTGCACTTATTTGGGTGCATGGTGGCCCAGGTGGGCAAAGCCGAACTGGTTATAGCGCAATGCAGCAACATTTAGTTAATCACGGCTATGCTATTTTTGCCGTCAATAACCGCGGTAGCTCAGGCTATGGTAAAACATTTTTCCATTTAGACGATAAAAAACATGGCACCGATGATCTACAAGATATTGTCTACGGTAAAAAACACTTACAAAGCCTAGATTGGGTCGATGCAGATAAAATCGGCATCATGGGTGGTAGCTACGGCGGCTTTATGACCGCAGCCGCGCTTGCCTTTGAACCGGAAGAGTTCAAAGTAGGTATCAATATTTTTGGTGTGACTAACTGGGTACGCACACTGAACTCAATTCCACCATGGTGGGAAAGCTTTAAAAAGGCGCTATACGATGAAATGGGCGATCCTGCCACCGATGGTGAACGTCACCGTGCTATTTCACCGCTATTTCATGCCGATAACATCACTAAGCCTTTAATGGTTATTCAAGGTGCTAATGATCCACGCGTATTACAAATTGAAAGCGATGAGTTGGTTGCTGCGGTTAAAGCTAATGGTGTGCCAGTAGAGTATGTATTATTTGATGATGAAGGCCACGGTTTTAGCAAAAAAGAAAACCGTATCAGCGCCTCCAACGCCTACCTAAACTTTTTAGATACTTACTTGAAAGAACGCTTTGGCCCACAAGGGTAATTGTAAGCCAATTTATATTAAAGCCTGCTGCGTTTTCATGTACGCAGGCTTTTTATTGCTTGGTTAATCTAGGTTCCAGTAAAGCGAGCGCCAAACCAAATACAGCAGCAAAAATACCTAAAAACTCAAACCAACTATTGCCTGCATGTGGCATAGTCCGCGAAAGCTCATTTGCAGTATAAACACGTTTACCTCCCTCAACCTCTTCAACAAAGGATTCACCGACATACTCATCCATTAACTTAAAACTTGGTACCCTTCTGGCCAGCATTTCCCGATTTTTCTCATCTCTTTTTTCTCGATTCGACTCAATAATATAATTGCTCCAATGAGTAAAAACATTCAGAGGTTCACCTGTTTTGATCACACCTTGTGATTTATATTCGTAAAAGCGCTCATTGAACACATAGTTTTTATGTCCTGCATAAAACAATGCACAACCAATAGATATTAAAAACATTGCGAGATAAATAACCTTACGCTGTGTGGCTGAGCTCTTTACTGCTTTACTTTTATACCACAGCTCTACATCGGGTATTTGCATCAGTCTAACTTTATCGTGACTCGATACTAGTGGCTTCATAAACTCATCAATTGAAAGATCTAATGCTATCAATAAAGCTCTAAATATTTCATTGGAGGGAATTGATTTATCGTTTTCAAGCTTGGATAAATAACTCTGCTCTATACCCGCTTGCTGGGCAAATTCAGGTTGGCTCAATTTTTTATTATTTCTTAGCTGCTTTAATTGCTGACCTAATGTACTCATCTTAATGCTTCCTTTTTTAAAGTGAGATTAGATTCTTGGTAATTCATGCAGAGATAAGAAGCTGAATATTAAAGAATAGCCAAGAATATTAGCAGGTTAGCATAGAAGAGTCGAGCTGATAGCTGATAGCTGATAGCTGATAGCTGATAGCTGATAGCTGATAGCTGACAAAAAATTATGTTTGGATTTATTAATAAGGAAATTATTTATTGCTTGTTATTGAGGAAATAACAAGTGGCGGAGTGGACGGGACTCGAACCCGCGACCCCCGGCGTGACAGGCCGGTATTCTAACCAACTGAACTACCACTCCGCAG
>Ga0209121_10000452_pt1 | contig 43105 bp, 49 predicted proteins | sample Cruoilmetagenom3_FD_187292 | JGI IMG/M metagenome (GOLD analysis project Ga0209121, IMG submission 187292) | Oil polluted marine microbial communities from Coal Oil Point, Santa Barbara, California, USA - Sample 3 (SPAdes) (version 2) | ecosystem: Environmental > Aquatic > Marine > Oil seeps ... | reverse complement strand
TGGCGTGGCGAGGATGATCAGGTCAGCGGCACGCAGGATCGTACAGGGTTGTGGCGCGCACAAACGCCCCAAGGGTTTGAATTTGATGCTATCCTCGCCGCACATCGCGCTTTTGACGGTGATCCGGCGGATGACGTGGAAGTTGCCCGCGCCGCTGGCATTCCTGTAACCATCCTTCAGGGCGATGAAGACAACCTGAAAATAACCACCGCGCCGGACTTTGTCCGCGCCGAAAAAATACTGCGAGGTCAAATGGATATACGCACAGGTTCAGGTTATGATGTTCACCGTTTTGGCCCCGGAGATCATGTTGTGCTCTGCGGTGTTACCGTACCATTTGAGCGCGGCTTGCAAGGCCATTCCGATGCGGACGTTGGCATGCACGCCCTAACAGATGCGCTGTATGGCGCGATGGCCGAAGGTGACATTGGCCAACATTTCCCCCCCTCCGATCCACAGTGGAAGGGCGCAAACAGTGATATCTTCCTGCGCCACGCAACGCAGCTGGCATTGGATAAAGGCTATAATATCAGCAATATAGACGTCACTCTTATATGTGAATTCCCCAAAATCGGCCCACATGCCACGGCGATGCGCATTGCCTTGTCGGGCATCATGGGGCTGGATATGGACCGCATATCCATCAAGGCAACCACCTCGGAAAAACTGGGGTTCACCGGCCGAGGTGAAGGCATCGCCGCCATGGCCACTGCAACTTTGGTGCGCCCATGAAACTAAGCACATTCATCGCCACCGTCGCCTATAGCGGCCACCTGCGCCCCGCACCGGGCACCTGGGGGTCTTTGGCCTCGCTTCCGCTGGCCTGGCTGGTGGCGTATTGGACGGGATATATCGGTGTTATCGTCCTTGGGACAATCGCATTTTTCGTTGGTGTATGGGCAGTTAGAGTTGAAACTTCAGGTAAGGACAATCATGATCCTTCCGAGATTGTCATTGATGAGCTGGTCGGTCAGTGGATCGCCCTGCTTCCGGTGATATACGGCGCCAATATGATGCAGGCTGATCTGCTGGCGCTTTGGCCCGGTTGGATCACCGCCTTTGTGTTGTTCCGGTTTTTTGACATCACCAAATTAGGCCCCATTGGGTGGGCCGACCGGCGCAATGATGCGTTGGGCGTCATGTTGGATGATGTGATTGCTGGTGTATTTGCGGCCATCGGTGTGTTGGGTTTTGCGGCACTAGCCCATGGCATGTGACCCCCAGATCACCGCAGCACAATTGCTGGAACTGGCGAGGGATGCGGGCGCACGCATCGCCACCGCAGAAAGCTGCACCGGCGGGCTGGTCATCGCCGAACTTACTGAGGTTGCGGGGTCTTCCTCGGTGGTTGAGTGCGGTTTTGTAACCTATTCAAATGCAGCCAAAGAACAGATGTTGGGCGTCAAAGCCGATACTCTGGCCACCTATGGCGCGGTTTCCGAACAAGTGGCGATAGAAATGGCAACCGGAGCATTGGAGCGATCCAACGCCGATTTGGCCGTCGCCATAACCGGCATCGCAGGCCCCGGCCCATCCGAGCATAAACCCGAAGGGCGGGTGTGCTTTGCCATTGCGCAAACCAGCCGACAAGCAACCGGTGAAACCCAAGACTTCGGGGCGCAAGGCCGTTCCGCTGTGCGCCGCGTCAGTGTTGCCCATGCGTTGAACATCTTGGCCAGGGCGCTAACCTAATCCCGCTTAATCACACAGCAATACCAGCCAATATCGCCTGAATATTGGGCAGCGCGCAAAGCAAGCGCCGAATCCAGAGCTAAAGACTTTTTCTTATGCAGTTTGCGGGTTTTTTAGGCGCAACTTTAAACGAACACATAAGGAAATTTCTATGAATGGCGCCGATACAGCCTGGATCATCGTAGCAACTGCTCTGGTCCTTTTCATGACGCTCCCGGGTCTCGCTCTTTTTTACGGCGGCCTCGTGCGCGCCCGAAATGTGCTGAGCGTTTTCATGCAATGCTATGCCATCGCCTGCTTGATGAGCGTGCTCTGGCTAGCCTTTGGGTATTCCATCGCGTTTGGAGATGGCGGCGCTTACTGGGGCGGTTTGGACAAAATGTTTCTTCTGGGCGTGAGTGCAGAGAGCCTGTCAGGCACCCTGCCCGAGGTTCTGTTCTTTGCGTTTCAAATGACCTTCGCCATTATCACCCCTGCGCTGATCGTCGGGGCCTATGTCGAGCGGATCAATTTCAGCTTTGTATTGCTGTTCTCTGGTCTGTGGATGCTGCTTTGCTACGCGCCTGTCACACATTGGATATGGGGGGGCGGCTTTTTGGCGGATGGCGGCATCTTTGGTGCCAGTGGCGTAAAGGATTTTGCCGGTGGCATTGTGGTGCATGAAACTGCGGGCCTGGCGGCATTGGTCATTGCTGTGGCCCTTGGCCCTCGGCGCCATCAAACCACTCCGCCGCATAATCCGGGCTTTGTGATGATCGGGGCGGCGATGCTGTGGGTTGGCTGGTTCGGCTTTAACGGCGGCTCTCAGCTGGCCGCAGACGGCGGGGCCGCCATGGCGCTGACAGTGACCCATATTTCTGCGGCGACGGCCTCGCTCAGCTGGGCATTGTGGGAGCGGATAAAATTTGGCAAGGCATCACTTGTGGGCATCGTGACGGGCACCATCGCCGGTCTGGCCTCGATCACACCTGCATCGGGGTTTGTTGGCCCGGTTGAGGCGCTGATCATCGGCGCTGTCGCCGGTGTTCTATGCCAAGAGGCCGTGGTGCTGATCCGCGAGCGCCTGAAAATTGACGACACTTTGGATGTGTTCGCGGTGCACGGCGTGGGCGGTATTTTCGGCACCATTATGATTGCGGCCTTTGGCGCGGGCAGTTGGGCCGCGCAATTGGGATCCTTGGCCATTGTGGGGCTGTTCACCGTGGTTGTCAGCTATGCGCTGGTCAAACTGGTGGGGATGATCACGCCCATTCGTGTGGATGCAGAAACTGAAACCAACGGTCTGGACCTCTCGGTACATGGTGAACGGGCTTACGATATGAGCAGTTGATCATGCCCATGGGCTGCGCGAAAAAGAAGGCTCCGGCAATCCGGGGCCTTCTTCATTTATACAACTCATCTGCGCGTGCTTCAAACGCGCGCACGATCCGCTGCATGGCCTCATAGAAAAACAACCCGGCAGCTTTTTGCAAAATGAAGTTGCGAAACTCAAAATCCACAAAGAAGGCCACGTCACACCCGTCTTCAGTATCGCTGAATTCCCATTTTGACACCATATGCTTGAATGGCCCGTCCAGATATTCGGTGTCGATCTGATTTTGCTCAGGCCACAGCACCACGCGGCTGCCAAATCTTTCGCGGAACAGTTTGAAACTGATCACCAGATCAGCCAGCATGACTTGTGATCCATCGGGCTGACCCTCACATGATCGGATGCGCGCCGCTGCGGCCCAAGGCAGAAATTCAGGATAGCGCGCCACATCCGCCACCAGATCATACATCTGTTGTGCAGAGTAAGGCAGGTGGCGTGTTTCAGAATGTGTTGTCATCAAAGGCTCGAAATTCGCATGGACAGTGGGCTGCTATTTCGTAGACTGGCACACAAAATACAAGGGGACATCATGCCTGATCGCTCATATGTCATCGACCAGATGATTTCGGCCAAATCCATTGCTGCGCGCATTGAGGACCTCGCCCGCGAGATCAAGGCCGAATTTGCAGGCACCGATCGGTTGATCGTGGTTGGTTTGCTGCGGGGGTCATTTGTCTTTATTGCCGATCTGGTGCGTGAACTGGATATGAATGTGGAGGTCGATTTTGTTGAGACATCCTCATATGGCAACGCCATGGAATCCAGCAAAGAAGTGCGCATTCTCAAAGACTTGCGCGGTGAAATTGAAGGGCGTGATGTGCTGGTGGTCGAAGATATCGTGGATACCGGCCACACCCTGACCCATGTATTGCACCTGCTGGAGAGCCGCGCCCCCGCCAAGCTGCGCACCATTGCCCTGCTCGACAAACCGATCCGGCGAGAGGTGGACATCAAGGCCGATTGGATTGGCTTTGAAATCCCTGATGAATTTGTCGTGGGGTACGGTATTGATTTTGCGCAGCGCAACCGCAACCTACCCTTTATCGGCAAAGTCAGGTTCACCGAATGAACCAGCGATGGCTGTTCAAAATGGCCCGGTGGGCGCAAAATCCACCATCAGAAAAGCGCGTGATCTTTGTGGTCAGCATATTGGCTGTGTGCCTGTGCGTCGTGGCGATCGAAATGTTCATCGGCTGGCCCGAATGGTTGTCACTGGACCCAAAAGGCACACGGTGGAAACCCTGATCCGAAGACCAAAGCCGAAATGTCGTTAAGCCCCTGGAATTGCAATGACAATGCCGCTTCCGAGACGTTCTTCATCCTCTATTTCATCAGACATTTGTACGCTCCGGATCGTTAAACTTAAGCCTACCCTCGCCCTTCTCAGACACACGGCTACACGGCTGGGCTAGCTGAAAGGCCAAAAATCAGTATAATTCAGATATTACTTATTCCACGAAATTATAAAGGTGCAGCCCATGTATCGCTTCCAATTACCTTCCATCGCCCTGCTTCTTGGCCTGACTTGTCCGGCAATGGCGGATGAGCTGTTTGACGATGACATCATCACAACTGGCAATATCTGCCTTGGCGGAGGCTGCGCGAACTTTGAGCAGTTTGGACTGTACGCAGCCGCTCTCAAACTCGATCCCACATCGAACTGGATCATCTCCTATGATCGTTCCGCTTCAACGCATCCCGACACGTCATGGGGGTTGCTTTTCAACGAGCGTGACGCCGGAGGAGAGGAGGCGTTTATTGTATCTGACCGAAGCGCCGGAACAGAACCGTTCTGGGTCATGGCCGGCGCCCCTGACAATGCTTTGGTCGTAGCCAGTAATGGTAATCTGGGGATCGGAACTCGCATGCCGCAGTCCACCATTCACGCGGTGTCGTATCAGACCCCGACAATCCGGCTGGAAAATATCGACGGGTTCAGTAGCAACGAATGGATCATGGGCGGTGACAACCAGTTCTTTTTCCTGCAAGACGGGCAAGGCGGCCCGACGCCGTTATTTATCCGACAGGGCGCGCCCACCAATTCCTTCCGTATCCAGGCTAACGGCGATACCGGGTTTGGCACCGGGAACCCCAATGCCGCCCTGCATGTGTCGCGCAGTAACGGTACCGGAAAATTCCTGATCGAAGAGACCGGCGGTAGCGGCGCGGCCGACATGTTCGAGATGCGCAACAACGGTGGCAGTTACATCACCATGTCCAACACGGCCAGTGATCGCGATTGGTTTTTCACCCATGAAAACGCCTCTCAGGGCCGGTTCATCATCACCGCCAGCACCAATCCGTCGCAGGGCCTGTTCCTTGATCCCGATGGCGATATGACCATTGGTGGCACATTGACCGAGAACTCCGACAAGCACGCCAAAATGGCGATCGTGCCGGTGGATACTGCTGAGATTTTGGACAAAGTTTCTGCCATGCCCGTTTCAAGCTGGACCTACAAAGACGATACTTCGGGCGCACGGCACGTTGGCCCCATGGCACAGGATTTTTATGCGGCTTTCGGGTTGGGGGCTACTGAGACAGGCATAGCCACGCTGGACACATCGGGCATTGCTCTGGCCTCTATCAAGGCGCTGCACGCCGAGCTGAACGAGGCTCACGGCTATATTGATAAGCTGCACACTCAAACCCAGTCGGACGGTCAGCAAATCGCTGAATTGAAGGCCAACCTCGCGCTACTGACCGCACGAATGGACGTAGTTGAGAACAACTAGATTTACCTAAAGCGTTTCGCGTAGAAGTTGAATCCGAGGTTATACCCAAAACGCCCAAAACGTTTATATGTCGTGCGGCACTTCGCTTTTTCCCTGCATCAGGTCAAAGACGGCGCTAAGAATGAGGCTGGAAAATAGCACCGCCTCGTAAGGCGCTGATACTATTTTATTATCATCATGTTGTTGGCGCACCTGAGAGGATTCGAACCTCTGGCCTCTGCCTTCGGAGGGCAGCGCTCTATCCAGCTGAGCTACAGGTGCCTAAGGGCGATCCTATAGCCCCTTCGCCCCAGTGCTGCAACGGAAAAACCACGCCGCCCGCCCCACGAAAATTGTATGGGCAGACGTCGCTTTTTTTGCTGATTGATCGGGCTGGGGTCAGCTGTCTTCGACCACGTTACCCCATTTGTCGGTGTAGACCGGCTCGGGTGTTACGACCAATGGTTCTGGCTCTTTTTTGGCGCAGGCTGATAATACTGCGGCCGTGCTCAGCACCAGGGCGAGTTTCATAATTTTGTTCATCATATTCTCCAATTACTTAGGTCGGTTTCATATCTGTGCATATGAGGGCGACTCGCTTCACGATATCGCACCCAAATCGACCATAGCTCTAAAATTGTCAGGCAAAAAGATCATGGGCGAGTTCCAGCGCATCGATCAGCACATCCACTTCGTCTCGTGTGTTGTACATACCGAAGGATGCGCGACATGTGGCACTTACCCCCAGGTGATCCATCAATGGCCCGGCGCAATGGTGCCCTGCCCGCACGGCCACGCCTTTTTTGTCCAATATGGTTGAGATGTCATGCGCATGTGCGGCCCCCTCCATGGTGAACGAAAAGATCGCGGCTTTATCCGCCGTACTGCCCTGCACATTCAGCCAGTTCAGGCCCGAGAGGCGGGATTGGGCATAGGCGCACAGATCATCCTCATGTGCCGCAATCGCCTCCATTCCGATGCCCATCATGTACTCCAAAGCCACCCCAAATCCGATGGTTTGCACGATACCCGGTGTTCCGGCTTCAAATTTCATTGGTGGATCATTGTAAGTGACCTCATCCTTTGAAACCTCACGGATCATATCGCCGCCCCCCATGAAGGGGCGCATTTCGGCCAGCCGGTCTTTGTTCACATAGATCGCCCCGGACCCGGAAGGCCCGTACAGTTTGTGGCCCGTGATCGCATAGAAATCACACCCCAGATCATCAACATTCACCGGCATATGCACAGCCCCCTGAGAGCCATCAACAAGCACCGGCACACCCTGCATGCGTGCGGCATCACAGATCGCTTTGATGTCCACCTTGGTGCCCAGCACATTCGACACCTGAGTGATCGCAATCAGCTTGGTCTTGGGGGTGATCGCCTCAATCACCTTTTGTGTCTCCAAGGCACCGGTTGCGTCCACATCCACCCATTTCAGCGCCACGCCTTGACGCTCGCGCAGAAAATGCCAGGGCACGATATTGGCGTGGTGCTCCATCACACTCAAGACAATCTCATCGCCCGCCTGCATCCGCGGCATGGCCCAGCCATAGGCCACCATGTTGATGCCCTCGGTGGTGCCCGAGTTCAGAATAATCTGACCTTCATCTGCCACCCCCAGGAACCGCGCAATGATAGTGCGCACATCTTCATATTTCTCGGTCGCTATGTTGCTAAGTGTATGCAGACCCCGGTGCACATTGGCATATTCATGGGAATACGCCAATGTGATCGCATCAATCACCACCTGTGGTTTCTGGGCCGAGGCACCACTATCCAGATAGACCAGCGGTTTGTCATTGATCGTGCGTGACAGGATCGGAAAATCCGCACGAATGGCGGTCACATCATACATTGGCGATCTCTCCCATATTAAAACCGCCCAGCAGGCCCATCAGCACGGACATGCCCACCGCGATGGCCAGAAAGCTGAGCACCATGACACCAGCGGATTTCATGGTGTTGTCATAGCGGTGCGCAACATTCACGAAAACCGCCAGAATATAGACGCCCCAAACGGTGGCCACCAACCCCAGCAATGCGCCAAAGGCCGGGATGAACAACGACAAAACCAGCATCACCAGTTGCAAGGCCAGCCGTAGCACCTGTAACCAAGTGATCAGGATCAATATATCATAAAGTGACGCCGCCCCATTCATCGCCCGGCCCAGTTTGTGCAGCATCACCACCGTCAGGCCAAGGGCCGCAAACAAAAACAAGGTGAGCAACACCGGCGAGCGAAGAACTGGCGGCAGGAAAATGCCATCCGCCGGGTCAAGCGGCGGAGCGAGTTGCAATGACACCGAATAGACCATGGCATTGAGCACTGACATCAATGCCAGTGCCATCCACAGCCATTCCTTGGGGAGGTTGATCTGCAAGATGCGCGCAGCCGCTGTGGAGGGCGAGCGGATCGTCTCAAAGACCAGCGATTGAATGTCAAAGCGTGTCATCTGCGCCCCCAACCTGCGGTTTTCAGGCCCGCAATCCAGAACCAAAGGAACAGGGCCAGCCAGATGGCCCCCACGATATGCAGCTGCACTCCGGGGCCGATGAAACCGGCCACCAACCCGTGCAACAAAATCAGCGGGCTGGCCGCCAGAAATGCCCAGAAAAGCGTGATCCGGGCATCAAACCCTGACAGTTTCCCGCCAATAGCGCGTAGGGCAAGATAGCTGACAAAGGCAATTGCATAAAACATCAGTGGCGCCATAAAGACCCAGGCCAGCAAGGTGCCCCCCAGCAGCGGGTTCAACTCCTGACCGCTCAAATGTGCTTCTCGCGCCAGCCGGGGCCATTGCCCGATGAACACCACAACACAAGCGGCCATCAGGATCGCCAAAGCACGATCCTCGCGCTGGCCCATCGCCAGCAATTGCCGCATCACCTTTCCAGGCCGGCGGTAAGTGGCCGCTATGTCTCGGGTGACAGGCATCAGCCGCGCCGCCGCTCCAGCCAGCCACTCAGGCGGCTGTTGATGTCTTCGCGCAGGCCCTCGTCCTCGACTTCTTGGACAGCTTCGGCCAGAAAGGCCAGCGTCAACAGATCAGTGGCCGTGCTTTCAGGAATGCCGCGCGCGCGCATGTAAAACAGGCCTTCCTCATCAATCGCCCCCGAGGTAGAGCCATGCGAACAAATCACATCATCGGCGTAGATCTCAAGCTCAGGCTTGGCAAGGAACTGGCTGTCGCCGTCCAGCAGCAGTGACTGGCTAATCTGGTAGCCATCCGTTTTCTGCGCACCGGCCTTGACCAAAATCTTGCCTTGAAACACACCTGTCGCGCCGTTGCGCAACACCTTTTTGAACACCTGACGGCTTTCGCAACGTTCAGCGTCATGCGTGATAAACACAGTGTCATCATGGTGAAAATCACCATCCCCCACCGCCGCACCTGCAACATGGGCAACCGCATCATCACCCGTCAACTCGATCACACATTCATTGCGCGTCATCACGCCATTGGCGGTCAGGGTGAAGGATTTGAAAGCACTTTCGCGCCCCAGCCGGGCAAATATATGTGTGACGGCCACGCGTTCATGATCGCGGCCCTGCTTGCGCACATGGTGGAACCTGGCGTTATCGGCGATTTCAACTTCCATCACCTTGTTGAACCGCGCCGCCGCAGGGCCAGATTCCAAAATGGTCAGATCGGCGCCTTCCTCCAGCTTGATAAGGTGGTGGAGGATCGCATCAGAACTGGTTGATTTATGGTGATAAACCAGATGAATAGCTTTGCTTACCTTACCGGTTGCATGGATCATCACACCGTCTGTCGCCATCGCTGTGTTCAACGTTGCCAACGGGCGGGCCACCGGGGTTTGGCCGTTGGTTTCAAGCACGCCATAGAGGTCCTTGGCCCAATGGATATCGGTCTCACACACCTCAGCCAGCCGTTCGATTTTCACGTTTTCGCCGCTCAGATCATCGCTGGCCTCGGCGTCAAAAACACCATCAACAAAGACAATCTGCAATCGCTCAACGCCACCAAACAGTTCGTCCTCTTCTTGGGTCGCGAACAAAGCTGCCTGAGGCCCTTGGGCCTGAACCAATGTATCGGGGCGGGTGTATTTCCAGTATTCGTCACGCCGATCCGGCAGCCCGACAGCCCGCAGCCGTGACAGTGCATTTTCACGCAAAGCATTGGCCCAACCGGCACCTTGGGGCATCTGCATCGTGGATAACCGCGCCTCGGTTACGTCCTCTTTGGTTTGTGGCAGGGCCATTACGCCACCTCCGCCAGAATGTCGGCATACCCGTTGTTTTCAACTTCAACCGCCAGTTCCGGCCCCCCGGATTTGATGATCCGGCCATCGGCCATGATATGCACCACATCAGGTTTGATGTGGTCCAGAAGCCGTTGATAATGCGTGATTACAAGGAAACCCCGGCCCGCATCGCGCAGGGCGTTCACACCTTCGGCCACCAGTTTCATGGCGTCCACATCAAGGCCCGAATCCGTCTCATCCAAAATGCACATTTTTGGCTCAAGCATTGCCATTTGCAGGATTTCGTTGCGCTTTTTCTCGCCGCCCGAAAACCCCACGTTGACCGGGCGTTTCAGCATTTCGGCGTCAATCTTCAGGGTTTTGGCCTTTTCGCGCACCAGTTTCAGGAACTCAGCCGCGCTTAGCTCGTCTTCGCCGCGCGCCTTGCGTTGAGCGTTCATCGCCGTGCGCAGGAAAGTCATATTGCCCACACCGGGGATTTCAACGGGATATTGGAAGGCCAGGAACAGGCCCGCGGCGGCGCGCTCTTCGGGCTCCATGTCCAGCAGGTCTTCGCCGTTCAAAGTGGCTGAGCCACCCGTGACCTCATAGCCATCCTTGCCCGACAGCACATAGCTGAGCGTAGATTTGCCCGAGCCGTTCGGCCCCATGATCGCATGCACCTTACCGGCCTCAACCGTCAGGTTCACGCCCTTCAGGATGGTCTTGTCTTCTTCTTCAAGATCGACGTGCAGGTTTTTGATTTCCAACATTTTTCTTCGTCCTCAACTTATCAGTTAGCCCCGCCTTCAAGGCTGGGTCATCATGCGTATAATTTCTAGCAGCCGGTCAGCAGGGACCGGCATGGGCTTCACCTCAAACCGGGCCATGCGGCCTGTCAGTTCTGGTGTTCCAAGGTATGTCTCTACCCGGTGATAGTTCTTGCGTCTGGCATAATCATCCATCAACAGCGTCAGCGTTTTGAGGCTGCGAAAACCCGTGGCCAGCGCGCATCCTGTGCGAAACCGCCCATCAACCAAAACCACGTCAGGTTGGCGAAATTCTGGCAAGTCCCAAACCTCCAGCGGATAGCGCGCATAGCGCTCCCATGCTGCGTGGCTGGCGGGGTGCCCCCATTGTTTGGTGGGGCCGATATCAGACCAGATCACGTCAACTTCTGTGCGCTCGGCGGGTGGGTTGGCCGCAAACCAGCCGCGCATCATCAGCGCCCAGTCCTTGTCACTTTCCACCGAGAATATGCGCTTGCCGGGCATTTCGGCGCCCATGGCGGTTGACCCGCCCGAGCCATATTCAAGGATCACATCGGCGTCTTGATAGCAGGACCGCACCAATGCCGCTTCGGCATCAGGCAAGGTCAGCTCAGGGCGATCTATCCGGGTGGGGTGTGTCATGTCAGGCCAGCTTTACCGCTGTGCCGCTCGCCGAGACCATCAGCATGGAATTGCCCACCACTTCGTAATCCAGATCAACGCCCACAACCGCATCGGCACCAAGCGCCAATGCACGGTCTTCCAGCTCATGCATCGCGGTGTCGCGGGCATCCTGAAGTTTGGATTCATACGCCCCCGAACGCCCGCCAACGATATCGGTGATCGAGGCAAACACATCGCGCACCACATTGGCGCCCATGATTGCCTCACCCACAACGATCCCGCGGTAATCGGTGATCGAGCGGCCCTCGATATTGTTAGTGGTTGTGATGATCATTTGAATTTACTCACTATAAATTTGACGCCAATCGACACAACGAGCATCAAAGCCGCAACTGAGGCGATGGCTACAAAGTATCCGTAGATCGCCCAAAGCCCCAACGCCACGAAAACAATGGGCCACATCAAAATACCAAGCAACAGACCACTAAGTTGCCGTGAACGAGGAACACTCGGAACATATTTCCACCAAATTCCCGGCTTCACCCCACTGACCCTTCCAACGAAATCGCCACCAATTGTTGCGCTTCCATGGCAAATTCCATCGGCAGGGCTTGCAACACATCCTTGCAGAAGCCGTTGACCACAAGGGCCACCGCTGTTTCCTCGTCCATGCCACGCTGGCGGCAATAGAACAGCTGGTCGTCATCTACTTTGGAGGTTGTCGCCTCATGCTCAACCCGAGATGAATTGTTCTTTACCTCGATATAGGGAACCGTGTGGGCACCACAGCCAGCGCCGATCAGCAGGCTGTCACATTGGGTGTAGTTACGGCTTTCCTTGGCCTTGGGGTGCATCGACACCAGCCCGCGATAGGTGTTCTGTGCCTTGCCCGCCGAAATACCCTTGGACACAATCCGCGACTTGGTGCGCTTGCCCAGATGGATCATCTTGGTGCCGGTATCGGCCTGTTGCATATTGTTGGTGATGGCGATCGAGTAAAACTCGCCCTGGCTGTCATCACCGCGCAGGATGCAGGACGGGTATTTCCACGTCACGGCTGATCCGGTTTCTACTTGTGTCCACATCACTTTGGCACGGTCACCCCGGCAATCAGCACGTTTGGTGACAAAGTTATAGATACCGCCCTTGCCGTTTTCATCACCGGGATACCAGTTTTGAACGGTGGAGTATTTCACCTCGGCGTCTTCTTCGATCACGATCTCAACCACCGCGGCGTGCAGCTGTGCAATGTCGCGCTGAGGCGCGGTGCAACCCTCCAGATAGCTGACGTAGCTGCCCTTGTCGGCAATGATCAGCGTGCGCTCAAACTGGCCGGTGTTTTCGGCATTGATGCGGAAATAGGTGCTCAGCTCCATCGGGCAACGCACGCCGGGCGGCACATAGACAAACGAGCCGTCAGAGAAGACAGCGCTGTTCAACGTTGCATAGAAATTATCCGACACAGGCACGACGGTGCCAAGGTATTTCTTCACGAGGTCAGGGTGTTCGCGGATCGCCTCGGAGATCGAGCAGAAGATCACGCCGGCTTTCTTTAGTTCGGCCTGAAACGTGGTGCCAACAGAGACACTGTCAAACACAGCATCCACCGCCACCTTGCGACCCTCGGCAGGTGCTTCGCCGCTTTCGACACCGGCCAGGATCATCTGTTCCTTCAGCGGAATGCCCAGTTTTTCATAGGTCGCCAACAGTTTGGGGTCGACCTCATCCAGTGACTTGGGTTTGACCTCCATCGACTTGGGGCGCGCGTAATAATACTGGTCCTGAAAGTCGATCTCAGGGTAGTCCACCATCGCCCAATCGGGCTCTTTCAGCTTCAGCCAGCGCTCATAAGCCTCCAGCCGCCACTCGGTCATCCACTCGGGTTCGTCGTTGTTTGAGGAAATCAAACGTACAATATCATGGGTCAGCCCTTTGGGGGCGTATTCCATTTCAATGTCGGTTTCCCAGCCGTATTTATAGGTGCTGACCTCGCGCACGGCATCCACGGTTTCGCGGTCCACGCCGTCTTTGACCGATGTGTTGTCCAATACCGTCATTGCGGCTCCCTCTCTCACGCCACACGGGCGCGGTGTTTTTTCTCAGCCACCAGCCAGCTGTTCGCGAACTGCCTGACGTCATCTTCCGTTGTCTGCAGGCCAAGTGACACGCGAATTGCGCTGGCCGCCTGGCTGTCGTTATACCCCATCGCGCTCAGCACCCGGCTGGATTTGACCTTGCCACTGGAACAGGCCGAGCCCGCTGATATGGCAAATCCGGCCAAGTCCATCTGCATCACTTGGGTCTCGCCTTTCCAGCCAGATGTGAGGATGCAAGAGGTATTCGGCAACCGCTGTTCTGATTTCCCGACAAAAATAGTCTCTTTTGTAGATTCCTCAATAGTCTTTTCTAGAATGTTTCTAAGTTTTTCGATGTCCTGCCATTTTCCATCAGCAAGGTCTTGCATGGCGGCCTCGATTGCTGCGCCAAAACCGGCGATGCCAATCACATTTTCAGTGCCTGAACGGCGGCCCATTTCCTGACCTCCCCCCATATTAAGGGGCGCGATATCTATACCTTGGCGAAGGATCAACGCGCCGACCCCTTTGGGTCCGCCCAGCTTGTGCGCAGATAAAACAGCCATGTCAGCACCCGACCAGGCAAAAGAAAACGGAATGCGCCCAATGGCCTGCGTGATATCCAGACAGAGCCTATCCGCGCGGGCTTGGCCGAAAGGGTACTGGCTGTCCAACTTTTCAGGTGGCTGCGTGATCAGACCCGTTTCCGAGTTGGCAAGCCCCATGGCCAGTGTGTGCCCCGGCCCAAACGGGTGGTCAGGCCAGCTGTGCATTTTAGCCTGCACCCAGAGCGCATCATGGGCAGTTTCATCCACCAGCACATCCATGCCGTCATGTGCAAAGTTCAGAACACGCGCGGCCTCGGTGGCGCCGGAGGTAAAGATGACTTCCTGCGGCTTGCACCCCACAGCCTCAGCCACCTGCGCCCGAGAGCGCTCGATCAAAGCCTTCGCCGCGCGCCCTTCGGCATGAACGCTTGACGGATTGCCCGCCACATCCATCGCCTCAATCATTGCGGCACGGGCCTCTGCTCTCAACGGAGCAGTGGCATTGTAGTCCAAGTAAGTCCGGCTCATGCAGCAGCCTCAACCAGCGACTGCAGCTGACTGCGGAAATCCGCAGCCACATCAGCACGCAAAAGATAGGTGTTGGCCTGCGATACGGTGCCCTCGACTTCCTCACCCAGAACCTTGAGGCATTGCGACAGAATGCGCCCCGGCACTTCGGCATAGCCGGGATTGCGGGTGGTCACCATGTTTTGGATCTTTCCAAAGAACGATTGCTGGGCGTTCCAGCTTTTGACAGCAGCGTGTGACGTACGGGCAAAGAAAAGGTGCAACTCCTCTGGCGACATACCGGCGAATGCAATCGCATTGATCCGGGCGCGGCGATGCACGCCACGCTCGGCCGGAGTGGCCCACGTGCTGAGATCATCCAGCACCACGATGCCATCGTGGTCAATCAACACGGGTAAGCCTTGCAGCTCCGTGAGAGCCTGAATGTCAGTGTTGGACATCTCAGTCCTCATCCACAATATCAAAGAGGTTGGGCACAGCCGGACAGGGCGCTAGTGAGTTGCCAATCACATCGCTCAGCCGGGTCTGGTGCAGGTACACATAGACCTGCGCGCTCAGCCCCTCCCACAGACGATTGGTCATCGACTGCGCGCGTGACCCTGAGGCCGCCCCTGACGCCCCTGCCCCTTTGTGCAGCGCATCCACGGTTTCATCTACGGCCTCCAACACCTCAGTTATACGGATTTCGGATGCGGGCCGTGCCAGGCGATAGCCGCCACCGGGGCCACGCACCGAAGCCACCAAATTGGCACGCCGTAGTTTAACGAACAGTTGCTCCAGATATGGCAGCGAAATATCCTGGCGCCGCGACACTTCCCCCAAGGTCACCAGGTTTTCATTGTCTTGCAAGGCGATATCGGCCAGGGCGACCATCGCGTAGCGTCCTTTGGTGCTCAGTTTCATCTGCGATTCCCTGCGAATTGATTGACCTTGCGCGTCTGAAGTCTTATCTCGCTTTCAACCGTTCCGGCAAAGACAATAATCCGGGCTGGAATTTAGAAACGTTCTAAGATGGTTGAGGGATTTCGTCAAGAAATCTGCAAAGCCCCCTGACAAAGGATACCAGGCACCTATGCCCGAGGTTATTTTTGCTGGCCCAGAAGGCCGCCTTGAAGGTCGCTACCACCCACAAAAGGAGCGTGATGCACCGATTGCCATCGTGTTGCATCCGCATCCGCAGTTTGGTGGTACGATGAACAACAAGGTTGTCTACAACCTTCACTACGCCTTTTACAATATGGGCTTTACGGTGCTGCGGTTCAATTTCCGCGGCGTTGGGCGCTCTCAGGGTGAATATGATCAAGGTGTGGGCGAGCTGAGCGATGCCGCATCCGCCCTCGATTATCTGCAATCCATGAACAACAATTCCAAACATTGTTGGGTTGCCGGTTTTTCATTCGGGGCCTGGATTGGCATGCAACTGCTGATGCGCCGACCTGAGATTACAGGGTTCATCTCGGTTTCGCCGCCGGCCAATATGTACGACTTTTCGTTCCTGGCCCCCTGCCCGTCTTCTGGGCTGATCATCAATGGGCTGAATGACCGCGTGGCACCGCCCGCAGACACCACCGCATTGGTGAACAAGCTGCATGAGCAGCAGGGCATTACTATCACCCATCAAGAAGTCGAAGGGGCAGGCCACTTCTTTGAAGAGCCCCATATGGACACGATGATTGATAGCGTCACCGGCTATGTAAAACGCCGCCTGACTGAAACAACGCGCTGATCATGGGTATCACCGAAGATCTGGCTGATGCGCTGGCTGTTGACGTTATCAAGGCAATGGATGTCATTGGTGACGAAGAGCTGGCCAACGAAGTGGCCACAATGATGGGGGCCACTTCGCAAACCGCCGAAGAGGCGTTTTTGACGGCCGTGCGTGTACGCCGCGCCAACATCAAGGCGCGCGCCTTCCTGCTGGCAAAGCTACAAAAATTCAAAGCAGATCAAGAGACTGCGAAGACTGCGACTAAGACCGACGAGTGATCCCCGTCGTGGGCGTTTCGGGCAAAACCTCTGGTTAAGGTGTTACGCGAAACGCTTTAACGAGGTGAGTGCAAAAATCACTCGGCCTTTTCAGCCTCAATCGAAATCATCACATTCAGCTCATCGCTGACGTGTGGGGCAAAACCACCCACGCCGAAATCTGACCGTAAAACAGTGGTGGTGGCATCAAAGCCAGCCCAGGGCTTGCCCTTCATTGGGTGATCGCCGCTTTGGTTCAGCTTGGCATCCAGCACAACGGATTTGGTCATGCCGTTGATTGTCAGATCACCTGTAATCAAAGCTGTAGTGTCGCCCGTCACCTCAATACCGGTGGAGTCAAAACTGATCATTTCTCCGCCCTTGGCATCAAAGAAATCCGGTGACATGAAATGGGCAAACCGCTCTTCCCAACCGGTGAACAGCGAGTCCAGCGGCATTGATACGCTGACCGAGGATGCGGCCGGATCGTCCTTATCAAACATGATCTCGCCGTCAAAGCCTGAGAACATGTTGTAGGTGGTGGAGAATCCCAGGTGAGTGTAGGAAAACACAACCTGGCTATGGCTGGCGTCCAGCGTATATTTTTCAGAGGCGGCGGAAGCACCGGTCGCCAAGGCAGCAGCCCCGGCCAGTGCCGCAGCAAATACAAAGTGTTTCATCAGTTGTCCCTTACTATGACAAGTTTAAGATGAAACAAGAATTGACCACGCACGCCGCGCAGAGCAACACCTCAATCTTCAACACATTGTGTGTATTTGCGAACATCCGCCGATAGCGCGGTGTTGTCAGCTCACCTGGTCCAGTGCGGCCTGCAATGCGCGGGCAGTCGCCTTGTCACGTAACGGAACCGACACAATGACCTGCCCATCCGCATCGCGCGCGCTCAGGTGATGGCCTTTCAGGTTGATTTCAGCCATATTTTCAAAGGCATGAAACGCTTCAACGAACGGGTTGTTTGCATGATCGCGCTTGATCACACGCAGTTCGCGTTTGAGCGTATCAATCTGAATTTCCGGCAATTCAGCCCGGCGGTTGATCGAAAAGATAAACATCATCCCCAGTGCCAGCATCACCACGGACACCAAAAGTTTGATCAATTGCATGGCCGCGTCACCAGCATCCACCGGCACCAACCACAGGCCCAGTGCAGAAATGCACAAGACCGACCCCAAAAATATGCGCCCGCCTCGATTGACCGACGCAGGTGTCTTCAGTGACTCGCGCAACGCTTTGGCTTGATCGAAATCAGGTGCAACGCCTAATTCAGCATGTGTGTCACTTAATGCAACCATGTCAGACCTCTTTTATCGTTCTGTCCCCGATTGGAATAATCGACAGAAAAAGCGACCAGAATGCGGCACCAACACGGAGAATTTGGGCCGCTTCACCTCATCCCCCCAGCCCCCCTTGCCTGCATAGGGAATCCATCGTATATGCCAGCCTCCTTCCGCAGTTTTTATGAACCGCGCAGTCTCTCGTGGATGGGTCGTGGAAGGAATTGGCCCCCCTATGAAATGCGCCTTGACAGAAGTGGAAACGATCCATGTCTCTTTATGAGCATGTCTTTATCTCGCGTCAGGACTTGTCCAACACGCAAGCCGAAGGCCTTATCGAACATTTTGGTACTGTCCTTGCCGACAATGGCGGCAAACTCGTCGAGCACGAGTATTGGGGCGTCAAAACGATGGCCTACAAGATCAACAAAAACCGCAAGGGCCACTACGCCTACCTGAAAACCGATGCACCTGCAGCGGCTATTCAGGAAATGGAGCGCCTGATGCGCCTGCACGACGACGTAATGCGCGTGCTGACCATCAAGGTTGACGAGCACGTCGAAGGCCCCAGCGTACAAATGCAAAAGCGTGACGAACGCAGCGACCGCCGCGAGCGCCGCTAATCACCTGAAGAAAGGATACTAAGTTATGGCTACAAAACCATTTTTCCGCCGTCGCAAAGTCTGCCCCTTCTCGGGTGAGAACGCGCCAAAGATTGATTACAAAGACACGAAACTGCTGCAACGCTACATCTCTGAGCGTGGCAAAATCGTGCCGTCCCGTATCACCGCCGTTTCGGCCAAGAAACAACGCGAGCTGGCCCGTGCCATCAAACGCGCACGTTTTCTGGCCTTGCTGCCCTACGCTGTGAAGTAAGGAGAAACCCAAATGCAAGTTATCCTTCTTGAACGTGTGGCCAAGCTGGGCCAAATGGGCGAAGTTGTCGATGTGAAGCCGGGCTATGCCCGCAACTTCTTGCTGCCTCAGGGCAAAGCATTGTCGGCATCCGAGCGTAACATTGCGGATTTTGAAACCCGCAAAGCACAGCTTGAAGCCAACAACCTGGAAACCCGCACAGAAGCCGAAGCCATGGCTGAAAAGCTGGATGGACAGCAGTTCATCGTGATTCGTCAGGCTTCGGATGCCGGCGCGCTGTACGGATCGGTTTCGACCCGTGACGCGGCTGAAGCAGCTGTTGAGGGTGGTTTCACCGTTGATCGCAAGCAGGTCGCCTTGGCCCGCCCGATCAAAGATCTGGGTCTGCACGATGTTATCGTGTCTTTGCACCCCGAAGTCTCGGCAACCATCGAATTGAACGTGGCCCGCTCGGCTGAAGAAGCCGAATTGCAAGCCTCGGGCAAATCCATTCAGGATGCGGCCGCCGAAGCTGAAGAAGCTGCTGAATTCGAAATCGCTGAACTGTTCGAAGACATCGGTTCTGCCGCGAATGACGACGATGATCTGGCTGTGTCCGTTGCAGACAGCAACGATGATGACGAGACATCTGAAGACTGATCCCGTTTAACACACCTAATCTGAGGCCGCCTTGTTCTTACAAAGGCGGCCTTTTTTATGTCGGCTCCAACTCGCTGTCTGTCGGATACAAACATCGACAGTTGTTTGCCTTAGATGCTATAATCGCTATGCGATAATCAAGCCGCCAATTTCTGCAATCTCGTATAAACGCGCCGTATTGGGATAGGGGGGATGTATGACCAGATTTTTGAACCTTGCTGAACATCAGCTACGTCAATGGCTCGCGGTGAGTTTTGCATTCATGAAACTGCCAGACTTGCGCCCTGCTATGGTCTTGTCTGGCATCAGCCATCAGGAATTATCGCCTCACTTCGGCACGTTTGACGTCGGCTTTGCCCAAAATTCGGGGCATCCGAAATGGAGCTGATTGACCTTGCTGCCACCCCTGAGGGGCGCCATGATTTTGTGGATTATCTTTCCAAAATTTGTAACACGCTGGATCTCGATTATGCCTCCTACGCATCGGCAAACCCGGTAAGTGGCAAGGTTGTGGCCTTCACCACCTATCCCGATGCCTGGCGTGATCACTACATGCAAAAGAACCTTCATCTGAGCGATCCTACCCTGCGGAGCGCCGCGCGCAGCATTGCCCCCGTGGACTGGTCGCGTCTTGAGCAAACCAAAGCCTTTGGCAATGTCTTTTCTCAGGCGCATGATTTTGGGTTGCCAGATATTGGTATGACAGTGCCGATCCGCGGCCCCTACGGCGAAATCGGGTTGTTCAGCGTCACTTCGCGTACCGCGCCCCAAAAATGGGCCAAACTCAAAAAACACATCATTGCAGACCTGCAGTTAAGCGCGGTCTACATGCATGACAGGGTTATGAAGTCTGACCATCTGCTGGATATTTTACGGTATCCTGCCTTGTCTGCTCGCGAGATTGAGATCCTGCAATGGGTGGCTGTTGGTAAATCTCAACAAGACATCGGCGATATCTTGTCTATTTCACCCCGCACCGTTGAGGTGCATTTGCGCTCCAGCCGAGAGAAGCTCAGTGCGTTAACCACCTCACAAGCCGTCGGTCGTGCCGTCAGCATGGGTCTCATTTATCCGGGGTAAACCCAAAAGTTTATCCTGGTTAGCCCCAAAAACGCGAACTCATTAACAAATGGTTAACAAGTTTCGGTCCCATATACGGGATTTCCCCAATATCCAATGTTGGCGAAGCGGCTTAGACTTCTCCTCAATATTCAAAACTGCTGAGGGGAAGAGAGATGTTAATTTTAGTAGACGGTATAAACAAATCCAAATTTACGACAATTCTTGACGATATGTACAAATTACGAGCCCGCGTGTTTCAAGACCGCATGGGCTGGGATGTACGTGTTACCAATGGTCGTGAAATTGATGAGTTTGATGAGCTTGATCCGGCATATGTGATTTGCCTGGATGATGAGTATGAGGTTGTCGGTTGTGCCCGGCTTTTGCAAACAACGGGCCCACACATGCTGTCTGATGTATTTTATGACATTCTGGATGGTGAGCCTCCTTTGCGCAGCGCCTTGATTTGGGAAAGCACCCGATTTTGCGTGGATCGAGACCGTCTGGCAAAAGGGACTGCGCGCAATTCTGTCTCTTACGCCACGTGTGAATTGATGGCTGGCATTCTGGAATACGGGAAAAACTCAGGGATCTCAGATATCATCACCGTGATTGACCCTGTGATGGACCGGGTTCTGAAGCGATCAGATAACGCGCCCTATGGCTATGTCGGCAAAACCGCGCAAATGGGAAAGGTCAAAGCACTGGCCGCCCTGTGTGACTGCACGGATGAGCGGATCAACAAAGTTCGGGCTTTTGCCGGGATTGAAGGCGAGATTTTCCTCGATGAAGAAATCGTCATTGCCGCAGAGCAGGCAAGAAACCCCGGCATTATGGAATCAGAGTTACACAGCTATTGCGATGAACAGCTGCTTTGTGCCACGACCGAGCGGGAACGCTCGGATGCTTTGGCCCTGAAGGACGCAATCACCGAGATGCTTCGTGCGCGCCGGATGAGTGACGCCTGACCCCCAACTTGCGTTGCAAATTTGACGGCTGGGGTTGACCACCCACCGTTCCCTTGCGCAAACGAAGAGGGCCGCCCCGGTAGGGCGGCCCACATTCATTGCGTCATGCAACTGGCGGATAAGATTACATATCTTCCAGAGCTTCCAGAGCCTTCTGAAGATCGTCTTTGCTGATCTCTTTCTCGGTCACTTTGACCTGCTCAAACGCATATTCAACCACTTTGTCCTCAAAGATCGGCGCACGCATCTGTTGTTGCATACCCGGATTGGACTGAACGTATTCAAAGAACTCGCGCTCTTGCCCTGGGTATTGACGCGCCTGCTCCATGACCGCCTGGGACATTTCAGCATCCGACACTTCAACCTCGGATTTACGGCCCAGCTCGGCCAGCAAAAGGCCCAGACGAACGCGGCGCTCGGCCAGGTCGGTGTGCTCTTTGGTGGTTTCGATTTCAGGGTGGTCATGACCCTCAACATCGGGGTTATCGTCATGCCACAGCTGGTGCGCGATCTGCTTGGCTTCGACCTCAACCATGGTTGGAGGCAGTTCAAAGCTGACCTTTTTATCCAGCGCGTCCAGCAGGTTACGCTTCATGACAGCACGCGCCGCACCTGAATATTCCTGTTCCAGACGTTCGCCAATCTGAGTTTTCAACGCCGCCAGATCCTCGGATCCGAACTTTGTTGCCAACTCGTCATTGATCTCAGCTGCAACCGGCTCTTTGACCGCTTTGATGGTGCAATCAAACACAGCCTCTTTGCCCGCCAGATGCTCGGCCTGATACTCGGCCGGGAAAGAAACCGTTACGGCTTTCTCTTCACCGGCTTTTACGCCAACCAGCTGTTCTTCGAATCCGGGGATAAAGCTGTTGGAACCCAACACCAGCGGATAATCCTCAGCGCTGCCACCTTCAAAGGCTTCGCCGTCCACTTTGCCAAGGAAATCCATTTCAATCTGATCGCCGTCTTTGGCCTTGGAGCCCTTCTTGCGATCTTTGAAATCCTGCGCGTTCTCGGCCAGGTTGCCCAGGGCCTCGTCCACAGCAGCGTCGCCCGCTTTGACAACCAGTTTTTCCAGCTTGATCTTGCTCAGGTCGATTTCGGGAACCTCAGGCAATGCCTCATAAGACATTTCGACTTCTACGTCGTCGCCCTCTTTCCAGTCCTCTTTGGTCATTTTGACCGCAGGTTCACCGGCAGGACGCTCGCCCTTGTCTTCAAAATGCTGAGACATCGCGCCGTCAACAGCTTCTTGCATGGCTTCACCCAGCACGCGCTGGCCAAACTGTTTTTTCAACAGCGGCAGCGGAACCTTGCCCTTGCGGAAACCCTTCATTTCGACGTCGGGCTGTGCTTCTTTAAGCTTTTCCAGAACCTTATCGTCCAGTTCCTTGGCGCTCAGTGTCATTGTGTAGGCGCGTTTCAGCCCCTCGTTCAGTGTCTCGGTGACCTGCATAGTCGTCCTCATCCATTGCATCGGGCCGCAGAGGCGTCTGCGGCGGTCAAAATCAGTGGTCCTTCTAGGGTTGGGCGCAATATGATGCAAGCAGATAAGACCGCGAAGTCCCAACGATATCACATTAATTGGGATTTAGGGGTGCCCACCCGCCCCAGATCGCGCGGCTTGATCTCCTGGTGCCTGTTTCAGAACCGGATCATGCGTTTTCAGCGCCGATCCGATGTGCGTGTTGTCACCGCAGACCAGCTCCGCGGGCAATGATCCCCCTGAGAATTTCCCGCGTTCCGCCGCGTAGCGAAAATGACGGGGCGTGCTGGATCAAATAGGCCAGTGTCGCATCCAGGTCGTCACTGGCCCCAATGCCCGGACGACTGGGGAACACACGGCGCGCGATATCGGGAATTTCCTGCTCCAGCACCGCGCCCAGATCCTTGACCATGGCCGCCTGGAGCGAAGGGTCGAGATCGGCTTCTAGCATGGCTGCAACTGACCGCGACATCTGGCGCAGCACAGCGAGATGTGCCACCAGCCGCCCGATGGCTGCCGCCTGCGCCGGTGTCGGCGAAGGCCCTGCCCGCTGGACCATCCCAATCAGTGCTGCAAAAGAGGACAAGAAGCGGTCCGGGCCGCTTCGCTCGAAGGACAATTCGCTGGTGACCTGAGACCACCCCTGCCCTTCGGTGCCAAGCAATGCGTTATCAGGTAAAAATACGTCGACAAAGGCGACCTCGTTGAAATGATGCTCTCCGGTTAGAAACGGGATCGGGCTGATTTTGATCCCAGGCGTCTTCATATCAACCAAGAACTGACTTGCACCGCCTCGGCGGTCTTCGCTTTTGGTGTCGGTCTTGGCGTAAAGGCACATGTAATCGCTGCGATGGGCGTTGGTCGTCCAAAGTTTGGTACCATTCACCACATAGCCGCCGTCAGTACGTTTTGCATATGTGCGGACAGAGGCCAGATCCGAGCCACTGTCAGGCTCGCTCATCCCGATACAGAAATAGCATTCGCCCCGCGCGATCCTTGGCAGGAAGGCCTCGCGCTGTTCTTGGGTGCCAAAGCGCAAGATGCTTGGGCCGGTCTGACGCTCGGCAAACCAATGGGCCGACACCGGCGCGCCTGCGGCCAGCAACTCCTCGATGAGGACATAGCGATCCAGCGCGCTGCGCTCCTGTCCGCCATATTTTTTCGGCCAAGTCATGCCCAGCCAGCCGCGCGCCCCCAGAGAGCGGCTGAACGCGGCGTCATAGCCGTTCCACGTCTGCGCCTGCTGTGCCAGAGTGCGATCTTTAAGGGCCTCGCTCAAAAACGCACGGACTTCGACACGAAGATCTTCGGCGGTTTGCGGGCTGGAAGGCCGGGTGAATTCAAAGTTGTTCATAACGGTCCTCTATATTTCCGTCAGTTCCGACCAGAGCCTATCCGGCCCCGCCTTGGCAATGGCACGACCGATCTGTTCGAACCAGGAGGTTTCATTGCCGAATTCATCGCGCCAGGACCACAGACGCCGGGTAAAATAATGCAGGCGGTATTCCTCAGAAAACCCAATGGCACCGTGAACCTGATGGGCGGTCGCCGCGACGTCCCCTGCGGCTTCGCCGACCCGGGCTTTGGCCGAGGCAATGGCCAGTGTCTGAACGCTTGATGCCGAAACAGCACCGCTCGCCATTTGTGCCGCAACCGAAGCGAGGGCTACCTGCTCTGCCAAGACGGCCAAAGATTGCTGGATTGCCTGAAACTTGGCCAGTGGGCGACCGAATTGTTCACGCTCCATTGCAAAGGCAATCGACATCTCCCCGATGGTTGCCATTGCGCCGGCCATCTGCACACAACGCAGCGCAGCGCAGCGCTCTGTCAGAGCCGGATCAACCGCGCAGACAGCAACATTTTGGCCCGTCATGTCGGCGTCAATCGTCAGAGCATCACGCGGCTCATTGGCGATGTTGATCCCTTCAGCCACCTCGCCCTGCGATTTGTCCAGCGCGACAACATAAGACAGCTCCGCGTCCTGCACCCAAGCCACTGGCGCGCAGTTTCGGCCCCAGGGAACTGTCGGGCAAGTCCCGACGAGGCGCCGCCCTCCGGTTGGGTTTATCACAGACAGACCTTCAAACAGCAAACATTGCGGGCCATCACGAGCCGGTAGCCCTGCCAAAGTTAAAAGCCAGTTTGCGAGCATTGTTTCGACCACAGGCAGAGGCACCGCAAATTGCCCGCAAAGTTGCGCTATACCATATGCATCGCCCATCGACAGCCCAAGCCCGCCCTGATCTTCGGATACCAACGCCATTGGCAGTCCAAAGGCGGCCAGTTCATCCCAGAACTCACCACTCCAGGACCCCGCATTAGCCGAGGCCAAAACTTCGTCTCCGCATCGTTCTAGAAATAGACGCTCGGTCGCGTCCAGAACCGCATTTTCCGGTTTACTCATAGCCTGTCCGTTCGTTGTGCGTGATTACAGGATCGCCACCGGTGTGATCGGGCTGCCCACGCCGCCCTTGATCCGCAATGGTGCGATCATGAATTGAAAACTAGCCTGCCCTGCCATGGCCAGTTTCTCAAGATCGAATAACTCGGCCAGGTATATTCCGTTCTCCTGGATCAGGCGGATATGCAGCGGAACCGCACAGTCGGGATCATGGGACGGCAGAACCTCGACCGCCACATTATCGGCGGCAACCATGACAAATCCTTGTTCGATAATCCAGTCAGCACAATCATGATGCAGTCCGGTGGTCGAATAAGGGGTGGCATTCCCCTCTCGCCATTGTTGCAGCCAGCCGGTCCGAACCAGCAGGGCATCACCCGGTTCCGGAACAACGCCGGTTGACTGGACCGCCGCTTGCAACATTTCGCTGGTGATGGCGTGGGGCAGTTGTGTGCCCTCTGGCGGTACCAGATCGACAAACAGACCACGCGTCACAATCGGGTCCAGCTTTTCGATCCCGCAACGGTGTGCGCCTTTGCTGGTGATTGTGTCCGAGGAATAGCCGTTATAGATCTTACCGCTGCACAGAACGTGGCTGAGGGCGTCGATATGGGTGGTCCCGTGAGTTGGCAGGATAATGACATCATCGGTAAAGCCAAAGCCAAAACGCTCAGGCAGCCCGGCGGCATAATCCCCCCCGTCGCGGGTCATGAAATGCTGGATGGGGGGGCGAATGTCCGCCGCAGGTGCCGGTTTTCCCGGCTCAATCAACAGAGCCAGTGGGATGACTTGCCCGCTTTGCACAGCGGCCACGCCGCGCAGTGTCGCAGCGCCATCAACAAGATTGCGGGCACCTATCTCGTCCGCATCACCCCAGTTTGACCGGGCAACCGTCATTTCTCTGCCCCGTCGTGCAAAACTTCAAAGCAGAAATCGGTGATCCGGCCTTCACGCTGATCTTTGAAGACGGCCTTGACGCGCGGCTGCTTTAGCAGCTCCTGTGCCGCGACCTCGATATCGGACAGATCAACACCAGTGACATGGTTCAAAATCGCAGTGTCAGCGCCGTCCAGTGTGACATAGCCCAGAACGAAAGGCGGATCAGGCAGGCCCGGAAATTTGGTCCCAACAATCGAGAACGCCTCAAGCTTTCCCTCATTGCTGACTTCGACCCATTCGGTGGTCTCGACATAGTCCGCATCGGAAAATGTCCGTGCCGGGACCATAACATTGCCAGACACCGGGTTTCGGGTTCCCATAATGCGGGAATTGTCCCGCAATTCGCTGAAAAAGCGGGTCGCAGTATCGCCCGCGAAATATCGGTAACTAAAGTTCCAGTTGCCTGGAATGGTAAGCGGTTCAGTCCCGTCCATGTCCGTTTGTCCTTTCACGGTCTCTCATTGCCCAGAATAACCGCTGTTGAAAATTGAGTGGCTCCGCCCTGCCCTGTGGATATGGTGCGACGAATACCGTCGAGTTGGCGACGCCCGGCCTTACCCTGAATTTGCAGGGCGGCCTCGGTAATCCTGATCAGGGCTGTTGCGCTGACCGGGTTGCAGGCCTGTGGGCCGCCCGAGGGCTGAATGGCGATACCGGCGGTGCCGTCGATGGCGCGTTCGGTAAAGGCGACGGCATCATTCCCGTCGCACAGGCCCAAGCCCAGGTACGCCATAACTTCGGAACTGGCAAACGGTGCCTGGATTTCGACCATGTCCAAATCGTTCAGCGGGTCGGTTACTCCGGCTTCGCTATACGCTTTTGCCGCAGATCTCTCGAGTGTCACCAGATTGACCAATGACCCTTCGGGACGGTGGAACCGATCGCCCATCGCATATGTGTCACTAAGCGCACCCGTGCCGTGAATCCACGCGGCTTTGCGGTCCCCGACATTCGGGTCGCTCATCAGGACAACGGCACAAGCGCCCTCGCTGGTCGGGCAGGCCTCAAGTAAATGAATGGGCCATGCCAGAACCGCAGAGGATCTGACCTGATCTTTGGTGAAAAAGCGGGGGTTATCGACCGTGTCGTTCAGCATTGCAACCGCAGAATTGCGCGCGGCCAGACCCGCCCAATGGTCCGAAGTGAACCCGTATTTCTGCATCAGCATCGTCGCCCGAAGCGCAACCATGCTGATGGTGCTCATGGAAATATCTTTTTCATAGATGGGATCGAAGATCGAGTTGAAGATACTCTGCGCTGTGGTCGCATGCCCCATACGTTCGGCTGCGACGACCAACACTGCTTTGGCCCGCCCCGAAGCAATCCAGGTCATTCCTGCCAACAGGGCCGATGAGCCGGTGGCACCGCCGGTATTGATCCGGAAATAGGGAATTCCAGGACGGGAAATCGACAACAGGTCAATATTGTGGATGCCGGCCAGGGCATCGGGCGCAACGCCCCCGACGATCAAATCGATCCCGTCCAATCCAATATTCGCATCCTCCAGCGCCGCAGTCGCAGCTTCGCGGACCAGTTCAGCTGAGTTCTTGTCACTGTGGCGGCGGCGATAAACCGTCTGCCCCACACCTGCGATGGCGATACGATCGGTCATGTCTTCTCCAGCACAATTGCTGTTGCAGTCTGCGCGCCCCCGCCGCCCAGACCCGTTGCCATAGCGCGACGCGGGCCATCCGGCCCCTGGGGTGCGCGCAACATCTGATAAGCTTCGATCAGCCGGACCAGCCCCATCGCAGGATAGCACCAACCCGCCTCTGATCCACCGGATGGGTTTATGTCCTGGCGTTCAGCCAACGCCCGAAAGCCGTCTCCGGCCGGGCACAGGCCGACCGCTTCTGCCGACAGAGCCTCGTCAGACAGTGTCATTCCATCAATCTCAAAAAGCCCGACGTCCGATAAATTTATGCCAGCTGCGTCAAGCGACAGACGAGCCGCGTCGCGCAATGCCGGCATTTCCAGAAGATCACGTTCGCCCAGGTCGGCGTGGTCGGTGCCGTGACCCACACCCGAAATCAGGACCTTCCCCGGCGCCTTACCGATAACCATCGCGGCCACCACATCGCCCCAACGGCAACTTTCGTCCTCGCGCAATGGATAGGGCACGTCCCGCGGGGCCGTTACTGAATGAAGTGCATGTGGATTGCCCGCGGCCCGGCGCTGTCGTTCGGCAGATGCCGCACGCCGTGATGCGTCATTGTCAGGATATCGGCCTAGCCAACGTGACAGCCGGAATGCGGACACGTCCATTTCGCTGATGCAGAGGGGTTGATGCAAAAAGGGATCGCTCCCGGCGCGGGACACTGCCAGAGGATCGCCCTCACTGGCACGTCCCCATGCGGCAACCACCGTCACCTGAGATTCCCCCGCTTCGATTCGTGCGGCCCCAAACGAAGCTGCTGCCAGCCCGTCTTCGGACAGTCGGATCTCGTCCTTCATATATGCCCCGGCCGCCGGGGCTGTCACCATGCTGGACAAAGACCGCCCATCAATCAGATCACTTGCCCCCAACACAATTGAATCCGCAGCCTCCAGTGTCATGTCAGCGTCTTTCAACGCGGCGGTAACGCCGGAAAAGATCAAATCCGTCAGGCTTTGGCTTGCGTCCATCCATGACATTTCTACGGCCGCTCCGTAGATATGCGCCTGATTTTTGGTCTTATTCACTCGATGTCCTCCACCCTTGCTGAGAGGTAACATTGTCGGCCCCAGCAGTCAACACATGTGTTGATCGTTGCAACCAAAAGCCCGGATCGCGCGCGCGCCCAACAGGCCTAATGCCTGTGATTATGGGCTTACCGCCGAGAACCCGCCATCCACATAGATCGTCTGACCGTGGATGTAGGACGCGGCCGGACCGGCGAGGAACACAGCAACATTTGCGATGTCCTGCGGTTGCCCCCACCGTCCCGCCGGAACTGCCTTGGCGATCGACTCGCGAAATCCGGGTTTGTCGACCCGGCTCATATCACTTTCGATAAAGCCGGGGGCGATGGCATTCACACGAACCCCGCTTCGCGCCAAATCGCAGGTCAGGCCGCGTGTCAGCCCATCGATTCCGGCTTTGGCTGTGATATAAGGCACGAGGTTGCGGCGGGCGTTACGCCCGACGATCGAACTCATGTTTATGATCGTCCCGCCACCCGAAGTATCAAATAGTTTTACCGCTTCCATAGCGACGAAGTAACAAGCAGAGAGATTGGTCTCGATGACGCGCTGCCACTCAACCCGGCTGTAATCCCGAGCCGGACTACTCAGCAGAATTGCAGCATTGTTGACCAGAATATCGAGACCGTCAAAGGCGTCTGTCACATCCGCAAACATGCGTTCTACATCGGATGGATCAGTTACATCCGCCTGCACAGCCTGTGCGCGGTAGCCTGCGTCTTTCAGCGCTGCACATTGCTCCTCGACCGCCTGGCTTTTGTCGGCCAACACGATACTGGCCCCTGCCTGAGCCAGCCCTCGTGCGATCGCCAGCCCGATGCCCTGAGACGCGCCGGTGACTAACGCAACCTTGCCGGTCAGGTCCGTTTGCGTTGTCGCGCCACTCTCCTGGTGCTGTGATTTCATGTTCTCCATCCCCATGACAAGTTCTGTATTGAACGACCCGCCGCGATTGCCCGGTGGTATCCGCCCCCATTTTCATTCGTCGAGTGTCGCAATAGCGGCCAGAGGCAGGATTTAGGCGTCCGGCAAAATGCCGAGCAGAGACGCCTTTATCTGAAGTGCGAGCATCCGTGAGTAGAACCGCGCCTCGATAATCGCGCCACCCATGATCCAGAAACCTTCCTGATTGGTCCGCTGCCACATGTTGCGCATGTTCTTGTTTTCGTCAAAGCCCCAGATTGGGCCGACTTTTTCGGCGACGTCATCACCCATGATCCTGCGTATGGATTCATGCATCCCGTCAAACCCAGTTGCGGTGACAACCAGATCAAGCGGCGTCACTGTGCCGTCCTTCATCCGGATACCCTCGGCAACAAACCGGTCCATGCCGTCGGCCTGTAGCAACCCGATCTTGCGATCAATGATCAGCTTGCAGCAGCCGACATCAATGTAATACCCGCCAGCGCCGCGCAGATACAGAAGCTGAAAGCCAGTTTCGTCTTCGCCGCTCGTGGTTTTGAACCCGACGGCCTTCAGCTGTTCCAGCATTTCGCGGTCGTGTTCGTTTGTCCGTTTGGTGACAAATTTGTAGGTATCAATCAGCATCGGATAAGGGATGCCGGCGACCATAATATCGACATCCTCGACGGGCCTGCCCTCGCCGAACACAGCATAGCTGATTGCAGCACTTGGCTCCAAACTGACGACACAGGTTGCACCACGCTGCATGATCGACACATTTTCAGCACCGCTGACGTAAAGATCCTGCGCCACATCGTGGCCACTGTTACCTGTCCCGATGACCAGTGCATTCTTGCCGGCCCAATCGCGTCCTGTTCCAAATTCGGATGAATGCAGAACCGTGCCGTCAAAGTCATCCAGTCCCGGCAGGTCCGGTCTCTTGCCAATTCCGCCAGATATGCCGACCGCGGCAACAATGTGCTTTGGGTGCAGGGTTCTGGTTTCTTCGCCCGGACGGCTCAGCTTCGCAGTCCATTGGCCCGATGCCGCGTCGTACTCCGAGTCGGTCAACGTCGTTCCGGTCCAGACATTCAGCTCCATGAAGTTTGCATAGGATTCAAGCCACATCGCCAGCATGTCCTTTGGCAACCAAACCGGCCATGTATCGGGAAATGGCATGTAGGGAAAATGATTGGCCCATATCTCGTTGTGCAGGGTCAGGTTGTTGTAGCGGTTTCGCCATTCGTCGCCGATCCGTTCGGTCCGCTCCACGACCAGAGCATCGACGCCCATCTGCTTGAGCCGGGCGGCAAGCATCAGCCCACTTTGTCCCCCCCCAATGATCAGAACCTCGGGATCGCGGTCCGCATATGATTGCTGTGCGGTCCGGTCTTCATACCAGCTGGAGCTGGAGACGATCTGTGAATAATTGTCGCCCATGGGCCGTTCATCGCCGGTTTTTTCAGGGTGGCCATGAACGTGTTTTAGGACTGTGACCAAATGCCAGATTTTGGGGCTCTCGCCTGGGGTCTCAACCTCAAGGCGCACAAACCCATCGCAGACACCAACATTGGTGTCGAATTCGAAATACCCCTCAAGCAAATTTTTGCCAGACCGACGGATATACTCAGGTTTTGAGCGCCGCCCGGAGACCCGAAAATTTCGCAACTCCAGCTTCGGCAGCGTTGACTGCAAAGCTTTTTGGATTTCGTCGTTGCCTTCAAAATGCCGGAACTCCCAGGTCAGGGCAAGAAGGTCGCGCAGGTAGCTTTTGTCAGAAAACAAGCCTTTGATCTGGTTGAAATCCTGCGCTGTCATGGCGTTGGCAAACTCTTCCAGCCAATCGTCAAATGCAACGCCTGGAGTTTTATCTTTCATAATATCGAGGTGGTTCACACTTAAATACTCCTGTCGACATGATCGGTTGCATTGGCTGCGTTAATCGCAAGGTAGGTCACTTCCCCAAGGCCGTCAACGTAGGTGTTGACTGTGATGCAATGGTTGATCGGATTTTTCTTGCGCATTTCAAATTTGGCTTGGATCGCTTCAGGTATCTGCGGGTGCGGGACGTATCGAGAGGGCCGACATCGGGCAAGCATCCGCCGCCTCCAGCAACTGGTCGTCGGTCCAATCGCCGGAGGCATTGAATTCGGCCTGACCGTGTGCATTCAAACGGATTGCATCAGGCGCATAAGCGGTACACATACTCACGCCTGCACAAAGATTGTGGTCGATCCAGGCTATGGTTTTCGGCTTGGCGCTCATATCTACACAAACCTCAAATTCAGCCCTGTGATCGTTCGAGCAACAATGGTCTTCGCATACTTCAGTTCGTTGTTTAAAACTTCAACCCGATCGAAATGAGTGGCGAAATACTCCAGAGCCTCGTGGAGCTCGAGCCGTGCAAGAGGTGCGCCAAGGCAGGTATGAATACCCTGGCCAAACGCAGCATGGCGGTTCGGGAAACGGCCGATATCGAATGTGTCGGCATTCTCAAACGCCGCCGGGTCACGGTTGGCCGCGTGTTGCATCAATAACATACGATCGCCCTGCGCGATATCGCATCCGAAAAATTCGAAAGGTTCCTTGGCCCACCGCCCCAACCCCTTGATCGGGCCGTCAAAGCGAAGGATTTCCTCTGTGGCCGATTTCACCATCGAAGGATCTGCGCGCAAACGGTCCCATTGGTCGGGAAATCTGTCAAACGCCACCATGCCGCTGGCCAGCAGGTTCATTGTCGTCTCGTGGCCGGCAAACACCATCAGGACCGCGTTGGCAATTACCTCTTCTTCGTTCAGCTTCAGACCATTATCCTCAATTTGGCAAAGCCGCGTGAGCAAATCGTCCTTAGGGTTTTTCATTCGGTCACGCACGATTGGCCGGAAGAAATCGACCAGCTTAACCATCGCTTGTTCACCAATTTTAAGCCTGTCTTCTGCATTCCCAGCGGTGAAAACCACACCGGCAAGATCATTGGACCAGTCCCGCACATCAAACCTGGCTTCGGGTGGAATACCCAGAAACTCAGCGATCACAATAACAGGAAGGGTAAAGGCGAATTCGCTCATGAAATCCACACTGTCCCGACCGCGAAGCGACCCGGCAAGATCTCGCACCAATTCCCGGACACGCGGGCGGAGCGCCTCTACACTCCTCGGGGTAAAGGCCTGGTTTACAAGCAGGCGCATCTGCCGGTGAAAGGGGGCATCCTTCCAGACAAAGAAACGCGACAGAAAATGGATCAACTGTTCGTAATCAGATTTCGACGCCAAAATCTCTTTGCCGAAGGGACCGGAAAAGCGGTCCGAAGACAGGCGTTCGGCATCCCTGTATCCGGCGATAACCGGCTCGTACCCGGTCACGATCCAGCCGTTCCAGCGTTCGTTCCAGTAAACAGGATTCTCATTTCTGAGTTTGGTATAAAATTCGAACGGATTGTTGATCGCCTCGTCCGAGAGAAGATTGTCCAGGTCGGGTTTTTCCAGTGTTTGCATCGTATTGGCCTTCTTCATTGTGTTAAAATTCGGCGCGGTGACCGGATCACTCAGAGGGTTCAGTTACATTGTCGCGGGCATCCCGGATGATGGGCGATTCCGTGCTCAGTGCGGTGCAGGCATTTTCCAGCCGCGGCTCGATTTCCAGACCAATGCGCAACCAGTTGCCAATGGGCGTTTCGCGCTGCGGCATTGGGACACGGGCGCGCATGCGCAAAAACGTCGACAATGTGTGGGCAGATGTAAGATCCAGCAGCAGGGTCATGAAATGCGTACACCCCAGGGTGCGTCCCATAGTTTCAAATACCCTGGCTCTGAATCCCGCGCCGATCCGCGCGCCGACCATTTTTCGAACCGGTTCCAGGCTCGCGCCACATTCGGCGTATGGCTGGTGAAACGCCTTCGGTTCTATTTCGAGAATCTCAAGCTCCGGCAGCGATACAAGACCTTTAATTTCAAGCGAGTGGATCAACTCCCCGCCCGTGTCGTCATAACTCCTGTCCTCCAGGGTCAGCTCAAAACGGGCGCGGCCCTCATCCAGAGGCACAATGTCGAGCGATTTTGTGCGTTTAGCCGATCTCATGGCCTGGTCTCCTCTTGTTGTGCTGCGGGGCAAACATTATTCTTCGATCTCTTGGAGCATCGCGCCACTCAATGCGGAAACGGCCAGATGTGAAAAAACCTCTCGCTTCGCCTATAGAGATGCGCCAATCCGCGTGGCTGATAGATCAGGAACAAAATGATCGTGGAGCCCAGCACAACATTGACCATCGGAAAAGCGATGTCGTAACGCGCGCCGGGGAAGAGGTTCATGATATGAGGCCCGCCGATAACCAGAAACTCCTGAAGTAATCGCAGCGCGATCACCCCCAACACCGCCCCAAGGATCGAGCCCATGCCGCCAACAATAAGCATCCCAAGAAACCAGATTGAATTAAACAAGGTGAATTGCTCGAAATGAACCAACCGGTTTTCATAGGCCAGCAGCGCACCCGCAGTGCCGGCAAAAAACGAGGCACAGGCGAAGGCAAGCACCTTATAGTAGGTCACGTTGATCCCGGTCACCTTGGCAGCAAGATCATTGTCTCTGACCGCAACAAAGGCGCGTCCAACCCGGCTTCTCAGGATGAAAACCCCGGAAAAACAGGCGGCGACAGTGAAGGGAAGCGTCAGATAGTAATAATCAATGGAGGTGTTGACCTGAAAGCCAAAAACAACCGGACTGGCCACCGCCAACCCTGCGGACGCTCCAAACCAATCAGCCGGAAGACGCACCACAGAGAACTCAAATATAAACTGCGCTGCCAGGGTTGTCAGGGCCAGATAGAACCCTTTGATCCTTGCGGCCGGAAGGCCAAAGACGACACCGACCATCGCTGCGGCACTGGCCCCGACCAAGATCGGAAACGGAAATGGCAAACCGAATTTGGTCGCGGAAATCGCCGCGAAATAGCCTCCAATCCCCATGAACGCAGATTGCCCCACGCTCACCTGACCGGAAATGCCGACAAGGATCTGCAATCCGATCACTGAAATAATGGTTATCCCGGTGATGGTTGCAAAACGTGTCCATGCGGAACTGACCAGTTGCGGGTAAAACAATAGCCCAACAATAAACAGGGCAAGCGCAATCCACTGCCATCGCGTTCGGATCAGGTTCATGTCTGTCTTATATGTCTCGGAGTATTCTCCACAGGCACGAAACATCGTTAAATCCTTTCTATTGTTTTCCAGCCGAACAGCCCTTGAGGGCGGATCATCAGGATCAGGAGCATCAACGCGAAGGGAAAGACCAGGGAGGCACCGCCCTCGGTCAGCGGGTCCAGCCAGCGGGCCGACGCAGCCTGCCCTATGCCAACAATAATGCCGCCGATCAGGACCCCGCCGATTGTTTCCAACCCGGCCAACAGCACGACCGGCATGGCGACAAAGGCGATGGACGCGATATCCGGGCTGACCATGCGTCCGCCCATAAAGGCCGCAGCCGCAATGGTTGAAATGACACCGGATACAGCCCAGGACACCGCAATCGACGCACGCACGTTGACCCCCAACGAGCGCGCGGTCTGATGGCTCTCGGCGACTGCCGTCATCAGCAGCCCGATCCGGGTATGCTTGAAGAACCAGGCCAGCGCGAGGATCAGCAGGACGATCACGACAGCACCGTAAAGGACGGATATCTTCATATTGACGCCGGCAACACGCCAGCGGCCACGGCCAAACAGTTCGGGAAACAACTGAGGTTCTGGACCGAACAGAATGTGCCCCAGCCCATTCAGGACCAGCAGGATCCCAAGGGTTGCCATAAACAGGGCCATTTCGGACTGACCAACCAGCTTGCGCAGAACGATCCGTTCCACCAACAGACCGATCGTTGCCATGCCGAACGCCGCCAAGACCATTGCGCCCCAGGGCGGTACGCCTGAATTGATCAGAGCGACCATCAGGAACGTACCGATCATGACCATCTCGCCTTGCGCGATGTTAAAGACCCGGCCCGACCGATAGATCACATTGAAGCCAACTGCGACAGCAGCGTAGATTGCTCCGGTAGTGATGCCCGCGTACAGGACTTTCAGTAGAATTTCCATGTGCATGATGCCCTTTTCAACCTACCCACCGGCGACGGCGGCGGTATTGTTTGACGTCCCGGAAGTTCTTTTTCGAACCCGAGGCACCGATACCTAAATAAAATTCCTGCAGATCCTCATTGCCGAGCAACTCATCGCGGCTACCCTCCATGACAATTCTGCCGTTTTCCAAAACATAGCCGCGGTCTGAATGTTTGAGTGCGACCCGCGCGTTTTGTTCCACCACTAGGACAGATGTTCCGTGTTCCCGGTTGATGCGGACCACAGCGTTGAAAATGGTGCTCACTAGCAGCGGCGACAGCCCCAGAGATGGCTCATCTAACAAGAGCAGCCTGGGACGGGTCATTAAGGCCCGCCCGATGACCATCATTTGCTGTTGCCCCCCGGATAGATACCCCGACTGACGGTTCCGGTATTCTGCCAGCACCGGGAACAGATCGAACACCTCGTCTATTTTGGCGCGGGTTTCGGCCTTGCCCATTCCGGTGACGGCGGAGGCGACCAGAAGGTTTTGTTCAACGCTCATATGCTCAAGCGCCCGGCGGCCTTCCATCACCTGCACGATCCCGCGGCGAACGGTGCGCACCGGATCGTCGTTCTCGATCCGATGACCGGCATAGGTGATAGTCCCCTCCGTCACCTGGCCCTCTTCGGACTGGATCAAACTGGATATGGCCTTGAGTGTGGTCGACTTGCCAGCGCCATTGCTGCCCAGCAGGGCGACAATCTCGCCTTCTGCGACCGAAAAGGAAACATTCTTGAGAACCAGAATACTCCCCTGATACCGGACCTCCAGATTCTTCGCGACAAGAAGCGCGTCGTCCGGGGCGGCTGTCTTGTCTTTGTTACGACTTTTCATCTCTGAACCTGTTTCCTGCAAAATTTGCCTCCCGAGCATGAAAGCCCGGGCGAGAGAGCCGACCCAACAGGGCCGACTCTGGTTTCATCAGTTTTCGAGTGGAATGAAGTCACTGGCCTGAGTAATCTGGCCGTCTTTTTGCTGCAGAATGACAACCGCTGCGGCGCCAAGCGTGGGATCAGTTTCATTGCTGAACTTGATGTCCCCGAGCAGACCACGACCATCGAAGGTACCATTCGCCAATTCGTCATAGACCTGTTGTCCCGAAATCCTGTCACCGCCATTCTTTTCGATTGCGCGGTCAATGGCATCGAGCATCACCATAATTGACGGATAATGCAGCAAGGTGTCCGCAGCCCAGCGGGTGTCGTAGTTGTCCTTGCGTTCGTCATAGATCTTAAAGGCTTCGGTCGTTTGATCAGCGTAGTTCTCGGTGGTGACCTCATAGGCCCCTTCCAGCACCTCGCCGGGCACTCCAAGCAGATCCAACAACCCAAGACCTTCGTGCTGAGAATTCAACACTCTGGTCATGTCAAAATCATTGGCATGCAGCTCGCTCAGAATCATCGGCTGAAGCTGGTCAGTACCGGCGACAATCACGAAATCGGGATCGGCTTCGATGATCCGCTCGACATTCACCGTGACTTCCAGAGCGCGTGGCGAGATGAACTCTTCCAGAACGATAACAATGTTCCTGTCGCTCATCCGGTTTTTGAGCCCCTCGGCCCAATCCCGGCCGGAACTGCCGTCAAAGGTGGCAAAGGCAACCTTCATATCTTCTGAGCCCTCCCAGGACGCCAGGCGCCAATCCACGGCTGCTGCGAAATACCGTGCGTAGTCATTCAGAGGGGTGAACACCCAGCTGCCTTTTTCCATCAGGCTGTAGGACGGGCCGCCATGAACTGCGGGGAACTTGTTCTCAGGCAGCCGGTTCTGAAGGGCGATCACGTTTGGCGACCCAAAAGTCACAAACCCAATCAGCTTATCATCTTGCAGGGCGCGCTCGTAGGCCTGCACAGTCTTAGCTTGGTCATAGCCGGTATCGACCGGGTCCAGCTCGATGGAAACACCACGTTCCGCGCCGCGGGTTTCGTTGTACCAGTCCACGAGCAGGCGTTGCATCTGTTCGACGGGCTTGCCGCGATTGGCAAACGGGCCCGAATAATCCAGCAAGCTGACAATCTTGTAGGTTTCGCTGGCCCAGGCTCCTGAACCTGCCAAACCGGCGGCAACCAGCATCGCGGCAAGAGTTGTTCTGGCCATTTTTCTTATATTTTTCATTTTTATTTCTCCCTGTTGTAACGGTTTCATTATGTCGTCCTCCTCTGTAATTCTGCCTGTCCGATGGCCCGTCCTCTGACATCTGATCGACGATCAAACCCGCGTATTGCCAGGGCCGTCCTGCTGATCTTTATTGATCGGCTCCCTCTACAATGCAGATGGAAACCGGTGAGCTGAGCATCTTTGTGCGGCCATCCTGATATTTCATCTCGATGGTCATGGTATGAGAAAGATCATCGCCATAGAGCGCATCAATCAAGTCGCAGTATTTGGTTTCAATCACAGACCGGCGTAGTTTTCGGCTGCGGGTCAGCTCGCCTTCATCGGCATCAAACGGTTTGAAAAGGTTCAAAAATCTTGTAATCTGGCTATAATCCGGAAGGGACGAGTTGATCGCCTGCACCTCAACGCGGATCAGGTCGCAGACCCTTGCGTTTTGTGACAGATCGAACTGCGACGTGAATGAAATCTGGCGCTGCTCTGCCCAGTGCCCAACCATATCCATATCAATGTCGATCAAAGCCGCAGTGCTTTCGCGCCCGCCCCCGACAACGATGACGTCCCGGATGAACGGACTTAGACGGACGTTGGTTTCGATGAATTGCGGCGCAATCCGTTCACCGTTGTTTAGCTGTCGCAGATCGTCCAGCCGGTCCAGATAGGTAAGCCGCCCATCTTCACCAATCATCCCCGCATCGCCGCTCTGGATCCAGCCATCGGATGTCAACTTATCCGTTACCGCGTTGGCGTGGTTCAGATAACCGTCAAACACGACACCCCCCCTCACCTGAATTTCGCCCTCATGAATACGAATTTGCAGCGGGTCCTCGCCATAGGCGCTGTGTAAAACCTTACCGACCGTGTTTGACGGATCGTCGTCACTTGTCGCGGTCACGATGCCAATTTCGGTGAAGCCGTAAACATTGCGCAGGCTCACGCCGAGTGCGTGGAAGAACTCGAAAACCTCGGGGCTTAGCGTACTGCCCGAATTCACCGCCGTCTTGAGATGGGTAAACCCCAGCCGGTCGCGCACCGCCCGACCGACCAGTATGTCAGCCAGCTTTCGCCGGATGCGTGCACCCAGCCTCTGATCGCCAAAGGTTTCTGACAGCGTGTGCATCGCCCAGCGATAGATCGCCAAAATAATAGGGGATGCGTCGCGCATCTTGGCCTCGGTCGATGCCACCACCCCTTCCCACTGACGCGGGCTGTAAAACAGGAATTCCGGGCCGATTTCGCGCATATCCGCAGCAACCGTTTCCGGCTCTTCGGGGAAGTTGACAACCATCGGCAGCGAGACGCCCAACGCAAGGCCCAGGTATTGCTCGGTGGCCCAGGCCGGCGAAATGTAGCTGACGTAATTCGCGCCGGGTGTGACGCCCAGCAATTGGCACCATCGGTCTGCCACATCCAGCAGATAGCGGTGCGACCCCATCACGCCTTTGGGGCGCCCTGTCGTTCCCGAAGTATAAATTATGACGGCCAAATCGTCTGCGCCGCCTGCTTGCACACGGTCGTGGACAACAGACGGCTGTGCGGCCAGCGCATCGTCGCCCCTGCAGCAGAGCTGATTTAGCGACATCATACGCGGATCATCATACCCCTCCATCCCCCGTTCGTCCCAATAGACGACGGCCTGCAGATCGACCCGGTCAGCAACGGCTAGCATCTTGTCGCTTTGTTCCTGATCTTCGACAAAGACGACCTTTGCACCACAGTCTTGCAGACTGGCGAGCAGTTCATCCTCCGTGATGTCAGGATAGAGACAAGTTGCAGCGGCTCCCACCGCCTGGATCGCACCTTCGACCCAGAACAGCTCAGGCTCGTTGTTGCCGATTGCCGCGATGCAGGTCTCATCGTCGACACCAAACGCCATGAGACCCGCGGCGATCCGTTCGACCTCGCGGCCCAGATCAGACCATGTGATCCGATGCCAGATTCCCAAAGCCTTGCGCCGCATTGCAATGGAATCGGGTATGGCGTCCGCGTTACGGAAGATAAACTTGGGAATAGTGTCGCAACCGGGCTCAATCATGTGTCATCGCTCCCCAAATATGCGCTGACAACTTCAGGAATGCGCAGAACCGTATCCGGTGTCCCAGTCGCAACATGGCGTCCCCAGTCGAGTACCACCACGCGGTCGGCAATTTCCGAAATAACCTGCATGTCGTGTTCAACCAGGACAATTGGAATGCCCCGGCGTTCCCGCAGTTCCAGGATGAACCTGACCATGTCTTCTTTTTCATCTATGGTCATTCCCGCCATCGGCTCGTCGAGCAACAGCAGATTTGGCTCCATGGCCAGTGCCCGACCCAGATCCACCCGTTTGCGGATGCCGTATCCGAAGGTGCCGACCGGCACGTCACGATAGGGTTGAAGCTCAAGGAAATGCATGATTTCCTCAACCGCTTTGCGTTGCTTTATCTCGTCCCGGCGCCCCCATGGGCGAAGAATGGCGCTTAAAATCCCGCCACGCGAATGGATGTGACGACCCGACAAGAGGTTGTCGAGAGTGGACATGCCAAGATACAACTGAATGTTCTGAAATGTGCGGGCCAGCCCGAGGTGAGCAACCTGATTGGCACTCATCCCGATCAATTCCTGCCCGAGAAACGAAATCGTCCCCTGGGTTGGCGTGTAAAAGCCGCTGATCGAGTTGAGCAGCGAGCTTTTGCCTGCACCGTTGGGCCCGACAATGGCAAGGATTTCACCGGGCATGATATCCAGGGATATATCATCCAGCGCCTTTACCGCACCGAAGGCCAGGTGAAGGTTGCGCACTTTGAGAACCGGCTCGCCGGCTGGCTCATGCGCGTCTGACTGTATGGTCTGATCGTGAATTGTCATGTTTTTTGCCCGATCACGCGTTCATCCACCAGCCTTGGTCCATGGTCTGGAAGGTCATCAACAAATTCGATCTCGATCTTCAATCTGAGCGCAGCTTCGACACCGGCTTTGATCACTTGAATGTTCTTTAGTGGCGGGCCTGCGACGGCCAGTGCCAATATATCCTGTTGATTTTCCGAACGGCGGACATGAAGGCAGAAGTTTCGCTGGATATCCTGTGCGGCAAACACATCCTGAACCAGCCGCGGCACCACAAACATGCCCTTGACCTTGGTGATTTCACTGGAGCGTCCAATGATGCGGCTAAATCTGGGCGCCGGATTACCGCAGGCACATGGCCCGGTTTCCAGCCCGTCTATCAGATCACCCGTTCTCAGCCGGATGATTGGCATTGCCTGGCGATGCAGGTCAGTCACCACGATCTCAACCGGGCTTCCCGCGACCGGCTCGGCCAACAGGCCCGTGGCCGGATCAATAAATTCGACCAGCAGGTCGTCGCGCAGATGCATACCGCAGCCTTCGGCGCATTCCCATGCAACCGCCCCGACATCTGCTGTGCCATAAAACTCGCGCGCCTCAATCCCATGATCGCGTCGCATGCGCGCCTTTGCATCCGGATGGCTGAGTTCGCCCATCACGGCAGCTTTACGCAGGGGCAGCGGTTGCCCTTGCTGGCTCGCCACTTCCAAAAGATGCTCCAGAAAAGTTGGAAACGCCACGATCGCATTGATGCCAAGGTCACGGATCGCGTCCAGATGGCGATCCGTTTGGCCAACTCCCCCCGGCACGACGCCGCACCCGATCTGAAGCAACGCCTTGTCCAGCGCAGTTGCTGCTATTACCCAGTTGTACATGGTTGTCTGATCGACAGTGTCAGAGGCCTGCAGGCCGCAAGAGAGCAACGCCGCAGCAAACGAGGCCGCGATGCGGTCCAGATCACCCGCAGTATAGGGCATGTAAAGCGGCCCCGGCGCCACAAAGACATGCGCGATGTCGCTCTGAGGCACAGCCAGCCGATCACCATAAGGGGGCGATTGCCGGACACTTTCGATCAGGTCTTCTTTCTTCAGAAACGGAATCGCATCCCAATTATTTGCAATACTGTCGGCGTCAGAAATCCCGGCATCTGCCCATGCATCCCTGTAGGCAGCCGTCCCCAAAGCGCGCTTTGCCGCAGCAGCAGCACCCTCGCGCTGCATCGACTGCGTGCGGGACCACGCGTCCTGTGCTGACCTCTCTTTGGAATGGGTGTGCATGCGTCTGGCCCTCCCAAGCCCGGCTTGCGGATCATCTCAGAGACGAGCCCGCACACTATGCTGTTGGGACAGTGACGATTAGTCGCGCCATATCACCATGAGACCAGCATGCGGACGTTGATGCGTTCTGTCAACACGCATGTTGACAGAATCCATTTCTGCTGCGGACAGACGGCAAAGTTGCGCTGGGTGGTTTGAATGCCTATAAGCCCGAAAACCGCTTGAGACTTGTGAAAATGCGTAAACCCACCACCGGAAAAAGCAATATTGAGATGCGGCGCCGTCAGGCGTTGGAATCCGGTGATCCGGAGTATCATAAGCGGCGAAATCAATTATTCGAAGTGGCCGGCGAAATATTTCGCCAGAAAGGCTTTGGCGGGGCCAGCATGAATGATTTCGCGCAGGCAATTGGCATAGACCGGGCTTCGATTTATTACTACATTTCCGGAAAAGAAGAATTATTCCAGCAACTTGTTCACATGGCGGTCCGCGGGAATGTCGCCATGGTTGAGGAAATAAGAAGTAGCAATCTTAATCCCAAAGTTAAGATGGAATCCTTTATTGTCGAGCTGATGAAATCTTATGGGCGGCATTTTCCCTATCTTTATCTGTACGTCCAGGAAGACATGGCGCGTGTCGCAAACAAAGACAGCGTATGGGCCCGGGAAATGAAGAGCCTTTCGGAACGCTTTGATGCCGCGATGATAGAAATTATCGAGGAAGGTGTCGCCGAAGGGATGTTTGGCGGCGCAGGGTTGAGCGCCAAAATGATTTCATTGGCCATCATTGGCATGTGCAACTGGAGTCACCGATGGTACTTTCCAGACGGCGAAATGTCAGCCGAGGAAATAGGTGAGAAATTCAGTCAAATCGTGCTTAACGGAATACTCGTGGCCCAGACTGACAAGACCGCGTAGGCCATCCAGAATGTCAATCGCAGAGTAAAAAGGGTCCAAATCGCGGCGTAAAAAGGGGCCACTTTAGTTGAGGTTTTGTCGCGCTTTGGTGCGCGTGCTCGTCACAAAG
>Ga0209121_10000451_pt1 | contig 43116 bp, 43 predicted proteins | sample Cruoilmetagenom3_FD_187292 | JGI IMG/M metagenome (GOLD analysis project Ga0209121, IMG submission 187292) | Oil polluted marine microbial communities from Coal Oil Point, Santa Barbara, California, USA - Sample 3 (SPAdes) (version 2) | ecosystem: Environmental > Aquatic > Marine > Oil seeps ... | reverse complement strand
GCAGTTCCGCGCGGTTTCAGGCTTGATCGGGTAGCAGGAGAACGCACTCGGAGAGCAAAACAGGCTATTTACGCGGTTTTTCTCTGTCGCCAGTTTGTGCGGTACCCAATTTGCCATTTGGCTTTGTGATCACGTGCGACTTGCAAGCACCCCAATCACCTTCAGATCAATCCGACTTCGTGGCAGTCCATTTTTGCCTGTTCTAAGGGGTTTTTACAGGCTGAGACGCATTTTTGGGTTTCTTGGTCGATCCGGATCTGAGGTTTTCTATAGACCTTTCAATTGGATGTGAAGGTCCGGTAGGGCAATTTGGCGTTTGGATAACAGGCAAGAAGCAGGCTGTTACAGGCTAGGATCAGCCTGCATCGCTGTATCATGTGCGCGGTCTATGGATGCTGAATTTGCCCCAACTTGACGGGATCAAATACCTTCCTCGCTTGGACGATGTCTAATATTTCTTGACGAGGGATTTGCCATTTATTTCAATTATTTGCACCATCGTGATGGTGGTGCTATATCAGCTTTTCTGATCCGACAGAGCATTCTCTCAATAGAGGCAGCACGATTTGGATCACCAACTAGTCCGCTTAATGCGGCGCGTTGCGTGATGCAGTTCTGCCTTGCTCAAGTGCGTCCATTTGCGGCCTTAGACATAAGGTGACTGCTAATGGTTAGTAATGAGATGTCTCGCCGCCGCGAAGAGAACGGCGAATTCGTATTCGGTAAGGACGGGATTGGGTATTATCCGCCCGATGCATTGACCCCCTATAAGGGCAATGCCCGCACACATGATGATGCTCAGATCGAAGTTCTCAAAGCTTCGATCAATACGTTCGGCTTTGTAAACCCTGCGCTGATCGACAAGGATGGCGTCATCGTCGCCGGCCACGGCCGGGTCGAAGCAGCGCGCCAGTTGGGATTGGAATTGATTCCTGTCCTTTGCATTGAGGGCTTGTCTCAAGATGAACTGAAGGCCTACCGGCTCGCTGATAATAAGATTGCTGAGAAGGCGGGCTGGGATAGCGAGATCCTAGCGATTGAGCTGCAACATCTTGAACAGGTTGAGCTCGATTTCTCACTTGAAGTGACCGGATTTACTAACGTCGAGATCGATGAAGCTATTTTCACCACGCAAGATGAAGAGAATGTGGATGCAGCAGATATCCCGCCTGCTGTCGAAGATGTTGCGGTCAGCCGGTCTGGCGATATGTGGCTCATGGGCAAGCACCGGCTGCTGTGCGGATCAGCGCTTGATGCCGCAAACTTCGACCGTTTGATGGGCGAGGATAAGGCGCAACTTGTATGTCAAGATCCGCCTTGGAACATCGCTGTCTCGAGTATTTCAGGCTCCGGAAAAACCAAGCACCGTCCCTTCCAAATGGCCAATGGAGAGATGAGCGATGCGGAGTTCCGTGACTTCATCGAGGGCCAGCTGGCCTGCAATATGGGGCATGCCAAACCGGGCGCCGTGATCCAGAGCTTTATTGACTGGCGAGGCGTCGAAAAGGTTATTGCCGCAGGGACCGAGCTTGGCCTCAAATTGATCAATGTTCTTGTTTGGGCAAAAGGTCATGGCACGTTCGGATCGCCTTGGAGGTCCGCTCACGAATTGATCGTCTGTTTTCTCATACCCGGCGGTAAAATCAAAGATCGGGTCCAGATGGGCAAGCATGGCCGGATGCGCTCGAACGTGTTGGAGGTTCCTGGAATGGGGAGCTTTGGTAAGGGGCGGGCCGAAGCGTTGGCAGCGCATCCTACCTCGAAACCCATAGTGCTCGTTTCCGAACTCATCCGCGATGTGACCGATCGCGGCGACATCGTCCTCGATTCCTTCATGGGATCGGGTAGCGCCCTCCTCGGTTGCGAGCGCTCGGGCCGCGTCGCTCGTGGGATGGAATTGGATCCGCTTTATGTCGATGTGATCGTTAAGCGCTGGCAGAACTTTACTGGCGAGGAAGCGGTTCTTGCAGGCGATGGCCGCAGCTTCGAGGCGATTGCTGAGGAGCGCCTTTTGACCGGCGAACAAGCGAGCAACTCCACTGATCCGTTGGTCTCAAACGAAGCTGGCACCACTCAAGAGTGCGCCGATCATGGCTCGGGGCGCATCCGCCGCCGTGCTCGGCTCAAACCTTCACACAATTGTGCCGCGCATGATGGAGCAAGCGATGTTGGATAATGCGAAGAAAGGGCCCGTGCGCACACGCCGGCGGATCAGCAAAGCGGGCGGCGGCGAGCGTATCGTCGCCGACCCGGTCGATGCATCTACAGACGGCCAACTTAAGAAGCGTCAGCCCAACTCCGGCAGTATGAAGAAAGGTGAAACCCGTAATCCCAATGGAAGGCCCAAAGGCGCCAAGGGGACCAAGGCGCTGGTCAAGAAACTGCTAACAGGAAAGACTTCGGTTCGCGAGAATGGGCGCTCGCGTCGGGTCACGCTTTATCATGCGTTGATTCTCAAAGAAGTGCAGATGGCGTTTGATGGTGACTGGCGTGCGCGCAAGACAGTGATTGAACTGGGCCGCTGGGCTTTGCCGGAAGACAACCCTCTTGCAGGCAAGGCTGCTCAGACCAGCTCGAACGAAACCGATGAGGCGGTCCTGTCGTGGTTCGAAAGCGAGCTGCTTGGAATCCGGGGGCAGGCCGATGACGAGCAATAGTGCTGTGGTTGATGCGCTGTGCCGCCAGCGCCTCTTCCCGTTCCTTATGCGCGCCTTCGCTTTCATCCATCCCGATGAGCCGCCGCTCGCAAGGGCGTGGTATCTGCTGGCGATGTGCCATTGGCTCGAACGCGCCGATGCAAACGAGCTGCCGCGCTCCTTAATCTCGATCCAGCCTCGCACATTGAAATCGTTCACGGTTGCGATCGTGTGGCCATGCTGGCTCTTGGGCCGCAACTCCAACGCCAAGATCATGGTGGCAACCTATGGAGAGACACTCAGCGCTGAACATGCCGCGACACGGCGCAGGATAATTGAAAGCGAGTGGTACCAGTCTTTGTATCCCAGCACACAGCTTGCCAAACGTGGCAATCGCGATGGTGCTCTCCAGACCAGCGATGGCGGACGAGTAACAGCGGTCTCGGTTGGCGGCCCTGTCACAGGCCGGGGCGCTGATGTAATCATTCTTGATGACGTGATGAAGGCCGATGCAGCCACGAGCGAAGCGGCGCGCAATGAAGTGAGCACCTGGTTCGCAACTACGTTGAGTACCCGCATCACCGACAAGCGTGCGGGCGTCATCCTCTCGATCCAGCAGCGTATTTGCGAAGACGATCTTCCAGGTGAGCTGATTGAGAAAGGCTATGAGCTCCTGAAGCTTCCGGCCATTGCTGACCAGGACATGGACATTGAGACTGGGCCTAGGGTTAAGCGTACCGCCTGATAGTCCGCCATCATCATAGAACTCCGGCAAAAGTGACCATCCTTGTGAGGTCTGACTGGCAACATAAGCAGCACAGGCCTCGCGCTGTGCATCAAGGCTGTTGAAGTCTTGTTCTAACCCTTCCTCTGAAGACTTGCGGGTATAGATAGCGCAGCGGCTGCGGGTCTTGGGCTCCATACTCATGCTGCTAGCTGTCTTTGCTTTAAGCCAAAGAAGGCAGGGCCAGACCAGTGCGCGCCGGTAATAGCGCGGGCGACCGCGCTCAGGCTCTTCCATTGACGATCATTCCATACAATCGCGCCGGTCTCATCAACAGTGGCTACATGCATGCGTCCGCCATACTCGCGCGCTAAGCGCATGCCGGGCTGGAGGCGCTGCGTTTGTGAGTGTCCTGATACCAGTTGATCAAGCGTCTGCGATGATCTGCGCGATAACCCGCCATAGCGAGCTGCCTGCATCTCCCAAGCGACCGCCATTCTTAGGACAGCCAGACTGACACGCGGGACTGGCCGAGCGGTGAGTGTTCCCCACCGCTCGGCAAGCTCGCGCCTTTCCATGTCTTCAAGCGCAAGGATCTGTTGCTCAAGGTTATCGGCCATCTCAAGCCTCCTCGATGATGCGATAGAAGCTGGTGCCATCTTTGCTTAAGCGCTCGACTTGGTAACCGCGCTTCTTAAGGCCAGTAAGAGCAGCGCGCGTTGTATGCGGCAGCCAACCTGTGGCTTTGGTTAGCTCCTCGAGAGTTGCACCCTTGGCGCTCTGTAAGAGCGCTACGACATTACCGATCTTGCTGCCTGGGCGCGGGGATGTGGGCTTGGTGCTAGCCTTGCTGGGTTGTTGCGCATTGCCTTGCGCAGGGCTTTTGGTCTTCACTGTCATGGGTGCTCTCCTGATGCGGAGCAGCGTGATTGCTGCTCCCACCACCCACAGCCCCGATGATCGCCCAATTAGCGGTCGGGGCAGCTGCGTTTGATCACCTCATGACCGGCAGCCAGTATCAACACCAATGCTTGTAATGGGGCAGTAGTCGAGTGGAAAGTGCTGGAAAAGCTTGAGAAACTTGATTGCGATTCAAACCGATGCGTTTGCCACTGGTGTACACTCATTGCTTCGCATCATGGCTTGCAATGTCAAGCATGGCTTGACTAAGATGTATAGCTATAATATACACGCCCAATGGAAATCAAAAGCGTCCGGCATAAGAACCTGCGTAGGTTTCTGGAAACCGGTAGGTCAAAGGGCATTATGGAGCCTGCACGTATGATCGATATGATTGCCTACATCGATGCTGCTGAAAGCTTTGAGGAATTGGCTGTTCCGCCGAACTTCGGTTTTCATGCCCTAACCGGTGACCGCAGAGGCGACTTTGCCATGACCCTCACCAAGAATTGGCGGCTGACATTTACCAAGGTCGATGATCAGACAATCGGCGATCTCAATCTGGAGGACTACCACTAATGGCTATCAAGCTTCATGAGCGTTTCGCTATCCACCCTGGGCCATGGCTTCGCCGTAACTTTGTTGAGTCTTATGGACTGACGCAAGCTGATTGTGCCCAGCGCCTTGGAGTAACGCGTGTCGCGCTGAGCAATTTGTTGAATGCCAAAGCGGCCTTGTCGCCGGAGATGGCAATCCGCTTCGAGAAGGCGTTTTCGGTATCTGCCAAAACGCTATTGCGCATGCAGTCAGCTCATGACCTTGCGCAAGTGGCAACCAAAAGAATCAAGGTGAAGAAGATTGCCAAGCCCAACGACGAGCGATTTGCAGCATACGCCTGAGCACAGGCGCCATTTTACATAATGGCGGGTATCATTTCGTGTACAGAAAACCGCACCACCGGTTTGATGACTGACAGCACCCAGGAGTCGTGTTGCGCGATTGCTGTATGTCAGGGCTAGAATGTTTTCTAGCCGTCCCATTGAACGAGGCAACCCACATTAAACTCTTGGTCTGCAGCGGGAAATCTGGTAGTGGATCAAAAATAGTGGAGTTTATCATGGTTTTTGAAAAATTGGGGCTGGTTGGCGTGGGTGCGCTCCTTGCGGTTGGGGTGGCAGTCTCCACTGGTGCCCAAGAGCCGAATCAATCGTCGGTCCCCTCAAATGATCGCGTCTGTTTGGTTTCTGTCGAACGAGATCAGCCTGCTGACACGTTTGATGTAAGGCGCCTTGAGGATGAGAACGGTGATTGTCGTTGTTTGGTCAATACGGGTCCGTCGACTCAGGGGCGGGGTGTTGAGCGGCAGGTCGCATCCATATGGGCAGATAGGGATTGCCCAAATGCACGGCCAGTTGCCGTGGCAGATGCGGCGGGTGGTGCAAATCTCGGAAATGCTTCTGGTATAGTAGTGGTAGCTCCGGCAGCTGCGGCAGCTGCTGCTACTGGCATTTTCCTGGCTGCAGATGGTGATCAAAAGCCAGGTAGGGTTAGCCCTTAACGCAAATTGGTTTTTGCAGGCCAGTGATGATATCATGACTTTGCAGCAATTGTTGATGCCCTTTTTCGGTGTGGCCAGAGTTAACCTCAATGCGCGCGATGTTTCGATGTCCTCGAGTTTTTTCAAGGGGTGGTGGATGAGTTCGGGACGACATTTGTTTCAGGGCTCTGCAGTCAGATGTGCAGTCCCAATCCTTATGGCTATTGCTCTTGCTTCATGTGGTGCTGCACGTGGAGGGGGTATTCCCTACAATCCTGAATCGTTCGGGTCGCCTGATGCGCCTTCCGAAAACGCTCTTGCCAGAGACTACAGGATAGCCCCTCTAGATAAGGTTTCTGTCAACATTTTTCAGTTCGAGCAGCTCTCCGGCGAGTATCAAGTTGATCTCACCGGAACAGTTCCGATGCCGCTGATCGGCAGTGTAGAGGCGGTCAACCTTACAACCGAAGAGTTGAGTGAAAGGCTAACGCAAGCCTATGGGGCCAAGTATATTAAGGACCCTGACATTTCGGTTGGTATTGTCGAGGCGACCGGAAGCACCATAACCCTTGAGGGTTCCGTTGAAAGGCCTGGCGTCTATCCTGCGTTCGGGCGGCTTTCGCTTGTGCAGGCAATGGCAATAGGTGGCGGCTTGGCTGATTATGCAAATCCGAAAAGGATCGTTGTGTTTCGCCAAGTAGATGGCAGGCGGATGGCAGCGGCATTCGACCTAACGACAATTCGTAACGGTACAGACCCGGATCCCGAAGTCTACCGCGGCGATATTATCGTAGTCGACGGTTCTGGGACCAAGCGTGCTTGGCGGAATGTTCTACAGTCAGTGCCACTGCTTGGCTTGTTCCGCCCGATTTAAGGTTAACATACTTGTCCAATAAATTGATTATCGAGCCATCGAATCAGGAGCGATTCCCCTTCCGTGGCAACGCCAACGCGTTTGCCAATTCGAAGAATGTCGAAGTTGATGACTGGGATGACAGCGACGCGTCTTTTAGTATCCTGCAAATTTTGCAGACGGTTTGGGCGCGGCGATTATGGGTATTGGCGGCATCTTTGCTGGGGATGGTCTGCGCACTCGCGTTCAGCTTGTCACAAACCCCGCTATATCGCGCTACTGCGATTATAGAGTTGAACCCGCCGATCGTCCCAATTTTGTCAGGCGGTGCCGGAGCTGGCGAGGATCTGGTTGCACCTACAACCGATTGGCAATTCCTTGAAACGCAGCTCGGTATGCTCCGTAGCCGGGCGCTCGCGGAGAGAGTCGCTCAGGATCTCAACTTGGCATCGCGAACAAACGAAGTTGAAGCTCAACCGCCGTCAATTACGCAATTAGCCAATAGCATTTTGCCAGGGCTCACAGTTACCCCAGCACAAGATAGCAGACTTGTTGAACTTAATTACGTTTCCGACAATGCTATTAAGTCAGCCAACCTTGCTAACGGTTTTGCTGAGTCCTTTGTGCAGTTAACGCTCGACAGGAAATATGAAGCGACGAAAACTGCGCGTGTTTTTCTTGGAGATCGACTGCTCACAGTGCGGGGAGATCTGAATAAGGCAGAGCGAGAGCTCGTTGAATACGCTAAAGAAAACAACATAATACCACTTGCAGTCGAAACTGCCGATGGTAGCGCTGGTTCGAGTAGCCTGACAGGATCGTCATTGGCGGCACTAAACGCTGCCTTAGCAAGCTCTCAAGAAAAGCGAATCCAGGCTGAACAGCGCTTTCGGCAGGGCGGAGCTATTAGTGAGGTTGGTGCAGCTACGGACCGTTTGCGGCAAGAACGTGCAACTCTTCGAGCTGAATATGAAGAAAAAGCGACCTACATGCAGGACGATTTTCCCGATTTAGTCCGGCTTAATAACCGGATCGACGAACTTGATCGTCAAATCGATATTGCAAAGTCGCAAGCATCCGCTGGATTAGAGGCGGAATATAAGGCCGCACTAGCCCAAGAAAATTCCCTCCGTTTGAGAGTTGCCGAATTAAGCGCCGATGCACTGAATGAACGTGAAGATTCTATCCAGTATAACACTCTGAAAAGAGAACTCGATACAAACCGAGCGCTCTACGATGCGCTGTTAGCTCGATACAACGAAGTTGGTGTCGCTGAGGGTATAGGAACAGCTCAAGCAGCAATTGTGGATAAAGCCTTGGCGCCTCGAGCGCCCTTCTCCCCCAACGTCCTACTGAACACTGCACTGGGTACGGTTTTGGGATTGTTGGCCGGAGCAGGGCTGGCAGCGCTTTATGAGTTCCACACCAATACCATCAAGACTAAGGAGGATGTGAACGAGAAGCTGAAGTTGGCTTCCCTTGGCGCTATTCCTGTCAAGGACAAAGCTTCTGAACTGATCAGCCAATTGGGTGATAAGGGATCACAGATATACGAGTCTTATGCCAGTCTTCTTACGACTCTTCATTTTTCGACCAGGGACGGTTTTCCAAAAGCGTTGTTGGTTACAAGTTCAAACCCTGCCGAAGGAAAATCCACGACAAGTTACGGTCTCGCTATGCAGCTGGCCGACTCTGGTAAAAAGGTTCTCTTGATTGATGCGGATATGCGCAGACCTACGTTTGTAGTAGGAGAACAATCCGACTTTGGTTTGTCGAGAGTCTTGACGACAGCGGAAGGTCTGCGCGAACACATATTGCGCACTTCGCAGCATAACTTCTTTCTTATGCCGAGCGGACCAATCCCGCCGAATCCAGCAAATATTCTCCGCCCGGCGCGCTTGAAAGAACTGCTTAAGGAACTTAGTCCACTTTTCGATGCAGTTATCATCGATGCACCACCATCGCTGGGTTTTGCTGACGCGCTGCTCTTGGGTTCTGTCTGTGACGGCACATTGTTCGCTGTTGAGAGTGGCAAAACGCGCACCAGTGCTGCGATATCGGCGATCAATCAATTGCATATGGCCGGAGTTCAAATCCTTGGGGCTGTTTTGACAAAAGCTAACTTCTCCACGAACGAGTATGGCTATAGCTATCGGTACTATCATTCAGCATTGGATCGTGATCAACGCTCTGAACTTGTGGCGGGGCTGATAGGAGATGACAACCAGAGCGAACGATGGCAAAAAGCCGACTTGTAATAGTAGCCTCTTTTGTCGCCTCTTTGGCGTTTGCTAGCAGCCTCACGTTTCTTTGGAATACTGAGCAAAGTCTGCCCGATAGTATTTCATTCGGCTTTGTCTCGAATTTACCGCGCGCGGAAATGGCGACAGCGATGGCTGATTTCCGGCAGAGCGGTGGAAGTCTGCAGGATGTTGATCTGGCGTTGGCGGATAATGCGGCCAAGACAGACCCCTTTGCCGACGAGGTCTATACGTTGAATGCCGCTGGCTTCATCGCGTCGGGTAACAGGGCAAAGGCGCGAAGCCTGTTGGAGCAGGCGATACGCCGCGATCCACGCTCGCTAGAAGCGCGTGCTCTATTGATGCAAGTCTCATTGGATGAGGGTGAGATCAGTGATGCTGTAAAGCACATTGAAGTGCTATGGCGTTTTGGACCGCAGAGAGCTGCGTTGTTGGGTATCCTAACTTCCTTAGCAACAGTCCCCGAAACACGCTCTGATACATTGTTGGCTCTTTCTGATGATCGAATTCGCGCCGCAGTTCTGGTTAACCTAGCCCGAAGAGGCGCGAGTGCTTCTATGCTCTTGAACGCCAATGCTGAACTCCGCTGGGACGCAAGGCCAAACGCACAATCTTTTGTCTCGGACCTCGTTACACCGCTCGTGAAGTCTGAAGACTTTACTGGCGCTCGGCGACTTTGGCTTTCGTTTTTCTCGGACTCCATAAGCCAGTCCGACTTAATTGCTGACACGCGCTTTTCTGGTAGTTTCCCTGCACCCTTCGGCTGGGCAGCGAACGGAGGCCAGCAAGGCTTCGCCCGCCTAGGCAAGAACGGATTGGTTGGGCAGTTTTACGGACGCCGCAGTGCAGTGATGGCGCGGCAGTTGCTCGTGTGGGACCCGGGCGAATATTCGATCATGATCGACGGCAAATTCGGACAAGAAGGATTACAGGTCGAAGTGGCCTGCAGTTCGGGAGCTTATCGCAAAGCGGCCTCTCTTCGAACTGGGTCGCGCTTCGTTTTGAATGTCGTTATTCCTAGGCACGACTGCGAAGCACAGTACCTCTCGATTGCAGGAGTTTCGAATGATCCGCCATCTTCGGTAGAGTTTGAAATTCAGCAGGTTAAGGTCGAGCGTAGCATGCCATGAAAAAGGCACTTGCTGAAAATTGCCTGTTCATTCTGTTTGCTCTGTGTCTGTTTGTTGGCGGAGCGAGCGATGGCGGCTATGCTGCTAATCTTGTATTGCAAATAGCCTCACTTTTAGTTGCCGCGACCGTTTGGTCATTTTGGGGGGGGCAGGGACCAATCCGGCATCCTCGGGCGCTCGCATTTCTGGCGATCGCGACTGGGTTTATTGTGCTACTCCAATTTGCTCCGCTGCCTCAAGGGGTATGGCAGAGCCTACCGGGTAGGACGGCACTTGCGGGCGATCTAAATGGGCTAGGGCTCGCTCCCGATCCGACGCTTGTGACCTTGCTCTACCACGAGAGTATATCAGCGATAGTGTGGGTGCTGCCCGCATTTTGTGTTTTCCTGACAATGATGTGCCTTCCCCAGATGCCGGTGCGAAAATTGGCGATCATTCTGTCGGTTTTTAGCTTCGTTTCGATCTGCGTGGGCCTAGTGCAGTTCTTCGGACCTCGCGATGGCGCCGCGTATTTCTACGACATCACCAATCGCGGCGCGATGGTTGGGTTTTTCGCCAATGCTAATCACATGGCGACGCTCCTTCTCACCGCTCTACCCTTTCTTGTTGCGCTTGTGCATGAACGTGCTGGAAAGGATACGGGAAATGCCGCAGCGATTAGGCTTATTGGTGGGCTTTTGGTCGTTCTGACCATCTTAGGTCTGATTATGGTCGGATCGGGGACTGGATACGCCCTCGCGCTTCCGGTGATTGCCCTGAGTCTTTTGATTTGGGTCACAAGGCCGTCTCGCATTGTCGCTAGGGCTCTCGTGCCGGCCGGGCTTGTGGCCGGTACCGCCGTGCTCTTTATCACGGGTGGTTCCAATGTGCTCCAACGCGAAGCTGGCATGTCCACCGATGCACGCGGAGAGGTTTTTGCCGATACGTGGCAAGCAATCATTGAATTCTTCCCGCTTGGCTCGGGGCTCGGTACATTCCCGGATGTCTACCCAATGTTTGAGAACCCGGACACGGTCGAGCGTGACTATGTAAATCACGCGCACAACGATTATCTTGAGCTGGCGCTGGAGTTAGGCCTTCCTGGTGTGCTGCTCGTGACCGGGTTCCTCATGTGGTGGACGGTGGTCGCTACCTCCGTCTGGCGTCAAAAAGACGCCCAGTCTTTCGTGAAGGCTGCAACAATTGCGAGCGGAGTTATCCTCCTACATTCGGTTTGGGACTATCCCTTGAGGACTGCAGCCATAGGTGCAGTTATGGCGGTGAGCTGTGCACTGATGGCAAGGTATTCGCTAAACCGTCCGCAGACTTCGCCTAAGAGTTTATAGCTGACCCTAGCGGGTCACCTCGGCCCAAATAATATTCCCTGAGCTATAGTGGTATAAAAATACGCTCAAAAACGCCTTGCTTATCAGATCGCTGTGTAATTTCACCGCGTCTGCCTGTAGAGGGCGACTATAGTATTATCGCTGCGTAGGCAGCTCGGAACATTCTTGCTGCAAATAAGGAAAATACGGTGCTTCAGGCGCGGATTGACGAAAGCCAAGTTCATCGCAGCATTTTCCATTCATTGAGGGTACAGAGCGTATACGTGCTGCTTTTTGCGGGCGTTGTCCCGCTGCTGGTCATGCTCGCAATGGTCGGTGACGGCGTGCTTGCGAATCCATCAACCAATTACACCTTAGCGTGCTCTTTTGTTGCGGCGGCCATTGCTCTCCTCTCGATCAGGCGGGTCGGAAGCTTTTTTGGTTCGGTGGTTTCGAGGTGGATCCTGCCAATCTATGCGACATGCTTTGCTGTCGTGTTTGGAGCGCTGGTTTTCTTCAGGCTGCCATACGGCACCATACTCATGACAATATGTTTCGCTACGACACTCACTTCGTTTTACGTCCTAGCTGCCCTTATGGTTCGCGGACGAAGAGCGACATGCTACATTATCCCTGAGGGCCGGGTCCTCGATTTCGATATCGATTGGGGCCTACGCACAAACATTCTGACCAATTATGAAGTTCCTTCTGACCCTAGGGCGATCGTGGTGGCTGATCTGCATGCAGGCCTGTCTCCCAAGTGGGAACGTTTCCTGACTGAAGCCGCCCTTCAGGGTCACCCAGTCTACCACTACACCCAGCTGCGCGAGGCGATGACTGGGAAAGTGCAATTCGAGCACCTGTCTGAGAATAGCTTCGGTTCGCTCGTATCAGCAGTGCCGTACCAGAAGATCAAACGGCTTATCGATCTCTTCGGTGTGCTGCTCGCTTCGCCTCTCCTCGCTCCTGCAATGCTTGTAATTGCTATCGTCATCCGGTTGGATTCCGACGGTCCGGTGCTGTTCAGGCAAAAACGCATGGGCTTTCGGGGGCACCTTTTCCACATAGTCAAGTTTCGAACGATGACGGTTCAGGAAGATGGCGAAGACCGAGCTGCTAGCATCACTCACGCTAATGACGCGCGTGTCACGCGGGTTGGGGGTTTCCTTCGGCGCACCCGGCTGGACGAACTGCCGCAGGCCCTTAATGTGATCAAGGGCGAAATGAGTTGGATCGGTCCACGACCTGAGGCGGTGAGCTTATCAATGGCTTACGAGAAAGAGTTGGCCCAATACCGGTATCGCCATCTTGTCAGGCCCGGAATAACCGGGTGGGCGCAAGTCCACCAAGGCCACGTCCATTCGGTTGAGGACGTTCAGGAGAAGCTCGCTTACGACTTCTATTACGTGAAGAATATCTCGTTATGGATCGATATCGTGATCGCGCTTCGCACCTTCAGGGTAATTGCCACGGGCTTCGGCGCTAGATGAAAATATCGCGCTCTTTGCTTAGTATTTGGGGTGAGATTGAGCGTTCGTTTTGGATTGCTTGACCGTGGTCCAATGTTAGCTGGGCAGTATGCGCTAAGGCGCCAATTGTCAGATCGGGCCGTGTCCATTTGGCGTGCTGCGAAGCACGGTTGCATAGCGCGAGATATTTCCTCCTAGTAGAACCTGACCATCAACTTCGAGCCAGGCATGTGCTTCAAATGCATCTGCACCGGGCCGGTCGACCCCGATCATGATGTGAGCATGGGTGCCTCTTGCATTGAGCCACCTTTGGCCTGCTAGCGCTTGGACGAGACAATCGGCGCGCCATGGAACGCGTTGTGCAACCGCCGGAATAACTCGGGCTATACGAGCGGCGCTCGCGCTGCTCTTTATGTTTGACCGTATACCGTCGCCTTGACCTATGTAAGCCTGCCCATGGTCATTAAGGGCGAGGATGTCCCGCGGGCTCAGGCTGCGTAGTCTAAGGCGCGCTCTGGCAAGTTCAAGCATCGCTCTGGGAACGAGTGGCAAAAGCGTTATAAAGGAGCGGAGGCGGGCCATAGTGATATGAGCCATGCGGTAGCTGCCTGCTGCACGTCAAGCATAGATCGCTCGCACACAGAGAGGTGACCATATTGGCTCAATCAAAGGCCAAGTTGCCTGCCATGCAGCATTATCGCGCAAGGCCGCGGCAAGCGCTCCGAGGCAAAAACGAGGGTTAGGGAAATCGTAAGGCCGCTTGGTTAACTCACTGATGGCGCAGTTGGTGGGACCTGATGCATGTCAAAGTAAATCTTTTAACCGCGATGGGAAAAAGCATGTCGCTGCCCATTACAGCGGAAGGTGTCGAAGACGAAGTTGCGCAGGATTTGCTGAAAGGCCTCGGATGCACAGACGCACAGGGCTGGTTCTACGCCAAGGCCATGTCGACATTCGATGTTGCCAAGGCCTATTACGGAGTGCCATTGAGCACGGATATTGAACCCTCGGCTGTTGCTCCTGAACCGCCAACAAAAGAACGCCGAAGTTACGCTCGTAGAGGCCGGTAGCTGTTTCTATATATCTGGCTGTGTCCCATTGAGGGTGTTGCCGCATACTGCTTCATACGCATTTAGAAAGCCTCCTGCGCGTAGGGTCAGACCACCTCGACGATGTCGTTCGTGAGAAGCTCCGTCACGAGGGTGTTCACATCGCTTTCCAGCCTACTCATCTCGACATCGTATACCGCATGAAGTTCATCCAGGATCATACGCATTGCTTTTCCTGAAGTGAGCCCTTCCCAAAGCCCAGAGCCGATTTCGTTGAGCGAGAAGTAGTAGCCTGTATCAAGATGCAGAAGGATCGTCTCTTCGCCTACAGAGTTCGCCACGACCCGTCCGTTCGGGCGGACTTCAATAATGTCAATTTTGGTCATGTGGTGTCTCGGTTTATTGGCATTGGTTTGTGTGGTGATCAGTCGAGATAATGCGCTGCAAGCGACGAAACCACATCTAGTGCGTCTTTAGCCGTAAGTTCATCATCCGCAAACTCACGTCTGACCACTTCCGCGATCTCTCCAATACTATTGCGACCGTCGAGCTGCGAAAGAATGAAGACATCGCGCGCATGCTGTTTTCCTCGCTTGGGGACGAAGTCCGCCTTGCGCTGTGCTAATCGAGCTTTGGAAATCGGTGCAGCGGTGAAAGACGATTGCGAAAAACGGATGCCCTTACCGTCGCCTTGACCTGGGGCGTAAGTCTTCCAACTCCATACATATGAGTTGTCGATGAAGTCGGCGGTAACGTCTATCTCGACCTCTTCGCCTCGCTTCAGCTCGAGCGTGCGCACGAACGGAAAGAAGGTTTGACCATAAACCAGCTGTTCCTCACCGGGAGCGTTCGAAAAGCCGAACCCGTCATCGACCTCAGCATCGAACCACACAAGAACACCATGCGCCCGCTTTGCTTCCAGAGCGGTTAAGCTGGCCGCTCCCGACAAGTTCGGTGAGATCACCGTACGATAATCGATCGTGGCCAATTCACGCGGTTCGGACAGGAGATCGTTTGGCGATGCATGCAATGACTTAAGGTTCGAGGTTGCGTAGGTCTCCGCGCCAGAAAGAGAGAGCCCCATGAACCCGTCACTCCAAGGATCTCGCGCATAACGGGAGATTTCTTCGCTGCAGATCAGCGCGACCCGAAGAATATCGCGCTGCGCGAGCATGCGGCCGGAAGGCTTGAGCAGCCGTTGGCGCGCATCGACAATGCTCTCGATATGAAACTCGAAATAAGGCAGGGAACCGCGCAGATCGGAGATTAGGACATCGGCTTTACGCGCCGGTAAGAAGTCAGTGGACATGCCCTTAAAGATCGTGATCCGATCATCATAACCGTTATCTTCCGCCAGATTTCCAAGCACCTCAATACTCGGGTCTGGCTCGATTGCGGCGACATGCTCGGCCCCGAATTTGCATGCCAGCAGCGAAAATATCCCGAAACCTGCACCGATATCGATGACAAACGACCCGGGGCGCACGGCCTTAGCCAAGCTCTCGGCGTAAGCCGTCATGCGTGAGTGGTTCGTCACCATCGCGCCATAATCAGAAATGCTGTAACCTTTAGGCACGTATCTTACCGCTCGATTCTGCCATCTGCTGGGCTGCGTCCTGCATTGCGCATTTAACCAGTGTTTGAACCTCGCCCAATCGGTTGAAATCTCTAGGTACATCTAGCTCGAAAGCCGGCGTTTGCGTGGCAACACGGGACAGGACCCCGAAGTCTCTCCGCGCTACGTCCTCCTCTTCTGCTTCGAAGAGGAAGCGTTGCTCAAGAAGTCGCATGCAGGCAGCTGTGGGTTTCAAAGGTTTGAGCTCGGGCAAAGCTCGGGGCGCAACTGGATTTATGAAGAAAAAAGCGCCGGGCTGGGTTGGTTCGTCATTATCGCCGGCCACTGTGCCTAGCGCTATGCTGGTTTTCCTTAACCCAGATTGGTGCGTACGCGGTACCGCATTCCCAAACACAGCGTCGACCGAATCATCGTTCAGTTTGAGAGTTCGGGTCACAGGGTAGATGCCCACTTTTCCGCTTTGCTCGACAAAGGCCAAGGTGTCGTCATTTAGGAGGGTATATCCGTCGCGGTAGAAGGCCGAACAGAGTGTGGACTTCCCATGGCCTGATCGGCCGACAAATATCGCCGCCAAGCCGCCTATCTCGACCGCGCCCGAATGTAGGACCGGTGAATGAACTTGACCAAAGACTCTCGGCCACACTTGGCTTTCGAGAACGCTTGGGTGAGTGTCCAGCCAGTCGGCCTGAATACGGAAATTTGAAGGGCTGATGAGACAATCGCCCAAACCTTCGACCCTCAAGACATACCCGCGGCCATCTTGTGCCTTAAGCACGCTGTAGGCGCTCGACCCCTGAGGGCAAAGAAGCTCATAACTTACGTTGCTTGAAGCATGGAAAGGGGTGTCAACGACCGTCCAAGCCGACCGCCAGTCGGCTAAAATCGGTACCATTCGTGTGCGCTGCCAGTCTGCACTAACAGTTCTTTACCTGCTTTACTAAGTTTTGTGCGTTTGCCGGCGCTGAACAGGCTTCGCTCTTGCTGCCGACACCTGCGCGGGTCTGGTTCATTAAGTCACCTACGCGAACGATCGCGGGAGAAGTGTAGACGCGTTTTGTCTGTGCATTATCCATGATCAAAGTAGTTACTTACCTTCATTCCCTGAGTCCACTCCAAAATGCTAGCATTCGCAACCGCAATCGGCTTTCCTCGTCACTTACAGGCTCACCGGATTGCAGGTCGGCAAGCGCCTTTCCGGACAGGTAGCACTTTAAGAGGCTGCCTTTTGCAAAATGTTGTGCAGATGAAGTTGTAAGCGCGTTACAAGACTCACGCCGGAATGCCCAGCCGACATGTTCCTTGCCTCGGCGCCAGGCCACTTGCTCTGGCAACATATCGTGCATCGCTGCTCGCACAATCCATTTTGGCCATCCGTCGTGTTGAATGACATCCGGAGGTAGCGAGAGCATCAGCTTCATGACCCTTCTATCGAGCCAAGGATCTCTCGCTTCCACCCCATGTTGGCTGCAGACGCGGTCTGCGCGCTCTATACCCAAGACCATGAAAGGATGCATGGACTGCCACGTTCGGTCGCTGTTTGGGAACGGAGGAGGTGCTGCCAGCTCCCTGAATCTGGCCGCGCGGCCCGGAAAATCGACAGCCCGAGCAAACTCAGGGTGCAGCAGTCGCTCGCGCCAAGTGATCGGCCGAATTCGCGACTTCACAGAACCCAGTGCGGATCTTGCAAACTGGGGAACAAATGCATTGATGGCAGACGACCACAAGAAAGACTTAGTCATTTCTGGGACACCGAAAAATCCAGCTGCACCGCGCGCCTCCTTGAGAGCCTGCGCGAAATTCCCTGCACGCAGGTGGCGGGCAGCCATATCTTCCGAGCCTATCGTGGTGTCTCCGCCCATGCCGAAGAGCAAGACTTTGGTGCCTTCGGCGCGCGCCTGACTTGCCATCAGCTGCGTCAGCACCAGGATGGCGTCGTAAGGTTCTTGGCATTCCCGCGCGAGCTCGCCGATCAGGCCAAGTGATGCTTGGACGTCGCCCAGCCCGATCAGACGCGGCTCAATGCCCGGCATCTGTGCGGCCACTTGGATTGCCTGGTTTTCCTTGCACGAGGGATCATTCGAGACGCATGAATAGGAGCGCACGCTGCTGAGTTTGCCATCCAATTTTGCTTTCCCGGCGAAAGCGGCGATCGAGCCGCTGTCGATCCCGCCTGAAAGCGCTATGCCAACCTGATCAAGGCCGCGCGTCCTCGCGTCTACGGCTTGACCGAATATTTCCCGGAACTCTTCCATGTACTCCTCCGGCCGAACTGACCGGCGAGGCTCGGGAGGGACAAGCGTCCAGTAACGCTCTAGTTGCAGCCGTCCTGCTCGTAGACGCAGCCAGTGTGCAGGCGGCAGTCGCTTTGCGGCTGCATGGGCAGTTGAAGTGAGGTCGATCGCTTCGAAATCGACAATGACATCTGCGATACGACCTAGATCCAATGATGGATCAACGATCCCGGTGTCGATCATCGCTCGGTGGTCAGTCGCAAAAACAAAGTCTCCTGATTTGCTATACGCATAAATCAGTTGTCGCATGCCGATCTGATCTCGCGCGCAAAACAGGCTCGCCTCCTTCGGATCCCAGATCGCAAAAGCGAAGTCACCTAGGAGGTGCTGCGGGCACTCGCTTCCCCATTTCAGGTAAGCTTGGAGGATAAGCTCGTGGTCCCCCACGGTTTGTCTCTTCTGCGATAAGTCCAGCGCCTCAATCAGTTCGGTGCGATTGTCGAGCCGAACATCGGCAGCAATCGCACAACCGGTCTCCGGATGGACAAACGGCTGTCGTTCATGGCGCGCTTCTAGGGTCGCCGCGAGAAGCGCGTGTCCGAATGCAGCATGTCTTTCAATATGCAAATGCGTGCCGTCGGGGCCGCGACGCTCGAGCGCAGCCGCCATCGAAGCTATTTCTGACTTTTTGACCGGCCTACCCGTCGACGAGACTATTCCGCAGATGCCGCTCATGAATTACGAGCGCTTGGCTACGAGGTCGCTCACCGGTGCCTCGCCAATTTGCCCTGCATCCATGTGGACTACACGATTTGCGAGCGAAAGGCTCGCGGGACGATGAGTGATGAGGATCACAGTCCGCCCGATGAGCGCAGTCTGGCAGGCCTCGACAAAGGCAGCCTCGCCTTCGATGTCATACATCGAGGTTGCTTCGTCGAGCACGAGAACCTTCGGGTCGGCAAGGAGTGCGCGACTCAGAGCGATGCGCTGACGCTGGCCGCCCGATAGCCGCACACCGTGATCGCCGATCACCGTATCCATGCCATCCGGCAATGCGGTGACGAAGTCGAACGCCTGAGCGAGGCGCGCCGCTGCCTCGATCATGGTTGGGTTGGCCGAGGCGTTGCCGAACGCGATGTTTTCACGAATGCTTCCGTTGAAGAGCAACGGTCGTTGCGGAACGTAGCCGATCTGTCGGCGCAGATCCTGAACGTTGATCTCGGTGATGTCTTGTCCATCGAGGAGGATCGCACCGCTAGCAGGATCGTAAAACCGAAGCAGGAGATTAACGAGCGTGGTCTTGCCGGCGCCGTTGCTCCCTGTGAGCGCGACGATTTCACCGGGTTCGATCGAGAGATTGATCCGCTCGAGCGTGGATTGACGCCCGACATGCGTGAAAGTGATGTCACGAAATTCGAGCCCGCCGTGTGTCGTCGTCAATTGGTATCCCGCAGTATAACCCGGTTCAGACGCGGTTTCGATGACACGTTGGAGCCGTGCGAGAGTGCCGCGGGCATTCTGGAATTGACCGTAAAGCTGGGCGAGTGACCCAATTGGGCGTGTCAGAAGCGCGGTGTAGAAAAGAAAACTGAAAAGCTCGGTCCCCGTAAGATCGCCGGATTGCACTCTCGTATTGGCAACCAGAATGAGCGCCAACGCTGCTAATGCAGCTGCAAGGCTCGTGAGCGGCCCGATGTAGGCGGAAATCCCTGTTACTTTTACATGAATGTCACGCGACACCTCGACGAGGTCGGCATAGCGTTCGCGCTCGATCTCTTCGCGCGCGAACGCTTTGATCGCCGGCAGCATTTCGAGACTTTCTTCGGCCTGAGCCATGACCTGTGCCTCGGCCGCCTGCATTTGCTGAGCGAGAACGCGCATCTTCTTGCCCACGATTTTGAGGATCAAGTAGAAGCCGGGAACCAGCACTGGAACGAGAAGCGCCAGCACTGGATCGATCCAGAAGAGGAGGGCGAGAGCGCCGAGGCTCGTAACCAGCAGAGCTGGCGTTGTCGCCAGCGTGCTCGAAACGAACCCGCTTAGCCGCGCTACCTCGTATGTCATGAGCGCTAACAGATCACCTCGCTTTGAAGCATCATGGAACGCCATCGGAAGCGACTGGACATGCGTATATATATCGGTCCGGAAATCGGCGAGGATTCGCGCAGACACGGATCTTGCTAGCAGGGCAGAGGCAATTGTCAGCGCGGTCGAGGCGACAATTGCGAACAGAAGCAGCGAAATCACGAGCCCAAGGTTTGTGTCCGCAACGCCGAGCACGTTTCCGATCAACTGCGCCGCCAGCCAAGGTATGGCGAGCAGCGCTGCTGACTGCGCAAGCGTCGTCCCCGCCACCAGCGCGAGGCTGCCATAGTAAGGGCGCGCATGGGCGAAGAGGTAGGCGAGTTTCATAAGATCAGGATCTTCTCGAGGGTCCAACAAGCGCTTCGATGATACGCTTGGAGTACAAGAGCGGCAAAGGCCAGTTCCCATGATTGGGGTATTTGATTTTGAGCAGGTCGGGCTTGGGGAAGGCGCGCGCCAGGAGTAAAAAGATTTTGTTCTTTATCCCGGGCGTTGCACGCAAATCCTTCAAACCCCGCTCAGCGCCGCTTCGCGACGTAAGGTAGCGAGTTTCGGCAGTGTCGTGCGATGCTTTCGTCAATTGCCTGAGGATGTGCTTCGGAATGTTGACGCCGACACGCTCTTGCGCAAATTCGAGCGCCATTGAGCAAATCTTTGCGACCCCTCTTTCTTGCGAAAGGTTGGCAAGTTCATGCCACTCCTTCTCGGTAAGTGATGATGTCTGAAGCTTCAAATCATAAGCCCAGATCAGGCGGCCTGGGCCATACTCAAGCCGGTCAACCGAAAAGTAGCCCGTCACTTTGTGCCGGGCTCCGTTGATCAGCCCATGAATGAAAGCGGAAGATGGGTCTGGAGCCTTAGAGTGCAACGATAATCTTTCGAGCGCGACCGATTTATCAAAGACTTCTTCGACAGTGAGAACGTTTTTTAGCGCCACAGAATTCGTGAGCTGCCAATGAAGGTCGATATCATGGGAAAAGCCGCTGGCATCGTGAAATTGCCAAAGGTCCTGTTGCTGAACGTCGCCAAACTTTCCATGTGTTGCTGAGACCGACACCCAGCCCAAATCCTCCAAAACAGTCATAGCAATGGGCAGGTCTAACTCGGAGATGAGAAGATCGGTGTCGCCTCGCGCACGAGCGGAAGGGTTGTCATAAAGAGAGTAGGCTATTGCGGTGCCCTTGAGCACAACCGAGCGAACTTGGGTTGCATCGAACGCCTCGATCACTTCCGCGATTAACTCCTTGTGCCGCAACTCCCAGAACGCCTGCGCCCGCGCTTGCTCGCGAATGTATCTCCGCAGATCTTCTGGCCAATCTAAAAGTAAGGTGGTTCGGTCTTGCAGAAGTCCTGCGATCCCGTGAAAAGTCACCCGTCGCGCAGCTGTTTCAGGCAGCACGGCTCCATGAATACTCTCGTCCCACGTAGCAATCTCACCGCGAAGCGGGACTGCGAGGAGCTGATCAAAGGCCGCAATGTCGGTCATTTCACATGCGAAAGCACAACCTCGCCCAAGCTTCAACTCTGACATGAAAAGCCTGCCCTGATGAAATTGGGCCCACGTGCCTTTTTTTGTGCGACGAAATGGTTTTCATCCATAACTTGTTGATTGTTTTTGCTCGACATATCGCGCTGCAGCATTAAAATCTTAGTAAGGCGTTGGGGCGCATTCAATGAATTCTAAAGGGCGGACGAGCGAGGGCGGATCCCGGTTTGCTACTTCAGCGCCAGTCGGTCTTATCGCGCGAAGGTATGCTTAGTAAGGCTACTTAATGCCTCGCAGATGTGGATTCTATTGGGCGATGGATGTCAATATCGCGATATTGCTGCTCTAGCTGAGGTCATGAAAAATTGTCACGAGTACCTCATGAGTATGACCTCGGTGTGTTTGGGGGCGAGGGTCTTCAGGCGGGCATGACAGCGCTCATAGGTTTTGCAAATAATCTCGGCAAGTTGGCTGTTGCGTACAATACGTCTCTGGAATAGTACAATTACTATCAATTGGGGACGTTCTTTGCTGTGACGATTCTTAGAACCGATAAAATTTCGGTGGGGGCGCTTGAGTGAAAATCGTTATCACGGTTAATGCCGCATGGAACGTCTGGAACTTCCGCCGACCACTTCTGCGCGAGCTTATAGATCACGGCTACGAAGTTACGATCCTCGCTCCTGAAGATCACACGGTCCAAGACCTTCAGGATTTCGGGTGCTCATTCCGGCACCTAGAGATGAGCGCGAAGGGGTTGAACCCGCTCGAAGGCCTGCAGCTGATGCGCCAGATGGGTAAGGTTTTCCGCGAGATCGGGCCTGATGCAATCCTGAGCTACACGATCAAGAACAACATCTTCGGTGCCTTCGCTGCGAAATTGCAGCGCCGTCATTTCCTCCCCAATATCACCGGCCTCGGGACCGCGTTCCTGTCGAGCGGACTGCTCGAGAAGGTCGCGGTAATGCTCTACAAGAACGCGTTTCGCGGGCTCCCGCATATTTTCTTCCAGAACGGTGATGATATGAACCTGTTCGTGGAGCGCGGGCTAATCACCTCCCAGCAGGCGCTGCTCGTGCCGGGCTCCGGGATCGATCTAGACTATTTCGCCCCAGAGTCCTGGCCCGAGCAGGAGGACGAAACTGTCTTCCTGATGGTCTCGCGGCTTTTGAGGGACAAGGGCGTTTTCGAATATGTCGACGCCGCTCGGCAGGTTCGCTTAAAGCATCCCAATACCCGTTTTCAATTGCTTGGACCCGCAGTATCACAGAACCTTAGTGCGATCGATGTCAGCGAAGTGCAGCGCTGGGCAGAAGAAGGATACATAGAATATCTAGGGTCTGCCGAAGACGTGCGCCCCTACATCAAGGCTGCACACTGTCTCGTGCTTCCCTCTTACCGCGAGGGCGCGCCGCGCACACTGATCGAGGGCGCGTCGATGGGGCGCCCGCTGATCACAACTGACGTTCCTGGGTGCCGCGCGGTGGTCGATCACGGATCGAACGGGTTCCACTGCGCTCCCCAAAGCAGCTGCAGCCTTGTAACTGCTGTGGAGCAATTCCTTGCGCTGGATCCAGGCCAAAGACTTGCAATGGGCGAGGCGGGCCGTGTTAAGATGGAGAACGAATTCTGCCACACGATTGTAAACCGCGCTTATACTGAAACCATAAAGCAACTTCTGGTCAATCAAGCCGCTCCTTCATAGCCGCTTCAACTCTAAAAAGCTCCACCACATGAAACGTATCTTCATTACTGGCACCGCCGGATTTATCGGCTTTCACTTGGCAAAGCTGCTGCTTGCCGAAGGGTTCGTCGTGCACGGCTATGACGGAATGACCGACTATTATGATGTCGCGCTTAAGCAGCGTCGCCATCAGATGCTTCTCCAGAACCCGAACTTCTCCGTGACTGAGGGCATGCTGGAGGATCAGGCGTTGCTTGACGAAGTGGCGGACAAATTTGAGCCAGATGTCATTGTTCATCTCGCTGCCCAGGCGGGGGTTCGGTACAGCCTCGAGAACCCGCGCGCATACCTCGATTCAAACGTGATCGGCACCTTTAACGTCATGGAGGCTGCGCGGCGCCTCGAAGCCGAGCACCTTCTGATGGCATCTACCTCGTCGGTTTATGGTGCGAACGAGGAGATGCCCTTCATCGAAACCGAAAAGGCTGACACGCAGCTTACGATATACGCTGCGACCAAGAAGGCCAACGAGAGCATGGCGCATTCGTATGCGCATCTTTGGGGTTTGCCGACTACGATGTTCCGGTTTTTCACGGTCTACGGGCCTTGGGGGCGGCCTGACTTGGCGCTTTACAAATTTGTCGATGCCATCCTCGATGGCCGGCCGATCGACATTTATAACCAGGGCGATATGTACCGCGACTTCACTTACGTCGATGATCTCGTCCGCGCGATCCGTTTGTTGATCGATGTTCCGCCCGAGCGACCGGAAAATGGCGAGGTTCCCGAAGGCGACAGCTTGTCGCCCGTGGCACCCTATCGGGTTGTGAATATCGGCAATTCGGAAAAGGTGCGTTTGCTCGATTTCATCGGCGCAATTGAAGACTGTCTGGGGCAAAAGGCAGCGCGGAACTATATGGGCATGCAGACTGGCGATGTTCCGGCGACCTGGGCGAATGCAGATCTTCTAAAAACGCTTACGGGCTACAGGCCGCAGACCGATTTTCGTGATGGTATTGCGCGGTTTGTTGAATGGTACAGGGATTACGCTGGTAAATGACGACTGATTTGAAAACGATTGCAGTCCTCGGCCTTGGTTACGTGGGGCTTCCTTTGGCCGCGGAGTTTGGCAAGAGCAGGCCGGTTATTGGTTTTGATATCGATGCGGCACGCATCGAAGCGCTCCGTGCTGGCATCGACAAAACCCTCGAGGTGGAGCCTGAAGGCCTGGCGGCAGCCGAGCATTTGCGCTTCAGCGATGATCCAGCGGACTTGAAAGATGCCTCGATCTATATTGTTACGGTTCCAACGCCGATTGATGCACATAAGCGGCCGGACCTGACTTCCCTTCTCAAGGCGTCGAAGATGTTGGGCCGCGTTTTGAAGCGCGGTGACATCGTAATCTACGAGAGCACCGTATATCCCGGGGCAACCGAGGAGGATTGCGCGCCAATCCTCGAGAGCATCTCAGGGCTGAAACTGAATGAAGACTTCTTTTTGGGTTATTCGCCAGAGCGCATCAATCCTGGCGATAAAGAGCACCGCCTACCCGAGATTCTAAAGGTTACATCTGGGTCTACCGATGAAGTCGCTGAGGAGGTTGACCAGCTTTATGCCAGCATTATCACTGCCGGTACTTATAAGGCTGAAAGTATTCGTGTTGCCGAGGCGGCAAAGGTTATCGAAAACACCCAGCGCGATTTGAATATCGCGCTCGTCAATGAACTGGCGATCATCTTTAACAAGCTGGACATAGATACCGACGCGGTCTTGCGAGCAGCTGGAACGAAATGGAATTTTCTTCCTTTCCGTCCAGGCCTTGTTGGTGGGCACTGTATCGGAGTTGACCCCTTTTATCTGACCCACAAGGCGGAACAGATAGGCTACCATCCGCATGTCATTCTTGCTGGTCGCAGGATCAACGACAATATGGGTGCCTATGTTGCGGGTCAGTTAGTGAAGGCCATGCTCAAGAAACGCATACATGTTGATGGATCGCGCATTTTGGTACTTGGGCTCACCTTCAAAGAGAATTGCCCCGATCTCAGGAATACTCGCGTGATCGATATCATCACGGAGCTCCGTGGTTTTGGCGCGGACGTGGACGTCCATGATCCATGTGCTGATCCAGGTGAAGCCCGCATGCAATATGGTCTAGAAATGATCGAAAGCCCTGCAAAAGGAGCCTACGATAGTGTGGTGCTGGCTGTTGCTCACGACAGCTGCCGCGAAGCAGGTCACGAAGAATTGCGCAGGTATGGCCAAAGAAACAGCGTTTTTTGCGATCTGAAGAGTGTCTTTTCGTCTGCCGAGAGCGATTTTAGGCTCTAGTTAATGTCCTCGAATCTTACACTTCGGTATACCTTCCTCAAGGCTTTGTCCGGAAGCAGCCTCGTACATCTGTCTGGTGCAGTGATGGCGTTTTTGGTTGGTATTCAGCTAGCTCGAGGGCTGGGCGTTGAAGGTTACGGTTTGTATGGATCGGCGATGGCTGCAGCGTCTTTAGGCGCGACAGCCGCGGCGGGCGGTGTTCAGCTGCACGCTACACGAGAAATTGCAGCACTCTTTGCGCGCGATGATGAGGCCAGCGCCACTCGTCTTCTGACTTGGTCCATCCGATCCGTTTTAGTCTTGGCTCTCATAGTTTGTCCGATTGTTGCCGCATATCTTTTCTGGGGTCTGGGTTCCAACTTTAATCTCATTTTGGCAACAACGGCCGTCACCTTATTGTTGGCAGTCTTGATGCTGACGGGTGCTATCTTGAGAGGGGCAGGCTCAATTGTTTTCGGGCAAGCAATCAATATCGCATGGCGCCCGTTCGTGTTTTCCATCTTCTTGCTTTTAGCTTCTGTGACTTTGGGCAGTTTCGACTCTGAAACTGCTATGGCTCTTGGGGCTTGCGCTTGTGCTATCGCACTACTGGCTGGCATCCCAAGCCTAATACGTATCTGGAGAACGGGTTCTCAATCTACTCCCGCGAGCGAGCGTGAAAAATCCGAATGGCGCCGAAACTCAGTAGTCATGGGTACAACAACCATAATCAGAGCGGCCGACGCCGCGGTCCCGCTTATTTTGGTCGGAATGCTGGCCAACTTTGAAGAAGCAGGCCTTTACAGAGTTGCTGTGTCTTCGATGCTTTTACCCGCAATGCCTGCCACAATGATAACTATCATGATCCCCGCAATGGTTGTCGGTCTTTATGAGCAGAATAAGCATGAAGAGCTCCAAAGACTTAGCGCGGTATCTAGCCTAATCATGAGCCTGCCAACTCTTTGCGTAGCGGCTGTTCTGTGGGCTTTCGGAGCTCCGCTCATAGTTTTGGCCTTTGGTTCAGAATACGAGGCGGCATGGCTGCCGCTCACGATCCTTTCCGCCGCAGCCTTAGTGACTGCTATTGGGGGAATCTCTAACGCTTTGTTGCATGCTGCTCGTCGTGAAGCGGTCGTGACGCGAGCATTCGGATTATCTCTCATCATCACCGGTTTTGGGAGCTTTTTACTTGCACAGAATTTTGGTTCAACTGGGGTCGCAATTGCTGTTTTAGCTGCTGTATGCGTGCGAACGAGTTACCTTGTGATTGCAAGTATTCGCGCTACTGGATTGGATCCCAGTTTGTTTGGGGCGGTGCGGCGTCTTATGTGGTAAAGACTGCACAATTTAGTCTGGTTGAATCAACGTTAGCGGCTATATGCTGAACATGGTTTTGGCATTGCTTTTCGATTTTGCTGATTGGTAGCGGACTGTGACTTTCTTCCCGCGTAAAGTCAGCGGGTCGATCTGGTCAGTTGGGTCATTTGGGTATCTGCTGTAAGTTCCGGACTGGAGGCGGAGCCGTCATCAAAAACTGTGGCTTGTGCGAACATTGAGCTTGGCTACACCTCGATCAGCCACGAGTGATGATAGCGCCTTGAAAAGGGATGGATAGTATGCGGCCAAATTTCTTTATTGTTGGTGCGCCGAAATGTGGCACCACAGCTTGGGCTGAGTACCTCAGCCAGCACCCAGATATTTGCTTTTCTTCTTCAAAAGAACCACATTTCTTCAACGAAGATTTCCCAAATTTCAGATGGGCGCGTTCTCTGGATTCTTATCAGGAGTTCTTCAAAGACTGTGGGGATGCCAAGATCGTGGGAGACGCCTCTGTTCAATATCTGTATTCACAAACTGCAGCGCAAAAAATATCGGAGTTCGCAAATGATGCGAAAATTCTGATTATGCTCCGAGAGCCCCCAGAATTCATCCAATCTTATCATAATCAATTGCTGATCAACTGCGATGAAACTGAAGCCGATCTGCGCAAAGCGTGGGAGATGTCTGGTATGCGGGCGACGGGAGCCGTTCCAGCGACTTGTCGAGAGCCTTCATTCCTTAATTACAAGCGTGTAGGTCGCTTTTCAGAGCAAATTGAACGCTATCTCGAATGCTTTCCGGCTGATCAGATCAAAATTGTTTTCATGCAAGACTGGATCAAGGATCCTCGGAGCCTTTATTTAGCGCTTATGGATTTCCTAGCGGTCCAAGATGATGGCAAGACGGAGTTTCCCGTGGTTCACTCGGCTAAACATGTCACATCAAAGCGACTGAATAGGTTAGCAAAGCGCCCACCAAGAAACCTGACATTGCTCATGAACTCGATCCGCAGAATCCCGGGTTTCCGAAATTTCCGGGGCTCACAATTAATCCGCTTGCTAAACTCCCGCGCTGGCTACTACGGGAGGCCTGATGATGATCTTATGCATGAGATCAAGGTCTATTTCGCGGAAGATCAAGCCAAGCTCGCGAAGCTTTTAGGAGGCTTGAAGTGATGTTGCTCCAAAAGTTAACTGCGCGGATCAGTCCCGCTTTTGGTTGGATTCGCCTTAGACTGTTCATGCAAAGTCGCTCTATGATGTTTGGCACTGGCTGTTCGATAGCAACCGGAGTTCGCGTTCGCGCCACTGACGGTGCGCGAGCAATATTCGGTAGCGGTGTTTCTATCGACCGCTATGCCGATATCACGGCCAAGTTCGGAGATCTGGCTATCGGCGACGGCACCTACATTGGGCAATTTGCTGTGATTTGCGCCCGTGAAAAAATTACGATTGGCCCCGATTGCCTAATTGCGGAACATGTCACCGTACGCGACCAAGATCACGGCTTTGGAGTCGGCCTTAAAACAATCACGGCTGGCTTCACAACCGCACCGGTTGAGATCGGACAAAATGTATGGATCGGAGCCAAGACCACCATTACGAAGGGCGTGAAGATTGGCGATAACTCTGTCGTCGGCGCAAACTCAGTGGTGACTGGCGATGTGCCACCAAATACAATCGTAGCAGGTGCACCAGCATGTGTTCTGCGCGCTATCCGATGATGAAAAGAGCAATTTCCGTACTACTTCCTGACCTGCGCGGTGGCGGAGCCGAGCGGGTCAACTTAGATCTTGCTTATGAACTTTTAGGAGCTGGGTATGCGGTCGAATTCGTACTGATGCAGGCGCGAGGAGAATTGCTCCAAGAGGCAACAGACCGATTTTCCGTAGTAGATCTTTCAACTCCACGCTTCCGCGAATTACCCATCGTGCTCGCTGGTTATTTGCGCCGTCAGCGCCCAGATGCCCTTCTGGCTGCAATGTGGCCATTGACAGTGATTGCTCCGATCGCTGCTATCCTTTCTGGTCGCCGCTGCAGAATTGTGGTGTCCGAACACGGAATGCTATCTGCGCAATACCGCGATTGGGGCTGGAGGCATCGCGTTATGCTTAGATGTTCCACCGGCCTTGCCTATCGTCTTGCCAAGCATCGGATTGGCGTTTCATCAGGGCTTGTGAAGGATATGGCCAACCTGTCTTTAATGAAACGCGACGATTTCAGAGTGATCCACAACCCGGTGTCACCGCGCGCTGCGCCAGCCGCCAAATCAATCGCGGCGGTTGATCAACTATGGGGCGCGGCTCCGGGCGAGCGGATTCTTACGGTGGGAACCATGAAGCTCGTAAAAAACCAAGCGCTGTTGCTGCGCGCCTTTGCGCTGCTTGAAGGCCGGGATGCTACGCTGATGTTCGTAGGGGACGGTCCTGAGCGTGACGCGCTCCAATCGCTCGCTCGTGAATTAGGTGTAGTCGAAAAAGTAACTTTCGTGGGCTTCCATGCTGACCCAACACCATTTTATGAGACCGCCGATCTATTCGTGCTGTCTTCTGATTATGAAGGCTTCGGCAATGTTATTGTTGAAGCTTTAGCCTGCGGCACTCCGGTCGTGTCAACCGATTGCCCTTCTGGGCCCGCAGAAATTCTTGATGAAGGACGCTTTGGCTGGCTGGTGCCGGTTAAGAACGTGGACGCGCTGGCTAGCGCGATGAGGGCAGCGTTAGATGCACCTGTGGATTCTTGTGCGCTTCGACGCAGAGCGTCGGATTTCTCGCCTAGTATTGCCGCGCGAAAGTACCTCGATCTAATCATGGAGCCTACTTGATAATGCTGACGATCGAAGACCGGACGAAACTTTGCCTAAGGGGCTTCGAATTCGACTTGCCGGTACCTGTTATTCGTCATTGCCTCAAGCTAGGGCTGGTCAAAGACCCCTATGTTCAAAAAGACCATCAACTTAAGTGCATTTTCCTTCATGTGCCAAAGGCGGCAGGAACGAGTCTTAGAAAATCTGTTTACGGCACGAAATCCTTCCACATTCCAGCGTTGCGGTACAAGGCAGCCAATCCAGAGCAATTTGAGGGGTATTTCAAGTTCTGCTTTGTAAGAAATCCTTGGGAGCGGCTACTAAGCGCGTTCGAATACTTGAAGACTAGATGTTATGGGGACATGTCATTCCCCGATCACCGGTGGGCTGCAAGCAATCTTGTGAAATATAAGGACTTTAGGGATTTCGTAATGTCCTTAGAAAAGGCGAGAGTTCGAAGGCGAATCAAGAAATACATCCATTTTAGAGATCAGCTTGATTGGATATGCTGCCCTCAAAATCCCAAATCTATTACTGCTAATTTTGTAGGTCGATATGAAACGATACAAGATGACTATGAAAGGCTAGGTCAGATGCTTAATCTACCAGATCCCTTGCCGTTCGAGCGTAAGAGCCGCTCCAAAGTCGATTACGGACAATTTATTCTACGAAAATGATTGAAATAGTTAGCGATATGTACGCGGACGACATCAAAACTTTTGGGTACACATTTGAATAAGACCCTCTACCTCACCCGCAACGGCCTACTGGAGCCGCTCGGACAAAGCCAAGTGTTTGCCTACCTCCGGGGGCTCTCGCGAGATCATGTGATCACCCTCATAACTTATGAGAAGCATGAAGATTGGGCAGACAGCGCCCGTATGGCTCAAGCTCGGAAGGATTGCGCCCTTCATGGTATCAGATGGCTGCCGCAACTGTTCCGCTCGCATCCTAAAATCATTGCGCCTGCGCTCAGTATGGTGCGAATGGCTTGGCTGGTATGGGGCGAGGTGCGACGCGGGCGCGCCGATTTAATCCACGCACGCTCTTACATTCCCGCGGCCGTGACGTTGATGGTTCATCGTTTAACCAAGGTACCGTTTATTTTTGATATGCGAGCACTCTGGCCTGAAGAGCTGATCACGGCGGGGCGGTTAAAACGCGGCTCGATCCTGCATCGAGCGATCGTGGCGGTTGAGAGGGCATGCCTTCGCGATGCCGCGGCAGTCGTGTCTCTCACTCGTGCTGCGGCTGCTCACCTAAAGAACGAATATCCTGCGGAACTCGAATCGCAACAAATCGCCGTGATCCCGACATGCGCTGACCTCAATCGCTTCACACCTGCACCGGCAAAGCTGGAAGGCACAATTGTGCACAGTTGTATCGGTACAATCCTATCGGGTTGGTTTCGAACTGATTGGCTTGCCGAGTGGTTGTCCGTCGTCGCGATGGATGATCTCGACGCCCAGTTTGATATCGTGACCCGCGACGACTCGAGCAGAGTCCGAACGGCGCTCGATCCGGAAGAGAGGTTAGCTAATCGCCTTAACGTAGCTTCTTGCCCGCCCGAGGAAATGCAAGATGTTTTGCGGGACCATGATCTCTCTGTGATGTTTTACGCCGGTGGTGAAGTGTCAGAGCTCGGGCGATCACCCACTCGTATGGCAGAAATTCTTGGTTGCGGTTTGCCGGTCGTCGCTAATGAGGGTGTGGGTGACGTCGCAGAAATCGTGCGCCGCAACAGGGTCGGTGTCATCGTTGACGGCCCCGCTCCTGCGCAGATGAAGGCGGCATTGGATGAATTAAAGATCCTTATGCAAGACCCTGATTTGCCAAAACGGTGTCGCACCACTGCAGAATCAATGTTCTCCCTTGCGATAGGCACTGAGGCTTATCGAGAAATCTACTCGACCATCCTGCAGACTGAAGACAGCACATGTGCGGTATAGCGGGGTTGTTTCTTGCATCGCCGCGAGAGCCGAAGGGTGTTAAGGCTCTTGTTCGCCGCATGAACCATAGCCTCATTCATCGTGGTCCAGATGCTGAAGGTGTGTGGACCAACGGCAAGGTGGCTTTCGGCCACCAAAGACTATCGATCCTCGATCTTTCCGATGCAGGGGCCCAGCCTATGCATTCCACCTGTGGGCGCTACGTGATCGCGTTCAATGGTGAGATCTACAATCATCTCCAGATGCGCCGCGACCTTGAAAATAGTGGAGTTGCCCCCTCTTGGCGCGGACACTCCGATACGGAGACCTTGCTGGCGGGGATTGCCCATTGGGGCCTTGATGAAGCCCTAAACCGCTCCGGAGGTATGTTCGCATTCGCGCTTTGGGACAAAGCCGAAAAAAGACTATCCCTCGCGCGCGACCGGATTGGTGAAAAGCCGCTCTATTGGGGATGGGCGGGAGATGCGCTTGTTTTTGGGTCCGAACTTAAGGCTCTGCGGCAACATCCCGAATGTCCCGCTGAGATTTGCCGGGCAGCATTAGCTCAGTACTTAACTTATGCATATGTGCCCGCGCCGTGGAGCATCCACCCAGGTATCTACAAGCTTGAGCCTGGATGTATTCTCGAAATCGAAGGGCCACTACCCTCTTCGCCCCCAAGTCATCCTTTGCGGCCCGAAGGCCGGTATGAGTCAATTTCAATCCGGAGATATTGGTCTTTAAATGAAGCGCTCGAGACGGGTCATAGGTCACCTCTAGAGACAGAGCGTGAGGCTTTGGATGCGCTAGAGGGCACAATCTCCAACGCTGTTGGGCGGCAGATGATCTCCGATGTACCGCTGGGTGCATTTCTGTCTGGTGGTATAGACAGCTCGCTGATTGTCTCCCTGATGCAGGCGCAGGCATCGCTGCCAGTCAAAACTTTTACCGTAGGCTTCGAGGACTCAGGCTTCGATGAGGCGCCCTTCGCTGCAGCCGTCGCAAAACACCTTGGTACGGACCATACGGAAATCAGAGTAACAGAGCGTGAAGCTCAAGAGGTCATCCCGCGATTACCTGATTTATATGATGAGCCGTTTGGAGATTCTTCTCAAATTCCTACGCATCTTGTGTGCGGCGCTGCTCGCGAACATGTGACGGTTGCGCTCTCCGGCGACGCTGGTGACGAACTGTTTGGCGGATACAACAGGTACGTTCTGGGCCCGAAGAACTGGCGCAGGCTAGAAAAGATTCCGAGGCCGGTTCGACGTGGCCTAGGCAAGATAATTTCTTCAGCTCCAGTGTCTGTTTGGGAGTGGCTGGGTAACCAGCCAAAAGGCACACCCGCAGTACGCTATCCTGCCGATAAGGCCGAAAAGATTGGCAGGGTGCTGAGAGAGGTTGAAAATATCGACGATCTCTATCGCAGTTTGATTTCTGCTTGGCCCGGTGATGTTCTTACTAGGGGATCTCCTGACCCTGCATCGACGGTTCTCAATGATCCCTTGCCAGATCATCTTGTGGAAGATCCAGCTGCTTGGATGATGGCGCAAGATATGCGCAGCTACCTGCCTGACGACATTCTCTGCAAGGTCGACCGTGCAGCTATGGGCGTAAGCCTCGAGACACGCGTGCCGTTCCTTGACCCGGCTGTAATCGCTATGGCGGCAAGATTGCCAACTGCAATGAAAATTCGTGAAGGCCAAGGGAAATGGGCTCTGCGCCAGATTCTTTACCGAAAGGTGCCGCGCAAGTTACTTGAGAGACCGAAAACTGGGTTCACCATTCCAATAGGCGAGTGGTTACGCGATCCTTTGCGCTCTTGGGCAGAAGAGTTACTCTCCCCCGAGGCTTTGGCACAAGACGATTTGCTTGATCCCGCACCCATCCGAGCGGTTTGGGAAGATCACCTGACAGGCCAGCGTGACTGGACGCATAAGCTCTGGATTGTCCTTATGTTTCAGGCTTGGCGTGCACGATGGTCATGAAAAACCGACTGCTCGTTCTTTCTCGGTATTCTAGGAAAGGGGCGTCAAGCCGGCTCCGCGCAATGCAGTACGAAAAGTACCTGCAAGATGCGGGACTTGAGGTGGAGTATGCCGAGCTTTTCGACGACGACTACCTTCAATCTCTCTACTCAGGAAAGAACGCCAGAACGAGCCTCATAAAGTACTATCAAAAACGAATCTCAAAATTGATACGTTCGCCGAAGCCCGATTTGATATGGCTCGAATATGAGGCGCTTCCATGGCTTCCCTGGGTGATCGAACGGGCGCTCCTTCCGCCCTCGACTCCAATCGTGAGTGATTATGACGATGCCGTTTTCCACCGCTACGACCTTCATCGTTTCTCTCCAGTTCGCTCCATTCTTGGTCGAAAGATTGATCATGTAATGCGGCGTTCTCAATTGGTGATTGCCGGGAACGACTATTTGGTAGCCCGTGCCCAGGACTCTGGTGCGACACAGGTCGAAAAGGTGCCCACCGTTGTCGATCTTTCTAATTATACGCTGCCTGCTGACTCACGTAAGGCGTCCCGATTGATCGTCGGATGGATTGGAACTCCAAACACCTGGGAGGCCTTCGGCAGGCGCATGTATACGAAACTCGAAGACTTACTCACCATCAATGGGGCGCGCTTCCTAGCAGTCGGGGCGCAGCTCGATCCAAAGAGTATCGGCAATCTGGATATCGTCCCATGGAGCGAAGGAACCGAAGTCGAGGCCATTAAGGGCATGGACATTGGCATAATGCCGCTCACGGATACTCCTTGGTCGCGAGGGAAATGCGGTTACAAGCTTATACAATACATGGCCTGCGGCATTCCGGTAGTTGCGTCGCCAGTTGGCGTTAACTCGGAAATAGTCGAGCACGGTGTAAATGGCTTTCTTGCCAAAGATGAAGAAGAGTGGTGCTCCGCAATCGAGAAGCTATTATCAGATGACGCCCTTCGATGCAGGATGGGGGCAGCAGGTCGAAAGAAAGTGGAAGAAGCCTATTCAATACAAGTTTGGGGCCCACGGGTGGCTGGCATGTTACGCGATGTCGCTGACCAGAGCTCTCGAGCATGATTTATCTAAGCATCTATTCTACTTTTGGCCTTTTGCGCTGGTCCGTCTCTGGACTCGGCTCGCTGCGAGTCCGGCTCTACCTTCCAACTCTGCTGTTGCTTTTTTTGTTTGTTGCTTTTCGATTCGACGTCGGTTGCGATTGGTCTGGCTATCTCAATCAATTCAATGTCTATAGGTCGACCCAGTTTTCAGAGATTTTGTCCGTGGGCCGAGAGCCAGCCTGGACGGCGCTCTACGTTTTTCAAGCTTGGGCAGGACTGCCTTATCCTTGGATAAACGTCTTGTCGGCACTTATATTTTTTTGCGGCATTCACGTAATCATTCGGCGACAGCCTGACCCACTTGCCTGCCTAATTCTTTTGTTTCCCATCTTGATTGTCAATATGCCAATGTCTGGCATTCGTCAGGCGGCGGCGATTGGAATTATGTGTGTCGCTTTTGTTTCAATCCAGAAACAGGAAATTATCCGATTTGTATTGTGGACATTGGCGGCCGCAGCATTCCATTCGAGTGCCTTAGTGTTCCTCTTGCTTGCGCCATTTGTGAATGGTGATTTTTCGCCGAGGCGCGTCGTGTTCGCCGCCATTCTCGCGATTCCAGGTGGCGTTCTTCTCCTTGGCACGTCGCCTGCAGAGCTTGCATCAGACAGGTACATTGAAACCGGTCTTTTTGCGGGCGGCGCTCTATTTCGAGTCGGCGCTTTGGCGATCACCGGAGCATATTTTTTCTGGTTTTTGAGCCCCAAGTGGAAAAAGCGTTTCCCTGAAGATTACAAACTTGTCGCTGTAGGTTCACTTATGATGCTGAGTATGCTCGCGTTGCTCCCAGTTTCAACGGTCATCGCTGATCGTCTTGCGTACTTTTTGATCCCAATCCAGGCGATAATCTTTGCCCGCATTCCATTCTTCCGGCTCCGGACTGATAGGGCCGCACATGTCGTTTTTCCTTACGTATTCCTGCTCCTGATTTTTGTGGCCTGGATGCTGATAGGAACTCATTTTGACCGGTGCTATCTGCCCTACCAAACATGGCTCTTTGGGCATCCGGCTGGTCTGCACTTCTGATGATCTGTACCGAACGACTTTCGCGCAATGTCTATATTTGGTCATTGCAAGTCAGGCGGTATAGTCTTGTATTGCAACAAATTCTGTGCCCTCTTTCGGGCAGCGAGTCTTTGCTAGAAGGAAGGTGACATGATGCTGTACGCGCTTCATCCTACTACAGGAGTGGGCATCATCTGCCGCGGCACGCCTGATTGAATTGAGAAATTTATGAGAAACAAGTTGGATGCCGTTCAATGACAAATCGTAAAGGGATAATACTCGCAGGGGGTTCGGGTACGCGTCTTCACCCGCTGACTCTCCCCGTCAGCAAGCAGCTCATGCCCGTCTACGACAAACCGATGATTTACTATCCATTGTCGGTTCTCATGCTCGCTGGAATTCGCGAAGTCCTGATCATTACGACACCGCAGGACCAGCTGGCTTTCCAGAACCTATTGGGAGATGGTTCTAGCTGGGGCATGGAACTACAATACGCTATTCAACCACGCCCGGAGGGCCTGGCTCAAGCGTTCCATATTGGAGCCGATTTCATTGGCGGGCATCCGTCGGCGCTCGTGCTTGGCGACAATATATTTTATGGCCACGGCTTGCCGCAACTGCTGCAAAACGCAAACTCTCGCGAAAGCGGTGCGACTGTCTTCGGCTATTACGTTTCCGATCCAAAAGCCTACGGCGTGGTCTCATTCGACCGCGAGGGTAGGGCTGAGGCGATCGAAGAAAAGCCCGAGGAACCAAAGTCCAACCACGCGGTCACCGGTCTTTATTTCTATGATGACCGGGTGGTCGATCTAGCTAGAGAGGTGCGTCCATCAGCTCGCGGTGAGTTGGAGATCACTGATCTCAACCGTCTTTACCTCGATGAGCAAAAGCTTCATGTCGAGATCATGGGACGCGGTTTTGCTTGGCTGGACACTGGGACGCACACTTCGCTTCTAGATGCGGCCAACTACGTTCGGATCATGGAAGAACGCCAAGGCCTCAAGATCAGTTGCCCCGAAGAGATCGCCTGGCGGATGGGTTTTATCGATGATGCGCAGCTTGAGGAATTGGCCCAGCCATTGGAAAAGAGTGGTTACGGGAAATACCTGCTTTCGCAATTGGCGATGGGCAAATAATGAAAATCATTCCAACGAGACTGCCCGAGGTTCTCATCATCGAGCCACGCGTGTTCGGTGACGAGCGCGGTTTTTTTCTCGAAAGCTGGAATGCGTCAGCATTTGATGAAGCGGGCATCTCGCTTGATTTTGTTCAGGACAATCACAGCCGGTCTGCAACGGGCGTTCTTCGCGGCATTCACTACCAACTGACTCGGCCTCAAGGAAAATTGGTCCGAGTGACTGCTGGTCGCGTTTTCGACGTCGCGGTCGATCTCAGGCGATCCTCGCCAACATTTGGCCAGTGGGCCGGGGTTGAGCTTTCGGCCGAAAACAAGCGGATGCTGTGGGTGCCGCCGGGCTTTGGTCACGGATTTCTGACGCTCGAGGATGGAACAGACTTTCTCTACAAGTGCACCGATTTCTATCTGCCAGAAGATGAGCGATGCATTGCTTGGGACGATCCAGAGATTGGTATCGAGTGGCCTATTCAAGGCTTCGATCCTGTTCTCTCTGCAAAGGATCAGGCCGGAATGTCGCTGTCGTCCGCTCAAGTTTACTCATGAAGGTGCTGATCACCGGAAGCGGAGGGCAGGTCGGGCGAGCCTTGCTCCGATCCGTTCCCAACGCCGTCTCGGCGCATGGGCTTTCGCGCAGCGACCTCGATCTCACAGATTCTAACGCTATCACGAAGGCGTTCGAGCAATACCGGCCGGACCTCGTGATCAATGCGGCCGCATACACCGCAGTTGATCGCGCTGAGCAGGAGGAAGAGCAGGCCTTTCAGGTCAATGCGCTCGCGGTCGAAGCCTTGGCGAAGGCGTGCGCAAAGCATTCTGCGCGGCTCCTGCATATCTCAACCGACTTCGTGTTCGATGGAGCGAGCTCAACGCCTTATAAACCCGGCAGCAATCCAGCTCCGCAAAGTGTTTATGGGCGCAGCAAGCTGGCTGGCGAGCAGGCCGTTCTCGCCTCGCCCAATAATCTGCTTGTGCGGACCGCGTGGGTTTACAGCGGTGATGGGCACAACTTTGTCCAAACCATGCTCAAGCTCATGGGCGAAAAAGATGATCTGCGCGTTGTGTCTGATCAGATTGGCACTCCAACCCATGCATCCTCGCTGGCTCGCGGCCTTTGGGCTCTGGTTCAGGCGGAGGCTAAAGGCATATTGCATTACACTGATACCGGTGTGGCTTCATGGTATGATTTCGCTATAGCCATACAAGAGGAGGCCTGTGCGCTAGGCCTTTTGAAGCGGCAAATTCCCATCCTGCCAATTACAACAATAGACTATCCAACCCCCGCGCGCCGCCCGCCTTACAGTGTGCTCGACAAATCCGAGACCTGGCGAATGATAGGCGAACCAGCGCAGCATTGGCGCGTCGAACTCAGGGAAATGCTTCGGGCCGAAAAGGACCAACATGGCTAAATTACTCGTGACCGGCGGCGCCGGCTTTATCGGCGCCAATTTCGTGCATTACTGGCGCGAGCAGAATGCAAATGATGCAATCTGCGTGCTCGATGCGCTAACCTACGCCGGCAATCCGGCCAACCTCGATGGCGCCGACAACATTGACCTGGTGCAAGGCGATATAAGGGACGGCGCCTTAGTCGAGCGCCTGATGCGCGAGCGTGCCATCGACACGCTGATACACTTCGCAGCAGAAAGCCATGTTGATCGATCGATCACCGGCCCGGATGCGTTTCTGGATACCAACATCATGGGGACCCACGAGCTGCTAAAAGCGGCGCGCAAAATCTGGTTAGATGAAGGCAGCGGGCAGCCGCACCGCTTCCATCATGTCTCGACCGACGAGGTTTACGGGACGCTCAGGCTTGATGATCCCGCGTTTACCGAGCAGACTGCTTATGCGCCCAATTCGCCCTATGCGGCGTCTAAGGCTGCCTCGGATCACATCGTCAGGGCCTATCACCACACATATGGTCTCGAGGTGACAACCTCCAACTGCTCGAACAATTACGGGCCTTTTCAATTCCCGGAAAAGCTCATCCCTTTGTTTCTGATCAACGCCCTGCACGGGCGTAATTTGCCGATCTATGGGGATGGTCAGCAGCGCCGTGACTGGCTCTACGTCGAGGATCACTGCCGCGGTATCGAACTGGTGCTTCATAAGGGCAGAATCGGAGAATGCTACAATATCGGAGGCGGGGCAGAACTTCCCAATCTCGAAGTGATCGATATCCTTTGCGAAACCCTCGACACTGTGTTCGCCAATAATGCGGAACTTAAAACGCGCTTTCCCGATGCGCCGCCCTCGCGAGGCGAGCCGACTTCAAGCCTCAAGCAGCACGTAACCGATCGACCTGGTCATGACCGGCGTTACGCAATTGACGAGTGCAAGGCGTCAAATGAACTTGGTTATGCCGCCTCACGCAGTTTTGCTGAAGGCTTTGCCCAGACTGTTGATTGGTATCTTGCCAACGAGGCGTGGTGGCGCGCGGTTATGGATGGCAGCTACCGCGACTGGGTCGACACCAATTATGCGGGCCGCGCGGGATGACACGCCGCCTTAGATGGCTTCATCGTCATCATCGATTGAGCTGATCTCTTTGACAAGCAAACCGGGCGCATAACGCGAGGTCAAAAGTAGCAGTGTTGGCAGAAGCATGGTCAGCGCAAGGTCTTTGATGCCTTCTCCCAATTGCATGGCTGGCGAGGGCCAAGGCTGGATGGCGATGTCATGCCATTCATTGGCAAAGGCTAACACCAAGACCGCAATCCAGGGCCACGGACTTCCAAGCGTTGTTCGGAAAAGTGCGGCAACTAGAAGCTGAACGCATACGCCCGCCAGAATGTGGAGCGAGCCTCTATCAAAGCCCAAGGAGTGCTCGATCAGGGTTTTTATCTCTGACCAAGACGAGCCAACGGATATGATCTGATCAATCGAGGTCACGGTGATCTGCTGATCCGATGCTGCTTTGAGTAAAGACGCGGGCCCTTGGTGGGTATCGTCTGCGCTAGGTGACTTTAAAATCGCGGCGCGCCTCAACTAAGTCAAGCGCGGAGCTTGGGCCCTTCAATAAACATGCTTCAAATGTGGACGCCAGAGTGGCTCTGATTGTATCAGCACGTAGACGTCTCCTACGGTACATGACCGGGCATGCGCTGCCACCTGGTCTCGTGGATCCGCCTGGCCGCGGAGTGCTCCACATAGCGCGCCAGCACGTTGATGCTCTTCCAGCCTCCCGCCTGCATAATGGCAAGATGGTCAAGGCCCGCTACCATCATGTCCTGAGCCGCGCCGATCCGCATCGAGTGCCCAGACAATCCGCTCACTTCATGCGCATCGAGGTCTGCTTTCTCAGCAAGGCGCTTGATTATCCGTCTCACCGATGACGTGTTCAGCGCACGCCCTGATGGCCTATTGGTATGCAGCCCTTGGAACAGGGGCCCATCGACAAGTCTGCTTTCGGCCAACCAGTCAGACAGATACTGACGCGCGCCCGGTGAGAGATAGGCCAGTCTGCCGTGCCCGAATTGATCGGATTTCGATCGGGGGATTAGGATTGATAAGCGGTCTTCGGAGAGGTTTTCGACCCGGAGATGTGTCAGCTCCCAGCTCCGGCAAAGCGTGTCGTAACCAATGCTCAGTAGCGCCGCGTCCCGCTTGCCGGCCAGTGTATCTGGGCAGGCTACGAGCAGCTTGCCGAGTAATTCACGGGTCAGACCCAGCGACTGCTCTGGGCGCGCAGATCTCATCCGCGCGGCGCGCCTCAGTGCGAGTTTGACCTCGCTATGAAATGCGGGCGAGGGCAGGTCACACATCGCATGCGCGAACTTGATCGCTTCAACGCGGCGCTTGATGGTGGCGATGCAAAGACTGCGAGCCTGTGCATCGACAAACGCTGCAACAGTTTCGGGCTTTGCTGGGAGACAATCGGACTGCTGTTCCTCGCACCACCGAGAAAATTGCTGAAGGTCGTTACGATACCCGCTAAGGGTCTTGGCAGAGTAGGCGCTCCGACAGCGTCGGAAGATTTCCGGCAGTATATTTTGGGCAAAATTGACGGATGAGGAGTATTTCATGTGAGCGAAAATAGCTCACAATTAGCGGTACCGCAAGTGTCGAGCGTGCAAATTCGCGCTGCAAGGGCACTGCTTGGCATCTCGTCTCAAGAGCTCGCCAAGATTGCTCAAGTCGGATGGGCAACAGTCCGTCGTTTCGAAGAAAGCACGGGTATTCCCAAATCCCGTGGAGGCACGCTTGAACGTGTTCTGACCGTATTCAAAGAGCTCGGTATCGAGTTCGTAGGCGACCCAATCGAGTCCCCGGGCGTTCGCTTGCACCGCTCGAGTGTCGACACCTAGGTCTGATCAAATCATGCCGGTAGAACGCCTTTTCCAAATCCTGTTCTGGGCCGCGCTCGTTTTCGCCTTCGTTATGGCGAGCCTGCCGCAGCCGCCGGCTTTTCCTGGGGAGCCCGGCGATAAACTGCTCCATGTGCTGGCCTTCGCAACTTTGGCCACACTCATCGTGCCAGCCTATCCGCGCGTGCGTCTCATCATTCTGTTCGTATGGCTTGTTCTATTTGGCGGTTTGATCGAGCTCGTGCAGTCTATTCCTGCGCTTGGGCGCGAAGCTAGTCTAGCCGATTGGGTCGCCGATATTCTTGCGTCAGGATCGGTTTTGATCCTGGCGCGATTGCTCCGGCGGTATTGCGTTGGCCTCAGCCTCGAAAAGAGTAGGACCGAGCCTTTCTCTCTTCAGGATATATCGCGCAAGGTCTCGCGCGCCTCACGCAGCAAATTGGTGAGCTCCTTGCGCTCGGCGATAGCCGAGCGGGTGTAAAGCCCGTGTTTCAAGGCATTCTTATTGCCCTCAGGCGCGCCTGATCCCTCTGCCCCTCCGTGCATCCGGCAACGCTTCTTACCTGTTACAGCCGGTGATTTGCAGCGAGCGCCCGAGCGCGTTTTAGCCCCGCAGCGCGGGCTCGATGTCATTGGGCCGGTGTTGCGCGGATGTGTGCCGACGCGCTTCTTGCGGCTCATTCGCGCTTCTTGCCTGCGGCTTGTCTAGCGCGAGGCTGCGTCGCTTGCTTGAGCTTCTCGCCGTCGAGACGGGCTGCACTTTCATCACTCAGCATTTCAGGCTCGTTTCGCTTATCCTCTGCAGACGCAGCTGAGCTGCGGTCACCTGCGTTTACGTCGCCCACGATTGCCTGCCCGCCGGCATGCACATTGACATGCTCGACCGTTATCTTCTGCTTGCCCTTGCCCCGGTGCTTATCGAGCGCAGCGACCTGGCGTTCATAGAGCGCCATGAACTTTGCCGCATGTTTCAGATTCTGATCGCGGCCCTCAAAGGTTTGCCCATCAATCATGGCTCGCCTGAGGCACTCCAGCGCTGCGTTGTGTGTACCGATCATCTGGGCAGCCAGCATGCCTTCTGTCTCGTTGCGCGGGGCGATCCCTTTAAGGGCATCGTAGGCCGCCCTTAACGCCTTATCAACGCGGTCCTGGTCAGTGTTGTCGGTAACCCAGATCGTATCAACCGTCCGCTTGAATAGGTTGAGCGCGAACGCTTCAGCCTGTGATCTGGTAGCTACTGAAAGTCCGTCGCGGGATACATCGAATTGGTTGGATCGGTTCTCATCCTGGGATGGTTTTCGACGTGCCATTGCGCCCTCGCCTCATCAGTCATCTTGTTTCAAAGCCACCGAATTATAGGCGAAAGCAGTCTACCGCGAAAGACTGTCTTTCTACTGTGTATGGGGTTGTATTGAATTTTTTGTTCACAGCCGCCCCCTCTCCCCTTGCGCGATAACGCCAGTTGCAAGGCGTGCCCCATCATCTCACCTTCAAGAGCCCACCACTCAACCTTCCGACAAGCATCAAAGACACCTTGCCAAAAAACACCCGCATTACAGCCTAAAGTTTGTCAGCCTACCCAATCCCGTCGATTGCGCTCTAGGCGTCAAACTTCTCAATTCCTACAGAGTGCCTGCATAATCGACCTACACAGACCCCCGTGATTGGTGCACACTGCACCCCAACACCTTCATCAGAACCCAGATCCGACACAACAGAAACCGCGAATGACATATTCTAGCGATACGGAAAAATCAGCTATGATGAGCGATGCAATGCACTTGAGCGCAGCCAAGGAACTCAATTTCATCAGGTCTCGGCTGCGCACATCCCGGCAAAGGCCCTCGCGGTGATACATCGGTTGCGCAGATGGATCCTATCTCTGTTTGGTATCTCGGCATCAAGAGAGGACATCTCAACTTGGTGGGAAATCGACTTCCTGATTGTATTCCTACTCGGCATCGGGCTGCTGGGTGTTGCGGCTTGGATAAAGCTATAACCATCCAATGCAGTTCAGCCTCTGTTCTGTCTGAAAGTCGGAGAGGGGCTTGGCTTTGGAGCATCTCGGCGCGTTTGACCGATGATGGCAAGGACGCCGAGATTAACGCTAACGTGATGCTGCTCCCACCACCCACAGCCCCGCTCACCGCTAGGTCAGCGCTCGGGGCGGCTTGACCGGGGCATTATCGCTTGATCAGCCGTTACCGACACCAATGCTTGGAACAAACACGAAGTCCAATGGAAAGTGCTGGAAACGCGTGGGAAATCAC
>Ga0209121_10000450_pt1 | contig 43129 bp, 41 predicted proteins | sample Cruoilmetagenom3_FD_187292 | JGI IMG/M metagenome (GOLD analysis project Ga0209121, IMG submission 187292) | Oil polluted marine microbial communities from Coal Oil Point, Santa Barbara, California, USA - Sample 3 (SPAdes) (version 2) | ecosystem: Environmental > Aquatic > Marine > Oil seeps ... | reverse complement strand
ACGCTGTTTAATCGAGTCACGAACGCTGACGTTTACGCGGCTGACCAGCTTTTTGCGACGTTAGATCCAACTATGCGTCGAATTGAATTGGACGATGTCGGTACCACCATCCTGGCGGATACCGTTGGGTTCATCAGTCATCTTCCCCATAAATTGGTCGAGGCTTTCCACGCGACGCTGGAAGAAGCGGCAAGTGCTTCGTTGCTCTTGCACGTTGTCGACGCCCAAAGCGAGGAGCGATATACCAACATTCAACGTGTTAATGAGGTGCTGGAGGAAATTGGTGCGTTCGAATTACCTACTTTAACGGTATATAACAAAATTGATTTGTTGCGTGATTCTGTTCCGCGAATTGATCGCGATGCAGCAAATAAACCTGTGGCTGTGTGGCTGTCTGCCCAAACCGGCGAAGGTTGCGATCTGTTGTGTCAGGCCATTTCTGAATTATTGGCAGATGATATCGTCTCGGGTTGCTACCTGATTTCGCCTGCTATGGCCAAGTTGAGAGCCATGTTTTACCAGAACAATGCTGTGGTCTCCGAATCTTCTGAAGAAAATGGAGATTTACATTTGGAGATACGTATCCCAAGACCAGATTTTTTAAGGATCTTGAAAGCTGAAAATTTGACCCAAGATCAACTGCAGGTGGTCAAAAAATCTGGTGACGATAAATTTGAATCTGAACAAAAAATTGTATAGCGATTCAATTGCCTGAAGCCGCGCTTGAATGTTGAATTATTGGCTGTTGTTGTAGAAGAAGTTATTGCGATTGAAACAATAGTATTTCACGGACGGCTTGATACAATCACCAGCCGTTAAATAACGCTAAAGAATGTGGAGAACAGTATGGCCTGGAATGAACCTGGCGGCGGTAAAGATCCTTGGGGTGGTAAAAATGGTGGCGATGGGCCACCAGATCTTGATGAGGCTTTACAAAAACTCCGTTCACGCTTCGATAAAATCTTTGGCGGCTCGGGCGGCAACCGAGGTGGTTCAGGTGGTCCGAGCAGCAGCTTAGTTAGTGTTGTACTGGTTCTGCTTGCCCTAGGGTGGGCAATGATGGGCCTCTATCAGGTGGATGAAAAGGAACAGGCGGTCGTATTGCGCTTGGGTAAATATCTGGACACCGTTGACGCTGGTCTTCATTGGAATCCCCCATTGGTGGATAAGGTGACTACAGTGAGGGTCACCGAAGAGCGTCAGTATTCTAGCCGTGGCCAGATGCTGACAGAAGATGAAAACATTGTTGAATTGCCATTAACCGTTCAATACAACATTCGCAACGTAAAAGATTTTGTCCTCAATGTAAAAACCCCGGAAGTTAGCTTGCGTCAGGCAACGGATAGCGCATTGCGGCACGTTGTGGGCAGCAGTAAATTGGATGAAGTGGTTTCTACCGGCCGTTTAAAAATTGGTGATGAGGTCAAGCTGCGGTTGCAGACCTATCTCGATAATTACGGCACCGGTATTCATGTTCGAAAAATCAATATTCAGGAAGCTAAACCGCCCGCTCAAGTAAAAGCGGCCTACGATGATGTGATCAAGGCAAGGGAAGACCAGGAGCGTCTGATCAATGAAGCTCAGGCCTATTCCAATGGCATTATCCCGGAGGCTCGAGGTACTGCTCAGCGTATGATTGAGGAGTCAAATGCTTACCGTGAAAAGGTGGTTGCAGAGGCAGAGGGTGAATCGCAGCGCTTTGAATCGTTATTGACGGAATATCAAAAAGCACCCGGGGTGACGCGCCAGCGCCTCTATCTGGATGCTATTCAAGAGGTGATGAGCAACAGTTCGAAAGTCTTGGTGGATGTGGAAGGGGGCAATAATATGTTGTATCTGCCTCTGGATAAACTTGTTCAACCAAATATCTCTAAGAGTCAATCATCAGCAAGTCGCGAAGTCGATGTTAATAAAATAGTCGATGAAGTTATTAATAAGCTGCGTAATGAGAACACAACCACGGCCAGATCACGGGGGATTCGCTAATGACCAACCGTTCTACAGGATCATTGGTTTTAATGGCTATCGTTTTAATACTAGCCAGCAGTTCGCTTTATGTGATTCAGGAAACTGAAAAGGCGGTTAAATTACGGTTTGGCCGTTTGGTTGAAACGAACATTGAGCCAGGTCTGCACTTTAAAATTCCTCTGGCTGAAAAAGTCCGAAAATTTGAAGCGCGGGTGCTGACTTTGGATGCGGAACCTGCCAGTTTCTTCACGATCGAGAAAAAGCGACTAATTGTCGATGCTTTTTCCAAGTGGCGAATTGCTGATGTGGATACCTATTATCGTGCGACTGGTGGTAATGAGGCCGTAGCTCATGACCGTTTAGCGAGTCGAGTTAACGATGGATTGCGTAACCAGTTTGGTGCGAGAACACTTCATGAGGTGGTTTCAGGTGAGCGAGACCAATTGATGACGCATCTTACTGAAAATCTCAATACGACGGTACGTGACTCACTAGGTATCGAAGTTGTGGATGTGCGGGTTAAAGGGATTGATCTGCCTCCTGAGGTTAGCGAACAGGTTTATCGTCGAATGAAAGCTGAGCGTGAAAAAGAAGCGCGCGAGCTCCGTTCCAAGGGTGCTGAGCAGGCAGAAAAGATTCGTGCAGATGCAGATCGTCAGAGAACAATTCTTGTGGCCAATGCCTACCGAGATGCGGAGCAAACACGCGGCTTGGGCGATGCTCAGGCAACGGCTACCTATGCCGGTGCTTATCAGAAAGATGCCGAGTTCTATGCCTTTGTGCGCAGTTTGAATGCCTATAAGGAAGCCTTTGCTAATAAGGGCGACATGATGTTGGTCGATCCTGAAAGTGATTTCTTCCGCTACCTGGGTAGTCAGGACGGTAAGTAGCTTGAACCTGTGTGGTTGTTGCATAAAGTTGCAGCAACTACACAGCGACAGTGATAGAATTCCGAAACCGGGGCAACCCGGTTTTTTTATGACCGTCGAGAACGTGGCTATAAGGAAAAAGCGCAACTTATGTGGCTAGATTTGGCCCGGGCATTTTGTTTGATGTTAGTGCTGGAAGGTATTATGCCGTTTCTTGCACCTAGCCGTTGGCGCAATATGGCATCATTGCTAGCTCAGGTTGATGATCGCAGTATGCGTATTATGGGTTTGCTTAGTATGCTGCTCGGTGCCGGTGCTCTGTACTTTATTAATGGGTAGATTGGAATCTATAGGTAAATGTGATGACTGTCGCTGATCGTTGGCTGCTGCCAGATGGTGTCGAGGAAGTTTTGCCCAACCAGGCATTGAAAGTAGAACACCTGCGCCGCCAGATTTTGGATCTTTATCATAACTGGGGTTACGATTTCGTGATTCCCCCGTTGGTTGAATTTACCGATTCACTGCTGAGTGGTACGGGATCAGACCTCGACTTGATGACCTTTAAGGTGACGGATCAGATTAGTGGCAGAATGATGGGCATTCGCGCAGATATGACGCCCCAGACCAGCCGGATGGACGCCCATAGCCTAAGAAGAAATGGTCCTAGTCGTCTCTGTTACGCCGGTACAGTACTCTACACCAAACCGCGCCATCCTCTAGCCAGTCGCTCTCCGATTCAAATAGGTGTTGAGTTATACGGTGAGGCTGGGCTGTCTGCCGATATTGAAGTAATCAGCTTGATGGTCGAAACACTGAGGTTAGCAGGACTTGAAAAACCACAGCTCGACTTGGGGCACGTGGGCGTTTATGGGAACTTACTTGAGGGCGCTGGGTTAACGGCCGATCAAGAAGCAGTATTATTCGATTTACTTCAGCGTAAGTCCGTACCTGAACTCGATGTTTGGGTAACAGAAAATATTGAGGATAGTGCAACTGCATCGATGATCCGTGCGTTGGTAGAACTGGCTGGTGATGCCTCGATTCTTGATCGCGCACGTGAGATATTTGCCGAGGCGCCTGCAGAAGTGGAACTTGCATTAGATGAATTGCAGGCGGTTGTCGATGCACTGAAAGTTAGTCGACCTGAAGCCGAATTATACTTGGATTTGAGTGAGCTTCGCGGGTATCACTACCATACGGGTGTGGTGTTTGCTGCGTATGCCCCCGGCGTTGGACAGGCGATTGGTAACGGTGGTCGATACGACCATGTGGGCGAAGCGTTTGGCCGTTCTCGCCCTGCGACAGGTTTTAATATGAACTTGCAGGCTTTGGTTCAGTTGACCAGCGATGACAGTCAAGTCGTTTCTGGTATTTTCGCGCCAGCCCTTGAAGAAGAAAACCCGACTCAACAAGAAAGAATTGCTGAGTTGAGAAAAAGCGGTGAACGCGTGGTTTGTGGATTTCCAGGCCAGCAGCCCAATTATGAGGAGCTACACTGTGATCGCCAGTTGTTACTGGTCGATGGTGAGTTTCAGGTTAAAGTAGTTTAAATCTTTTCAGGTTAGAGAAAGCAGATGGGTAAGAATGTCGTAGTGCTTGGCACCCAATGGGGTGACGAAGGCAAGGGTAAAATCGTTGACTTGCTGACAGATCAGGCATCGGTTGTGGCTAGATTTCAAGGTGGTCACAACGCCGGTCATACACTGGTTATTGATGGGAAGAAAACAGTATTACATCTAATTCCCTCCGGTGTTCTTCGTGACAATGTTACCTGTCTTATTGGTAATGGTGTTGTGTTATCACCAGACGCCTTGTTGACAGAGATGGAAGAGCTTCAGGCGCAGGGCGTTCCAGTACGTGAGAGACTGCGAATTTCTCCAGCTTGCCCCTTGATTTTACCCATTCATATTGCCCTGGATCAGGCCCGTGAACGCGCTCGTGGCGAGGCAAAAATTGGCACGACTGGACGAGGTATTGGGCCAGCCTATGAAGATAAAGTGGCTCGACGAGGTCTACGCCTCGGGGATATGTTTAATCGTGAGAAGTTTGCGATCAAACTCAAAGAGTTGATGGAATACCATAATTTCATGCTGACCTCTTTCTATAAAGAAGAAGCCGTGGATTATGATGATACCTTGAAAAAGGCGATGGTCTGGGCAGATCAAATAGAGCCTATGGTTGAAGATGTGACAAGTTTGCTCCATAGCACTCGTGAAAATGGTGGCAACATCATGTTTGAGGGAGCTCAGGGATCGTTGTTGGATATCGATCACGGTACTTATCCATTTGTTACCTCGTCTAATACGACGGCTGGTGGTACTGCTACTGGCAGTGGATTTGGACCCTTGTACCTCGACTATGTGCTGGGCATCACCAAGGCTTACACTACGCGCGTGGGCTCTGGTCCGTTCCCTACGGAATTGTTTTGTACCGTTGGCCAACACCTTGGTGAAAAAGGCCACGAGTTTGGTGCGACCACTGGTCGAGAAAGGCGTTGTGGATGGTTTGATGCCGTGGCACTTAAACAGGCTATCCGCATTAACTCTGTTTCTGGTATCTGTTTGACTAAGCTGGATGTGCTCGATGGTCTGGACGTCATTAAGCTCTGCATTGCTTATACTGATGAAGAGGGCAACGACGCAGGTATCCCCTCCCACGCCGATGACTACGAAGGCTTGGTGCCTGTTTATGAAGAGATGCCGGGCTGGAACGAGTCTACGGTCGGTGCAAAATCTCTGGACGAGTTGCCCGATAATGCCCGTGCTTATATTTCACGTATAGAAGAGATTTTAAAAACACCTGTCGATATCGTTTCAACTGGACCAGACCGAGTTGAAACTATTGTGTTACGTCATCCATTTGCATGATCGCTTAAAATCAGAAGTGCTGGGGTATCTCGACCTTGGCACTTCTTTTCACCCCTTCCTCTGATAACACGTTCCTGATTCCGCCTGTGCTGCCTTCCTTGTATTTTATTTTGGGGAGAAACCGTAACGGCAATATTTATTGTTCAGAAAAATAACCTCCTAAATAGAAATATCTCTCATTATAACAATGGGTTATAAAGCTGTTGTGCAAAAGGTTAATGGCCTAAAAGCAGTTTGAGACTGCCTCAATTGAAATAAAAACAGTCTCAGAGTTTGCGTTTTTGTTATATCACTTCTAAAGTTTTTAACGTTCACTTTGTTAAATAATTATAAAAGTCAGGCCGAAGTACTCGTTTTATTGGACAGTATGGCCGAGCGAGTGGCCTCCGAAGTGTCGGAGTTCGAATGCCAAGACTGGGTAGGGGTAAAGTACTATTTGTCGGTCAGGCGGGCGAGACCAAACAGTTGGCTCTACCATTTGATCGATACAGACCACTTCTTCGAATATCGGGTTTAGAGTTGCTGTACCTGAACTCTAGGTTCTTTTGTGTGGGCTCTCTGGTGGATGTTCGTCCATGAATGACGTGGCTGGCGTGACACAGGCCGGTGAGCTGTGGCCTCTCGTCGTGTACTTCTGCATGGTTGTTGCTCTGGTGTTGACGATGCTGGGCCTTTCCTGGCTGCTCGGGCAGCGTCGCATGGATCACGCTACCGGTGAGACCTTTGAGTCGGGCATTGTCCCTGTTGGCAGTTCCCAGGTTCGTATCTCCGTAGAATTTTATCTAATCGCTATTTTCTTTGTAATCTTTGATCTTGAAACCGTATTTATTTTTGCCTGGGCCATCGCTTTTTTTGAACTGGGCTGGTCGGGTTATTTTGCCATTATAGTGTTTGTACTGATTCTGGTGGTAGCGCTGGTTTACGAGTGGCGCTCGGGTGCTTTGGATTGGGGCATAAAAACCCGTGTTGGCCTCGAGGAGGCAAGTAAATGAAGTGGAGCCTGACTCGACCCGATGAGGTTTTTGCCAGCACGGCTAATAATAGTTTGAACAATGGTGGCGAGGTTATTAGTAACGATCCAATAGAAGAGCACGTCCGTCGCAATGTCTGTTTCGCCAAACTGGAAGACTTGATTGCCTGGGGGCGTGGTCATTCTCTCTGGCCGTTTAATTTTGGATTGTCCTGTTGTTACGTGGAAATGGCGACCTCATTTACCAGCCGGCATGACATTGCCCGGTTTGGCTCAGAGGTTATTCGTGCAACGCCCAGACAGGCTGATTTGATGGTCATATCCGGTACCTGTTTTCTAAAAATGGCCCCGGTTGTTCAGCGTCTTTATGAGCAGTTGTTGGAGCCTCGCTGGATTATTTCCATGGGATCCTGTGCTAACTCCGGTGGGATGTACGATATCTATTCAGTGGTTCAGGGGGTAGATAAATTTATTCCTGTGGATGTATACGTGCCAGGTTGTCCTCCACGTCCAGAGGCTTTGATGCAAGGCTTGGTCATGCTGCAAGAGGCTGTAGGTAAAGAGCGTCGACCTTTAAGTTGGACTGTGGGTGATCAGACCGTGGTAAAACCCGCGCCCATTAGTCAGCGAGATTTATTAACAGAAGAACGAATGAAAACAACGGAGTTGCGAGATCCCAAGGACGTTTAGATAGATTGTAAAAAGAAACACAATAAAAAATAACTGGGGAATATTCATGCAAGCTACTGAAACCCTGAAAGCAACAGGTATTATCGCCGAGCTCTATGAGCGGTTCGGTGAGGATTGCTTTAAGGTTCAGAGTTGTGCAGATGGCATTGCCACAGTTTGGGTGGATAAGACCAAGCTTCAGTATGTTCTCCGATACTTAAAACCTAAATACCCCATGCTCCATGACCTGTTTGGTATCGACGAGCGATTAAGGGTCAATCGTAACGATCAGCCTCCATCAGATTTCACGGTGGTCTACCATCTGTTGTCCTTTTCTCGCAACGAAGATGTTCGAATCAAAACCGCATTGGTAGAGCCAGATATTCAGGTTCCGACCATTGTCGATATTTGGCCCAACGCCAATTGGTATGAGCGTGAAGTGTGGGATATGTTCGGTATCGACTTCAGTGGTCATCCCAACTTGTATCGAATACTGATGCCGCCTACCTGGGAAGGACATCCACTACGTAAAGATCACCCTGCCAGGGCTACAGAAATGGAGCCTTTCAGCCTTGATCAACATAAACAGGATGTTGAGCAGGAGGCGTTAAGGTTTCGTCCTGAACAGTGGGGTATGGAACGTAAAACAGATGACACTGAGTTTATGTTCCTTAACTTGGGGCCTAACCATCCCAGTGTTCACGGGGTGTTTCGAATAGCGTTACAGCTGGATGGTGAAGTTGTCGTAGACGCTGTCCCTGATATTGGCTATCACCATCGTGGCGCAGAAAAAATGGGTGAGCGCCAGACTTGGCATAGCTACATCCCCTATACCGATCGTATCGATTACTTGGGCGGGGTCATGAATAACCTCGCCTATGTGATGTCCGTAGAAAAACTGGCAGGTATTCAGGTACCCGATCGCGCTAAAGTGATCCGAATCATGATGGCCGAATTATTCCGTATCTCCAGTCATCTGGTGTTTTACGGAACCTTTGTTCAGGACGTCGGCCAGATGTCGCCAGTGTTTTATATGTTTGCCGATAGAGAGCGGCTATTTGGCATTGTTGAGGCGGTCACTGGTGGTCGGATGCACCCCGCCTGGTTCCGAATTGGCGGCGTGGCTCAGGATCTGCCCATTGGTTGGGAAAAAATGGTTCGAGACTTTATCGATGCCATGCCTGCCCGGTTGGATCACTACGACAAAATGGCGATGCAGAACAAAATTCTGCATAAACGAGCCAAGGGAATTGGTCGTTATACCCAGAAAGAGGCCATCGATTGGGGTATTACCGGGCCGGGGCTCAGAGCCACAGGAATGGATTGGGATCTGCGTAGAGATCGCCCTTACGGTGGCTATGACCAGTTTGAGTTTGAAGTCCCTGTGGGTAACAACGGTGATTGTTATGACCGTGCAGCAGTGCGAATTGAAGAGATTCGTCAAAGCCTGCGGATAATACGGCAGTGCTTGGATAACATGCCCGAAGGTCCCTATAAAAGCGACCACCGCTTAACCACCCCTCCGCCCAAAGAGCGAACCATGCAAGATATTGAGACGCTGATTCATCATTTTCTCAATGTCAGTTGGGGACCGGTAGTGCCTGCGGGAGAGGCGACTCAATTAATCGAAGCGACAAAAGGCCACAACAGTTATCACTTGGTGAGTGATGGCGGCACCATGTCCTACCGAACAAGAATCAGAACGCCTTCGTTCCCTCACTTACAGCAAATACCGCTTATTAGCCGTGGTCTGATGATTGCTGATTTGATCGCAATTGTTGCCAGTATTGATTTTGTTATGGCGGATGTAGACCGATGAGCCAGCAGCTAATTCAGTCTGATGTAGCGTTATCTGCGGAAGAAACCCGGCAGATAGACGCAGAGCTGGCACATATGCCACAAAAGTCGGGTGCTGCTATTGATGCCCTTAAAATTGTCCAGCGTCATAGGGGTTGGGTTTCTGACGAGTCGTTGATAGCGATTGCTCGTTATTTGGAAATGTCGCCTGAAACCCTTGAAGGTGTCGCGACTTTCTACAACCTGATATATCGGAAGCCCGTGGGTAAAAAAGTGGTGCTGTTTTGCGACAGCGTGAGTTGCTGGATTTGTGGCTGTGATGGGGTAAAACAAAAAATCACCGAAAAACTCGGTGTGGATTACGGTGAAACAACGGCGGATAACCAATACACCTTAATCCCCGTACCCTGTCTGGGTGCCTGTGATAAAGCTCCCGTGATGATGGTGGGTGATGATCTACATACGCATCTTGATAATGAAAAAATTGATCAGATCTTCGCGGGTAAATTGAGTGACGGGGAGGGCTCTTAATGGAAAATTCTCTAAGGGAAAAAGTGCTCACTCGGAATATTGGCCCAGATCTAGTTCCAGCAGATATGGAAAGTTATGAAGCCAATGGGGGGTATAAAGCCCTTCATAAAGTTATGTCAGGAATGTCACCCAACGACTGTTTAGAGGTAATTAAAGCATCAAACCTTCGTGGTCGAGGCGGCGCAGGCTTTCCTACCGGGATGAAGTGGAGCTTTGTTCCAATGGGTGATAAATGTAGCCCCGGACACAAATACCTAGTGTGCAATGCCGATGAAATGGAGCCAGGCACATTTAAAGACAGGTTGTTGATGGAGTGTGATCCTCATCAGTTGATCGAGGGCATGATACTGGCGGCTTACACCATTCAGGCAGATCGATCTTATATCTTTATTCGTGGTGAATATCTGGTGGCCATTGAGCGCCTCGAACAGGCCTTGGCCGATTGTTATAAAAGAGGCTATCTGGGAAACAATATTCTAGGCAGTGGTTACGACCTAGAAATGCATGTACATACCAGTGCCGGACGATATATCTGCGGTGAGGAAACCGCACTGATTAATGCACTAGAAGGGAAGCGAGCCAACCCGAGGGCCAAGCCGCCTTTTCCTCAGGTCAGTGGGTTGTGGGGTCGGCCTACCATCGTCAATAACGTCGAAACCCTCTGCAATATCTCACATATCATCGACAAAGGGGCCGAGTGGTTTCAATCATTGGGTATTGGTGAAGACAGCGGTACCAAAATGTTTGGAGCCAGTGGCCATGTGAAAAATCCCGGATGTTGGGAGTTGCCGATGGGCACACCAATTCGAGAAATTCTTGAAAAGTATGCTGGAGGCATGTCGGACGGGAGAAAGCTCAAAGGGTTTTTGCCTGGTGGCGGTTCGACAGACTTTTTGGTGGAAGAGCACCTGGATTTACCCATGGATTACGGCTCAATCGGTTCGGCCGGCAGTCGTATGGGCACTGGGACCATGATTATCCTGGACGATAAAACCTGCCCTGTGGGTATGGTGCTAAACCTGCTTCGTTTCTTCGCCCATGAATCCTGTGGTTTCTGCACCCCTTGTCGGGAAGGGCTACCCTGGACTCGGCAAGTTCTGGAAGACATTGAGTCCGGTCGTGGACGCAAGGAAGATTTAGAAACACTGGTGCGCCAAGTTAAATACATTGGTGCCATAGGAAACACCCACTGTGCCTTGGCCCCGGGTGCAATGGAGCCCCTGCAGAGTGCACTTAAATACTTTCAGAGTGATTTTGACGCGCACGTCGAGCAAGGGTGTTGCCCTTATACCCAAGGGGAGCGTGTCTGATGCCCACTATCTATATCGATGGACAAGCCTACGAAGTGGAGGAAGGTAAAAACCTTTTAGAGGCCTGTCTCAATCTGGGGCTGGATTTACCCTATTTCTGCTGGCACCCATCCATGGGATCCATTGGCTCCTGTCGTCAATGTGCCATGGTGCAGTATCAAAACGAAGAGGATACCCGTGGTCGTATTGTGATGGGCTGCATGACTCCGGTAACCGATGGTGCAAGGTTGTCACTCAAGGGGGATACCGCCAGCGAATTCAGAGCATCGGTGATTGAGTCGTTGATGTTGAACCATCCTCACGATTGCCCTGTTTGTGCAGAAGGTGGCGAGTGTCACTTACAGGATATGACGGTAAAGGTTGGCCATCGCGATCGTCATTATCGTGGCTTAAAGAATACTCATCGCAACCAATACTTAGGCCCGCTGATTAATCACGAAATGAATCGCTGTATCAGCTGCTATCGCTGTGTGCGTTTTTACCGGGACTATGCGGGTGGTACGGATTTGGCGGCACTTGCCTCTCACGACCACGTTTACTTTGGTCGTCATCAGGACGGGGTGCTGCAAAGTGAGTTCGCCGGAAATTTAGTCGAGGTTTGCCCTACGGGCGTGTTTACCGATAAGCCGCTGGTTAACGATTACAGTCGCAAGTGGGATCTTCAATCGGCACCCTCCATCTGTGTGGGTTGTGCCGTTGGTTGTAATACCTCGCCGGGCGAGCGGTACGGTCGGTTAAAGCGCATTCAAAATCGCTATAACCAACAGGTAAATGGCTATTTTTTATGTGATCGTGGGCGCTTTGGTGCTGATTTCGTCAATAGTGAATCTCGGCTTAATTTTGCCGGGGTTCGGCAGGATGATGGCAGTTATCAGGCTATTAAGGCGGACGATGCGTTGAGCCAAGTGGCGAGCCTGTGCCAAAAGGGTGCCGTTGCCGGGATTGGTTCTCCCCGCGCATCGGTGGAGGCCAACTACCTGTTACGTCGCTTGGTTGGGGATAGTCACTTTTGTTCCGGCATGAGTGATGTGGAGCATGCTTTGGTTCAACAGGTTGCCGAGGCCCTATCGACAACACGTGCAGTCAGCCCTTCTCTCCATCAAATCGAATCGGCTGATGCCGTGCTGATACTCGGTGAAGATGTAAGCAATACAGCCCCCCGTTTGGCATTAGCCCTGCGTCAGTCTGCCCGCAATAAAGCGAGGCAGATGGCAGAGGATATGCGACTGGAACCCTGGATGGATGCCGCAATTAGAAATTTGGCTCAGAACCAATATAGCCCAGTGTTTATTGCTGGTGTCCATGAAAGTCGGCTTGAGGATATTGCGGCGGCAAGTGTGTCTCTGGCACCGGATGACATTGCGAGGCTGGGTTTTGCTGTTGCAGCAGAAATATCTGGCAGTCATCTACCTGGTTTGGGTCATCTGTCCACATTGGTCGGGACTATTGCTTCGGCATTAAAAGCCGCAAAAAAACCATTAATTGTTTCTGGTACCAGCCTTATGAACTCAGCGGTTATTGAGAGCGCTGTAGCTGTAGTCGAAGCACTGTTATCTGAAGAAAAAAATACCCTGTTGAGTTTGAGCGTCCCCGAGTGCAATAGCATGGGTGTAACCCTGTTGGATGGCGGAAAGGGTTTGGGCTTTAACGTGCTGGCAGAGAGTGCCGCTCAGGGTGATATTGATACTCTTATCGTTTTGGAAAATGATCTTTATCGACGTGCACCAACGGAAACTGTTGACCAGCTACTAGGAAATATCAAGCAACTGGTGGTGCTCGACTCTCTGGATAACGCCACGTTGTCAGCATCATACCTGGCATTGCCCGCAGCAACGTTTGCTGAATCAGAAGGCACCTTTGTTAGCAGTGAAGGGCGAGCACAGCGTTACTACCCAGTATTTGTGGCAGAAGACGATCGGTTGGCCAGCTGGCAGTGGTTGTCTGAACTCGGGCAGGTGCTTGGATTGTCCGGGTTTGATCAATTGGCACATTTTGACCAGGTGGAGCAGACTTGTGCGGATGAAATACCTGCATTGTCTGGCATCACCGCTGCAGCACCCGACCACCTGTTCCGTAATCGTGGACTGAAAATACCGCGGCAACCCGCACGTTATAGTGGTCGCACGGCGGTGCGTGCCAATGTGTCTGTTCATGAGCCCAAGCAGCCGGTGGATAATGAGAGCCCCTTGTCGTTCAGTATGGAGGGCTTAGGTGTAGGTCAGCCAAGTTCATTGATGTCTTATAGTTGGTCTCCAGGCTGGAACTCCAATCAGTCCATACAAAAATTTCAGAATGAGGCCGGTGGCGAGATTAAGGGCGGATCATCGGGTATACGATTAATTAGTCCCGGTGAAGGAGCCAAAATAGAATCCCTCTCGGTTCCTGATGCCTTCCATCCTTCAAATACCGATTTATTACTGGTGCCTGTTTATCGGGTATTTGGCAGTGATGAATTGAGTCGTCAGGCTCCAGCAATTGCTGAACTGTCCGGGGATGCACAACTGGTCGTACGTTCAGAAAATGTAAACAAGCTTCAGGTAGCGGATGGCGACGGCGTTGTTGTGGTGGTTGATGGTAGTGAGGTTGTCTTGGAGGTACTAGTTGACGACTCGATAGCCGAGGGCTGTGTAGGCTTTACTATGGGAATGCCGGGAACCGAGTCATTAGTTATTGGTATCGGTTCCATGGTGTCGCTGCGGAGAGCTGAAAACTGGCAGCCTCGTAAGCCTCAGTTGATTGCCACGGATAATCCAAATGCTCCAAGCCCTGATACTCGAGGACAACGTGGGGTGCCTTATGTCTGATGGCATGATCATACTCTTTGCTCTGGTGGTGCTGCTTGGAGCAGTGGGCGGTGCAGCGGTGATGACTTGGTGGGAGCGTCGTTTGCTCGGCGTTTGGCAGGACCGTTATGGTCCTAATCGATTGGGACCCTTTGGAATCTTGCAGGTGGCGGCTGATATGTTGAAGCTGCTCACCAAGGATGACTGGGTGCCGCCTTTTGCCGACAAAGTTGTGTTTATCTTTGCGCCCACGGCCATTGTTATGGCGATGATGTTGGGCTTTGCTGTGGTGCCATTTGGTCCAGGTCTGCAAATTATCGATATGAATATCGGTTTGCTGTTCTTTCTGGGTATGACCTCGCTGGCTGTATATAGCGTTTTACTCGGAGGGCTGGCCTCCAATAATAAATATGCATTGTTAGGCGGATTGCGTTCTGCGGCCCAAATGGTCAGCTACGAAGTGTTTATGGGGCTGGCACTAATGGGGGTGGTTATGCTCTCTGGCAGCTTTAATCTTCGAGTCATTGTTGAATCTCAGGCCGATGGTTGGTACTGCATTTCACAGTTTTTAGGGTTGTTTGTTTTCACCATTGCCGGTATTGCAGAAAGCCATCGCTTGCCCTTCGATTTGCCAGAAGCTGAACACGAACTCACAGCAGGTTTTCATACAGAATATGGTGGTATGAAGTTCGCCATGTTCATGCTGGGCGAATATTTGGGATTAATCTTAATCTCCAGCATGATAGTGACGTTGTTCTTTGGCGGCTGGCTCGGGCCCTGGCTTCCCCCCATTGTTTGGTTCGGTTTGAAAACCTTCGTCGTGATTTGTTTCTTTGTGCTGTTGCGCGCGGCTATCCCCAGGCCTCGATATGACCAACTCATGTCTTTGGGTTGGAAAATTATGTTGCCGCTGACATTGGTTAATTTGATCTTTACTGGTGCCATTGCACTTTGGTTGACTGGTGGAGGTGCAGCATGATTAGCCAGTTGCGCACCATGTGGCGAGTGCTGAAGCACACCTTTACCAAAGCTGAAACGGTGCAATACCCCGAAGAAAAACCCTATCTGGCCCCTCGTTATAGAGGCCGAATAGTGCTTACCCGTGACCCCGATGGTGAAGAGCGTTGTGTGGCATGTAACCTGTGCGCCGTGGCCTGTCCGGTGGATTGCATCGCATTACAAAAGGGTAATCGTGATGACGGCAGTTGGTATCCGGAGTTTTTCCGCATTAATTTTTCGCGTTGCATTATGTGTGGGATGTGCGAGGAAGCCTGTCCGACCTATGCCATTCAGTTAACACCAGATTTTGAGATGTGTGAATACGATCGCCAAAACATGGTGTATGAAAAGGAACATTTATTAATTAGTGGTACGGGTAAATACCACGGCTACAACTTTTACCGTGTATCCGGCATGCAGACGGCCTGGAAAGATAAAGGTGAGGCAGAAAATGAGGCCAAACCTATCGATGTCAGGAGCCTGTTGCCATGAGGTATATTTTTTCCGGGAGGGCGAGATGTTAGAGCTGGTCCTGTTTTACATGGCATCGACCATTGCGTTGGTATCAACTATTTTGGCGCTAACCCGGGCCAATGCTACCCATGCATTGATCTATCTGATTCTGTCCCTGTTGGCTGTCGCGGTGATTTTTTACCTGATAGGTGCTCCATTTGCTGCGGCCCTGGAAGTAGTGATTTATGCGGGCGCCATTATGGTGTTGTTCATCTTTGTCATCATGATGCTCAATCTCGGCGAGAAGGGTGACCGCCGGGAGAAGCAGTTACTAAAGCCTCAGGTCTGGATTGTTCCCGTTATTTTTGCACTGGTCTTGTTGGTTGAACTTGTACTGGTGCTTTCGCAAAGTGAGCCCGCGACTACTCAGGGGCTGGTTACGGCTAAACAAGTAGGTCTGACCTTGTTTGGGCCCTATGTGATCGCCGTTGAAATTGCCTCCATGTTGCTTTTGGCTGGGTTGGTGGGTGCTTATCACCTCGGCCGCCGGTATCTTGAAGAGGGTAGAGAAGCCAAAGCAACTAGGGACAAAGGTCACCAAATCAGCCAGGAAGGGGTGCGCTAATGGATGGTGTCAGCATTCCTCTCGACCATGTTCTGTTGTTGTCTGCACTGTTGTTTATTTGCGGATTACTGGGGTTGATGATGCGACGGAATATCATCTTTATCCTTGTCTCTCTCGAAGTCATGCTTAATTCATCCGCCGTGGCATTTGTCGCTGCGGGGGCTCGTTGGGGGCAAGCTGATGGCCAAATCGTCTTTATGTTGATTCTTGCTGTAGCGGCAGCCGAAGTGGCTGTTGGTTTGGGCTTGGTGCTTCAGATCCAGCGTCGTTTTAAAAGCCTGGATATGGATGATGCCAACCGGATGAGAGGATGACGCCATGTTGAAACTACTTCCGCTCATCCCGTTGTTCCCTTTGGTTAGTTCAATTTTATTAATGGTGACCTTAGGAAAAATGCCCAGGCGAGTGGTCGCGATTCTGGGTGCAGGTTCAGTTGGGTTAGCTGCAGTGGTTACCGTGTTAGTGGGGCTAACCTTTATGGCGTCGGGCCAACCGCATCACCAGGTTTTGTGGACATGGATGCGCGTTGGAGATTTTTCGCCCGATATCGCTTTTTATCTGGATGGGCTGACATTGGTAATGATGTCGGTTATTACCGGTGTTGGTTTTTTGATTCATTTATTTTCCACCGAGTTTATGGAAGATGATGTCAGTTTCAGCCGTTACTTTGCCTACCTGAACATGTTTGTATTTGCCATGTTGATATTGGTGATGGCAGATAACCTGTTGCTGTTGTATCTCGGTTGGGAAGGTGTGGGTGCTTGTAGTTATTTGTTGATTGGATTCTGGTATCAGGATCCGGCAAATGGTGCGGCAGCCAGAAAAGCATTTGTAGTAACTCGCATCGGTGATGCTGCAATGGCGATGGGGCTGTTTTTACTACTTACTGAATTGGGAACACTGGATATACAACCCCTGACAGAGGTTGCCAAAAGTAAGTGGCAGGTAGGTGATACGCTTCCGCTTATTGCCTGCTTGTTGTTACTCGGTGGTGCCGTGGGTAAATCAGCTCAATTGCCATTACACACTTGGCTTCCAGATGCCATGGCCGGCCCCACACCGGTCAGTGCATTGATTCATGCCGCGACGATGGTCACAGCGGGTGTGTATCTGATTGCGCGAACTCATGAGTTGTTTTTACTTGCCCCCATTGCGATGTTGGTGGTGGCCTTTGTTGGGCTGATAACGTCTTTAATGGCAGCCTTTACCGCGCTAAATCAACATGACATCAAAAGGATTCTGGCGTATTCCACCATAAGTCAGATTGGCTATATGTTTTTGGCGTTGGGCGTGGGAGCCTGGGCCGCAGGGATTTTCCATTTAGTGACGCATGCCTTCTTTAAAGCCTTGTTGTTCCTAGCCGCTGGCGCAGTGATTCACTGTCTGCATCACGAGCATAATATCTTCAATATGGGGGGGTTGCGTACCCGCTTGCCTGTGGTGTTCTGGAGTTTTCTTATTGGCTCTGCCGCATTGGCCGCACTTCCGTTAACCTCGGGATTTTTCAGTAAGGACATGATCCTGTTGCAGGCTTACAAGTTACCAGGTGCCGGCCCTTGGCTGTGGGTGGGTGGCCTGCTTGGGGCTCTGTTAACAGCAATTTATAGTTTTAGATTGGTGTTTGTGGTGTTCTTTGGTGAAGCAAAAATGGAGCCGGATAAGTTGCCCGGAATTCGTATGGCTCTGCCGCTGTCGGTGCTTTGTGCGCTGTCTATTGTTGGCGGTTGGTTTGCTCTTCCTCTGTCATCTGTATTTCCTGCAACAGGTGATCATCATCCCAGTCATCTTGTCGAAGGCATATCCATTGCCATTCCCCTTATCGGCCTAGCTATCGCCTACCTCATATTCTTGGGCGGACAGTTAAATGTTGAGGGATTGGTGAACTCATCGGGGGGGCAACGGCTGAAAAAATTCTGGTTCAGTGGTTGGGCCATAGACTGGCTCTACGATCAATTATGGGTGCGCCCCTATAAATTCCTGGCTTTAATTTTGAAGCGGGAATGTGTGGATGACATCTACAACACCATTGTTAGTTTTAGCCAGTTTTTATTCATGGCGCTTAGCCATACACAAACGGGTCGGTTGCGCTGGTATGCCACCAGTATGGTCTTTGGTTTGATATTGGTCATTGCCTTGTTGCAGGGGGTGATCAGATGATCCTGGTTAACCTCATATTGATCCTGCTGGTCGGTGGTGTCATTGCCTGGTTGTCTGAACGACAACATGCTGGGCTGCCACGCTGGATTGCCTTGCTCATCATCCTTTTTGATTTGGGCTATTTGATGGTGGCTACCGACCTCTCCTGGGACAAAATCACGGTTGTGCCCAATCCGTTTGAGGCAACAACTTGGCTACTTCATTACAAAGCGGAGTGGATTCCACGTTTTGGTATCAGTTTTGAGTTGGCCATGGACGGATTGAGTTTGCTGATGGTTGTCCTGACATTGGTGTTGGGTGTCGTTTCGGTAAGTGCCTCGTGGACCGATATTAAACAGCGTACGGGGTTTTTTGAGGCCAATTTACTGTGGACATTGGCCGGTGTGCTTGGGGTGTTTTTAGCTCTGGATCTTTTTCTCTTCTTCCTGTTCTGGGAAGTGATGCTGGTTCCCATGTATCTGATGATTGCCATCTGGGGGCATGAGGGACGTAGCTATGCGTCCATGAAGTTCTTCATTTTCACCCAGGTCAGCGGGCTGATGATGTTGTTCGCCATCTTGGCGTTAGTATTGCTGAATCAACGTAGTACCGGTGAGTATACGTTCAGCTATTTTGAGTTGCTGGGTCACGGGGTCAGTGGCGACATGGCATACATATTGATGCTGGGTTTCTTTGTTGCGTTTTTGGTCAAGTTGCCTGGCTTCCCCGTGCATACATGGCTGCCAGATGCGCACACCCAAGCGCCCACTGCAGGTAGCGTTATTCTTGCCGGTATTTTGCTGAAAACAGGTGCCTACGGGCTCATCCGTTTTGTCGTACCATTGTTTCCTCAGGAGGCCATGGACTTTTCTCCAATAGCGTTAGCTCTGGGTGCAGTGGGTATTATTTATGGTGCTGTCCTGGCGTTTGGTCAGGACGACTTCAAACGCTTGGTAGCCTATAGTAGTGTCAGCCATATGGGGTTTGTACTGTTGGGGGTATTTGCCTGGAATGCCTTGGCGTTACAAGGTGCCGTCATGCAAATGGTGGCTCATGGTTTGAGCACTGCGGCATTGTTTATGATTGCCGGATCGTTGCAGGAGCGTCTGCACACCCGCGATATGTCCAAAATGGGTGGGCTCTGGAAAAACATGCCTCGCATGGGTGCTATGGCCATGTTTTTCATGTTGGCCTCGGTAGGATTGCCCGGGCTGGGTAACTTTGTTGCAGAGTTTATGGTGTTGGCGGGGCTGTTTAAGGTGGCACCCTGGGTCGCAGCGGTATCGGCTTTAGGTTTAATTGTTGCGGCGGTTTATTCGCTGGTCATGATGCAGCGTGCCTTTCAGGGTAAACCAAATGAAGCCTTACGGTTGCCAGATTATGGTGTCCGGGAAATGCTGACTATGGCGGTGATGATTGTTGGCCTAGTGTGGTTGGGCCTCTATCCTCAGCCTGTACTTGATACGGCTCAACCTGCGTTGGACAGTTTGACGGCGTTAGTGGGATCAGTGGTTGAGGTCTCTGAAAACTCGGGTAGTACCCAGGTTGTGGGGGGCATTCAATGAGTACCGCCATTACTATGATCGAGCTGCAATCGATATTGCCGTTAATTGTACTGACACTGCTCATCGTCTTTTTGATGCTAGTACTTGCGTTCAAAAGATCCCATGGGCTAACGGCTGGACTGACCGTGGCAGGGTTGCTGTTCACGCTGCTGTCCATACCCTTGGCAACGGCCGTGGGTGAGCAAAATATGTCGCTTTTAAGTGTCGACCGCTACGGTATGTTCTTCACGGTCTTGCTATTGGGTGTTTCACTGGCGAGCACCTTGTTGTCGTGGGAATATTTACGCCATCGCAGTGGTCGAAATGAAGAGTTTTACCTGTTGCTGCTGTTAGCCACACTGGGCGCTTTGGTGTTGTCCTTTGCGAACCATGTGGTGTCCTTGCTGTTGGGTATGGAGCTACTGGGTGTTTCGCTTTACGCGATGATCTCTTACCCCGATAAAGGTAAATTACCGTTAGAGGCGGCCATTAAATATCTGGTGTTATCCGGTTGTGCTTCCGCAATGCTGTTGTTTGGCTTTGCCCTGCTCTATGCGGCTCTTGGCAGTCTTTCATTCGTCGGAATAGGTGAACGTCTGGTGACTGCCCCCGATAACCATGTGCTGGTTCTGGCGGGCACTGCGTTGGTGCTGACAGGCATTGGTTTCAAATTGTCGGTGGTGCCGTTCCATATGTGGACCCCAGACGTCTATCAAGGTGCCCCATTGCCTGTAACAGGATTCCTGGCAACGGTATCCAAGGGGGCAATTTTTGCTGCACTGCTGCGTTTATTTCTGGAGGCTCAATTACATCAGTTCAATACGCTGCTTATTGCCCTGAGTGTATTGGCGGTGGCTTCGATGCTGGTGGGCAACCTACTTGCATTGCAGCAACAGAATATAAAAAGGCTGTTGTCTTATTCTTCCATTGCTCACTTTGGTTATCTGTTGATCACACTGGTGGCTGGCGGGGTATTGGGTGGCAGCGATTTTGCTGTGGAGGCCGCAAGCTATTATGTGGTGGCGTACGTGGTGACGACGCTGGCGGCTTTTGCAGTGATTAGCGTGTTGTCTAGTGATGGTGAAGATGAACGGCAATGGGTGTCAGACTTGACGGGGTTATTTTGGCGGCGCCCTTTGTTGGCTGCGCTGTTAACGCTGGCCTTGTTGTCATTGGCCGGGATTCCGCTAACGGCAGGTTTTATCGGGAAGTTATATGTATTTGCTTCGGGTATCGAGGGTGCGCTCTGGATATTATTGGGGGCATTAGTGATAGGGAGTGCCATCGGTATCTACTACTACCTAAGAGTAATTTATGTGATGACGCTTCAGGAAGACAATGCGACGAGCGTTGTGGTTATACCCTGGCTGGGTGAGGTTGTCGCTTTGTCGCTGGTCATACTGGTTGTCTGGTTGGGAATTTTACCTCAACCGTTAATGGCATACATTGGCAAACTTTTCTAACGATTATTGCTTGCGGTTATTTCAAACTTTTGTATTCTGAAAGCAAGTAAAAAATAAAAAGGCTTAATTATGTTGCAGTCAGTAGAACTCAAAGATTACATGCTTAAAAATCCAGTTAAGGTAAAAGCTGATGCTGATGTTTTTGATGCTATTAAATCGATTCTGGAGTACAAGATTTCAGGTGTATGCGTGGTGGATGATGAAAACCACCTGTTGGGCGTTTTATCAGAAATGGATTGTCTGAAGGCTATTCTAACGGCTATGTACAATGAGGAAACCAGTGTTGGTTCGGTCAAAAATTTTATGACTACAGACGTTTTCTCTGTTTCTCCTCATGCGGACATTGTGGATGTGGCTCAGGATATGCTGAAGAGGGGTTATCGTCGCTGTCCTGTGGTTCAGGATGGGAAATTAGTAGGGCAGATCACCTGCCGTCAGCTACTCAGGGCCGTGGAAGAGTTTTCACGTAGTTAAAGTAGTTCTTCATAGCGGCCTCATTAGAGGCCGTTGTTCGTAATATGGTTTTTAGTGCAGATTGACAACCGGTATAAGGTTATCGTTGCGAGCCTGCCTCTTGCCAAATTCCATAAGTAGTAAATACCCTACCAACATAATAAATAACATGAGGCCCGACCAAAGCATTGACTGCTGCGGATGTGCGGGCAGTGTGCCGAGTTGGTAAACAGTCACGGCTACGGCATAGGCTAGTAATGTATTCCAAGTGGCAGAAAAGAATGCCCACGCTCCCCCCGCTTCTTTATATATAGCACCAAGGGTCGCTACACAGGGCATGTAGAGCAAAATAAACAAAATATAGCAGAAAGCCCCCAGTTGCCCGTCAAATAGTTGCTGCATTAGGGTGATAGTAGAAAGTTTGACTTCCTGTGTGTCTGCTGATGCTTGCTGGTTCGTTAAGTCACCAACACCGAGTCCTAGAGGGTCGCCCCACATATTGTTAACTTCTGCAAGGTTCTCAGGGATTGTGCTCACTGCTTCGGAAAGCATTGTGAGGATAGAGGTTGGCTCAGTAACTGTTAGCTTAGTAGCACTGCGTGCCATATCTGAATAGAGCGCATCCAGTGTGCCAACCACGACCTCTTTAGCAAAAATACCGCTGAAAATACCCACAGTGGCAGGCCAGTTATCCTCTTTAACTCCCAGTGGTTCTAAGATGGGGGTAATGGTTTTGCCAATGGCTGAGAGCACTGATTTTTCGGTATTTTGATTATTAAAACTGCCATCGGTGCCGATAGAATTAACAAAATTCAACGCGATTACAACGATCACAATGGCTTTCCCCGCCCGTAGTAAAAAGCCACGAAGTCGCTGCCAGCTATGGATTATCAGGCCTTTGGCAGTAGGGATGTGGTAATTGGGTAGCTCCATAATAAATGGCGTGATATCACGGCTTAGCATTTTCCGGCGAACCAGAACACCGGTTAAAACGGCGAGTGCAATTCCAATAACATACAGACCAAATACTACATTCTGGCCATTTTGAGTGAAAAAGGCGCTGGCAAACAGGATGTATACCGTTAGTCTGGCTCCGCAAGACATAAAGGGGGCCATCAAGATCGTCAGCAGACGATCTTGATGTGTGTCTAGTGCCCGGCTGGCCATCACTGAGGGGACATTGCAGCCGAAACCCACCACCAGCGGCACGAAAGATTTACCGGGTAGGCCAATACTGCGCATTAAACGGTCGAGAATGAATGCCGCACGGGCCATGTAGCCCGAGTCTTCCAGAAAAGTTTGAAAGAGAAACAGCGTGCCTATTACGGGTAAGAAACTTGCTACCAGTTGGATGCCGCCTCCGGCACCATCCGCAACCAAGGCCACTAGCCATTCGGGTAGGTGGAGAGCCGTCAGCAATTGTCGTGGCAGTTCTACAAATATTGCCCCTGCAGCAATATCGAAGAAGTCGATAAAAGCACCACCAAAATTGATGGTTACCATGAACATCAGGTACATCACACCGAGAAATGCGGGGAATGCCAAAACCCGGTTTAACAGAATGGCGTCAAGGTAGTCAGAAATCGACCGCTTTGTTTGGGTGTCGTAATGGACTGCACTGGCTGTGGTTTCGTGTATCCAATGGTACCGGTCTGTAATTAGTGCATCTGCGGCACTACTTGGTAACTGTTCTTCCAGCGTGTCGACCTCCGCCAACATCTGGCGCTGCAGGTCATCCGAAAATTGGCTAAGTACCGAAGCGTCTCTTTCCAGTATTGCTGTTGCCTCAAGCCTGGAAGGCTCGGTATCGTGCTGCGTCATTAACGAAAGGAGTGTTTTGGCGGTTTTTTCTAGAGGCTCTGAAACGGTAACCGGGTGTGGCTTGAAGCTTTGTTTGTGAAGGTAATTACTGGCTACATCTACCAGAGTGCCAATGCCTTCGCTGCGGCTGGCTACCAGTGATATTACTGGAAAGCCGATATTCTCTGAAAGCTCATAGGGGTCAATGTGGATGCCGTTTTGATCTGCCACATCCATCATGTTAAGTGCTATGACAAGCGGTACGCCCGCATCCATCAACTGTGTCGTGAGGTACAACCCACGTTCCAAGCTGGAGGCGTCAATAATGTTAATAATTAGGTCGGCAGAGTCTTCCAGTACAAACCGTTGAGCGATCTGTTGGTCGAGTGAGTCTTCTTCACAGGAAACATGTAGTGAATAGGTGCCGGGTAGGTCTACTACCTGAAAAGTGGCATCAGCATGGTTGAATTGTCCTGTTTTTTTCTCAACAGTGACGCCAGACCAGTTGCCCACTTTTTGGTGGGTACCGGTTAGTGCATTGAATAGCGTGGTTTTTCCGCAGTTAGGGTTGCCAACCAGAGCAATGGTGAATTCTTGGTTCATAGTCGGTCCACCAACATCCCTTTGGCTTCATGGCTTCTTAAACTCAGGCGGAATCCTCTAACAAGAATGGCTATTGGATCACCCAGTGGGGCACGATGCTGTACCAGAAAGGTTGTTCCCGGTGTTAACCCCAGGCTCATGAGTCTGTTCCGGTACGATTCCGGAACATCCTTAAACCCGTTGACTCGGGCATGATCGCCTGTTTGTAGTTGATTAAAAAACACGTTCATAATCCATAGGGTGATACAAATGATAATGATTATCAATTATAACGAAAGGGTAAGCAATAAGTAAGTGTTTAGATTTGTGCGGATGCTTGAAATTACTATTGGGTTGATCTAAGACAAACAATTTCTGTCGTGGGAGATGGGGCGTGGTACAGATAAACCCTCCGTGGCGGAAACAACAGCTGGCCAAGAGGTTGCTTTTAACTCGTGCATAGTCATTATTTGCTATTTCCACGGCATAAGTCAGTTGCCCCGTCCTAGAATAAAGTTCCAGGGGCAGGTTCGTCGTAGTAATAGGAGTCGTTATGCATAAGTTGGTTTTCTTTGTTCCCGTGAGTCATGTAGATGTGGTCAAGCAAGCGGTATTTGATGCCGGGGCAGGGCGTATAGGGAACTATGAGCATTGTTCATGGCAGGTGTTGGGTGAGGGACAGTTTCGGCCAATGGACGGTAGCTCTCCCTTTGTCGGGTGTCTGGGCGAGATGGCGCAGGTTGAAGAGTATCGGGTTGAAATGGTGTGTGCAGATGAGTTGCTTCAGGAGGCAGTAAGGGCTCTGCTCGCTGCCCACCCCTACGAAGAGCCTGCCTATGATGTTTGGCAGCTGGCTGAAGTGATTGTTTAGCCGGTCAAGCAGCGGTGGGATGTTGTTGTCAGGCCGCTACTGATCCGGGTGGAGGTTTGTCACGACCTTGGGCCTTTCCAGGGGCGTTCTATCGTGCCAGTGCGGACTGTGCTGAGATGACTCTTGAGGTCTTCAAAATGATAATGTAGGGCGAGTTCAATAACGGGAAAAGCAAGGTTGTCCCAGGGGATATTTTGTTCGCTAAATAAGTCAACCTCCAGAGATTCGATGCCTGGGCTGAAATTTAAATCACTCATGGTTCCGCGATAAAAGATATAAACCTGATTGATATAGGGGATGTCAAAAATGCCAGATAGCATCGGGCTATCAATTTGGGCATTGGCTTCTTCTGCACATTCGCGAAGCGCGCCTTGAAGGGCCGTTTCACCATTTTCCATAAATCCGGCTGGTAGCGTCCAGAGGCCATATCGAGGCTCAATGGCACGCCTACACAGTAGTACCTGGTTATCTATAATAGGAATACAGCCAGCGATAATGCGGGGGTTTTGGTAATGGATCGCGTTACAGTGATCGCAAACATGTCGTTCGCGATTATCGCCTTCTGGAATTTTAAGGCTGATGGGTTTTCCACATTGACTGCAAAAGTTCATAAAACATCACTAGAGTAGAAAAAAGTCTGGTTCGGTAACCAGTATATATAAATGTGGGGTATCTCTAAAATGGCAAAGATATGTTGAGTTTAATTACACAGCGGCTTCAACCACTAACCGTCGAGCGTTTAATGCCCCAAGATGATGAGTTGGGTGAGGCAGCTATTTTACTTGCGGTTACCAATGAGCCTGATGATCCGAAAATAATTCTGACTAAACGTGCCGAGCATTTGGCATCCCACGCAGGTGAGGTGGCCTTTCCTGGGGGGAAATGGGAGCGTGGTGACGCTGACCTACTGGAGACAGCGCTTCGAGAAACACAGGAAGAAATTGATTTATCGCCAGATCAGGTTGATGTGATCGCCAGTATGCCTGCCAGCCAAACTAGACATAGCATGCGAGTTAGGCCTTATGTGGGCCTGGTATCATCAGAATCCGTGCTTACCGCAAATCCGGATGAGTTAGATGCGGTATTTCATGTGCCACTTAGGTATTTTCTAGATCAAACAAATCTCACGGTTGAGCGATTTGTCGGGCCTGACTACAGCCTGCGTATGCCGTGTTATGTTTATCAGGGTTACCGTATTTGGGGTTTTTCGCTGGTGGTGTTGGTGGAGTTTCTTAATCTGACCCTGGATGCAGACATTCAGCTTCGGTATCCAGATAAAATTAGTCTAAGACCGGAGGTCGATTGAGTTGCAACCTGAGGTGGATTGAGCTGATAATTTACACCACGTTTAATTTCTACAGGAACAATCATGCCCGGAACCATTACCTCACCCTGTGTTTCCATCTGCTCCATGGATAGTAAAGATGTTTGCATTGGCTGTTATCGAACAGCCAAAGAGATTCGCGAATGGCTTTTAATGGAAGATGATGAGCGGCTGGAGGTGATTGCAAAAGCTGCCGAGCGCGGGAGAGAGAACAACCCCTTTGCCTGATTTTAGTCCGCACCGAGGTGGTTGGAACTCTTAATGTGTGGAGTTAATTAGTCTTCGTCCTCCTCATCGGCATCCTCTGATGAGTTGTTAATTAATAGGCTTCGAACCCTTATCTTCTTGACCCTCTTGTTTTTGAGTTCCAGGGTTTCGAAGCGGTAGTGCCCAATGGTAAAGGTGACATTACCATCTGGAATGTTTTCCAGGTGCTCAAGAACCAGTCCGTTAATGGTTTTTGGGCCGTCTGTAGGTAAATCCCAGTTGTTCGCTTTGTTGATGTCCCGAATTGTCGCGGTGCCATCAATTTCAAAGGTGCGATTTTCCAGCTCAACAATTTCTTCCTGCTCGTCCTCTGCTTTGTTGGTGGTAAAGTCGCCGACAATTTCTTCAAGTATGTCTTCCATGGTGACGAGCCCCTCTACTTCACCGTACTCATCTACCACAAGCCCAATTCGTCGACGGACCTGTCGGAAATTCAGCAGCTGTTTATTGAGCGGGGTGTTTTCTGGGACAAAATAGGGTTCCCGTGAAAATCGTTTGATGGCTTCCTTGGTTAAACCTTCTCCACCACTACGCAGCAAGCGGGTGACATTTTTCATGTGGAGGAAGCCTTCGATGTTATTTATGTCGCCATGGAAAACCGGAAGTCGGGTATAGCCACAGTTGATAATGGTGGTAAGCAGGGATTCAATATCGTCTTCTAGATTTAGGCCCACAATCTCTTTTCTGGGGACCATGATGTCGTTCACCGACACGGTTTCCAGATCTAGAATATTGATGAGCATACCCTGATGTTCGGGTATTTTTTGGCTGGAGACATCAACCACAGTGCGGATTTCATCTTTGCTCAGGCCAAAATCCTGGCGGTTTTTTGTGTTGATACCAAAAATCCGAAGCAATCCGTTGGATACGTGATTGACTATCCATACGGCAGGGTAGAAAAGGATTAAAAGGGGTTTCAGTATATGGCTGGCGGTAAAGGCAATGCCCTCGGGGTGCAGCGCCGCAACTGTTTTAGGCGTGACCTCGGAAAAAATAAGTACAGCAAGTGTGAGCAAGATGGTGGCAACAAAAATGCCAGCATCGCCATACAGGCGTAGAGCAATGACGGTAGCAATAGCTGAGGCCAGAATGTTAACCAGATTGTTGCCGATTAAAATAATTCCGATCAGCCGGTCTGGGCGTTTCAGCAGCTTGTACGCTTTGCGGGCACCCCGGTATTTCTTGCGCAGATGTTTCAACCGATAACGGTTGAGGGCCATCATGGCTGTTTCAGAACTGGAAAAAAAAGCCGATAGTATCAGCAGGCTGCCAAGTATGCTGAAAAGCAGCCACAGAGGGGCGTCGTCCAAAGGAGGAAAAACCTCGTATTCTTATTGGGCTGGACATGTTGAAGAAGTTTGCGGCAATTGGCAAGTATTCTATGCCCTGCCTGGGCCCTGGGTTAACGCGTCGACTAATTGCTGAGAATGACTTCAATGACGAACTTGCTTCCCCAGTAGGCCAGCACCATTGCGCTAAACCCGACAAGTGTCCAGCGAATGGCGGTGTTGCCCCGCCAGCCTTTTACATGCCGTCCCCACAACAAAATGCCATAGAACAGCCACGCACATAAGGAGAAAACGGTTTTATGGACTAAGTGCTGAGCAAAAAAGTCTTCAAAGAACAAAAAGCCGGTGAGTAGGGAGAGAGTCAGTAGCCCGAAACCGGCCCAGAGTACTTCGAACAGCAGAGATTCCATCGTTTGTAACGGCGGAATAGTTTGTAGAAAACTGCCCAGGTGCTTGTGGCGAAGACGCCAATTTTGAAGTGCCAATAATAGCGCTTGAAATGCAGCAATAGTCATTAAGCTGTAGGAGAGAATGGAAATAAATATATGAGCACCTATGGGCGCTGATACAGACTCCCAAAAGACGCCTTCACTGCCGGTGGCCATCGTTACGGCAATGGTTAGTGCGGCGATTGGAAAGAGAAACAAAAATAGGTTGTGAATAGGTTTACGCAAGCTGCTGATAAGCACGATTAGATTAATCGTAAATGAGATGGTTGTGCTCATGGGGAGTAAGCCGAAGTCCAGCCCCCATTCTGTGAATACCCACTGGATGCTCGTATAGCCGTGTAAAATTATAGCGGCAGCTGCGACGAATTGCAGTGGCGCAACTGGCAAAGTGGGGTGTTTGCGCAATTGCAGCACCTGATAGAGGGTTGCGCAAAGATATAGGGCAATGGAAGCTGTAGCGCTTAGCATAAGTATGTTATTCGTTGTTTGGGGGCAAAGTGTGTCATAGATATTCCTAGGCGAAAAGAGGTCATGCCAAACCGGTGTTAGTTTCGGTTATACTCTATGCCTCCTTTAACTGACAACATGACGACAAAATACCCATGGCGATGTTTGAAAACCTGAGCGACCGCTTATCTCACTCCCTAAAAAAGATTTCCGGTAAAGCCAGTTTAACCGAAGAAAATATTCAGGAAACTCTCCGCGAAGTACGGATGGCGATGTTGGAAGCCGATGTGGCATTGCCCGTCGTTAAAACCTTTGTGGAGGGCGTGAAGCAGCGTGCTTTGGGCAAAGAAGTTGGTCAGAGTCTTAACCCGGGTCAGCAGTTTCTAAAAATTGTTCAGGCAGAGCTTGAACATGTGATGGGCGATAGTAACGAGGAGCTTAACCTTGCTGCTCAGCCCCCCGCAGTCGTATTGATGGCTGGTTTGCAGGGTGCAGGTAAAACCACTTCGGTCGCCAAGCTGGCCAAATACCTCACTGAGCGTCAGAAGAAAAAAGTTATGGTGGTGAGTGTGGATGTTTACCGTCCTGCCGCTATCAAGCAGCTAGAAACACTGGCCGGTGAAGTGGGGGTTGAATACTTTCACAGCACCTCAGATCAAAAGCCCGTTGATATTGCTCGCCAGGCAGTGCAATCCGCTAAAACAAAGTTTATGGATGTGTTGCTGGTCGATACGGCCGGTCGCCTCCATGTAGACGAAGAGCTGATGGTGGAGATTCAGCAGCTTCACAAGGCCGTTAACCCGGTGGAAACACTGTTCGTTATCGATGCCATGATAGGCCAGGATGCGGTGGTTACGGCTAAAGCCTTTAATGAGGCCCTTCCATTGACCGGCGTGATACTTACTAAGGTGGATGGCGATGCCCGCGGTGGTGCGGCCTTGTCAGTACGCCAGGTGACCGGTAAGCCCATCAAGTTCCTGGGCGTAGGCGAGAAAACTGATGCGCTAGAGCCGTTTTACCCTGAGCGAATAGCCTCGAGAATTCTTGGTATGGGCGATGTGATGTCGCTGATCGAAGAAGTTGAACAGAAAGTCGACCGCAAGAAAGCCGAGAGGTTGGCTCAAAAAGTAGCAAAGGGTAAGAAGTTTGACCTGAATGATCTGCGTGACCAGCTTCAGCAAATGAATAATATGGGTGGCTTTTCCAGTATGCTTGAAAAGCTGCCGGGTATGGGAAATATGTCCCAGATGGTAGAGCAGGCGAATATGGGTAAGCAGTTTGCTCGTATGGAGTCGATTATCAACTCCATGACACCAGCTGAGCGAAGCAATCCAGATATTCTTAATGGTTCCCGTAAGCGTCGGATTACTCAGGGTTCTGGTACAACCCTTCAAGATCTTAATCGCCTGCTTAAGCAGCATAAGCAAATGGGCAAGATGATGAAGAAAATGAAGGGGAAGGGAATGCAGCGGATGATGCAGGGAATGGCCGGAGGGATGCCCGGAGGTGGTGGAATGCCCGGTGGTGGAATGCCTCCTGGGGGATTTCCTCCTGGTGGTGGAAAATTCCCGTTCTAAGTCTTAACTAGAGGGTGTTTTAATCCTCTTTATAGCTAGGTTTCAAGCTATACACGTCGTTATGTTTTCGATATAATCCCGCGCCTTTGCAGATGCCCGGTTTTAGCCGGGCATTGTGCTGTGCCCTAAGCATGGGTGTGGCGGCTAATAATTTTGATACCGTTAAATATAGAAGAGAAGCTTCATGGTAACTATTCGTTTGGCTCGTGGTGGCTCTAAAAAGCGCCCTTTTTATCACATCAATGTCACTGATAGCCGTAAGGCTCGTGATGGACGTTACATTGAGCGTATTGGTTTCTTCAACCCGGTTGCCCGTGGTCAGGAAGAGCGTCTGCGTGTTGATGTTGAACGTGTTCAACACTGGGTAGGACAAGGTGCAGGTTTATCTGACCGTGTTTCTCAGTTGGTGAAAGAAGCTTCCGCACAAGCCTAATTTAGGTAATGGATGGCAAGCAGCGCCCGAGCAAAATGAAATCGACACAACCTGTTTTGGTTGATCCGGTTGTAGTTGGGCGTATTACTACCGTTCATGGTATTAAGGGTTGGGTAAAGGTTCACTCATACACCGAACATGCCGAGGATTTCTTTCAGTACCCACCTTGGTGGCTAAAGACTCCGGATGGATGGCGAGAGATTGAGATTGATCAATGTCGAGCCACTAGCAAGGGATTGTTGGTTCATATCGTCGGTGTCGATGATCGGGACGTTGCCAGGCAATATTGTCAGTTAAATATTGTTGTAGAAAAATCGCGGTTTCCCGAGTTGGAGCAGGGCGAATACTACTGGCACCAGCTTGAAGGTCTCACTGTAATGACTTGTCAGGGTGATATTCGCCTCGGTGTGGTCGACAGTTTGATGGAAACCGGTGCAAATGATGTGCTGGTGGTTAAAGGCGATAAAACTAGCCTGGATCGCGAGGAGCGGTTGATTCCTTATACGGAGCAGTTCGTATTGGGCGTTGATCTTGACGCGGGCAGGATTAATGTTGACTGGGATCCTGATTTCTAGCTTCACCCAACCAGTTTCAATATTGCAATAAAGACCAAGTATAACTAGTGGAGCAATGTGACAATGAAGGTAGCCCTGGTCACGCTGTTTCCAGAAATGTTCGCCGCATTGACCGACTATGGTATCAGTGGGCGGGCAATTAAACAGGGCTTGCTGGATGTGGCGCTTTTTAATCCAAGAGCACACACCAGTGATCGTCACCAGACAGTAGACCATCGGCCCTATGGTGGTGGTCCTGGAATGGTGATGATGATTGAGCCTCTACGTGAGGCTATCGCCGAGGCCAAAAACTGGATTGGTGAGGCTACGGAAGGAACTGACGAAGCGGTGACAGTTGTCTATTTGTCACCTCAGGGAAAGGTGTTTGACCAAAGTGGGGTAAAAACCCTGGCTAGCCGAAAAAACCTGATATTGGTCACGGGGCGTTACGAAGGTGTTGATGAACGTCTTATCCAGCTTGAAGTGGATGAGGAGTGGTCCATTGGTGACTACGTTCTAAGCGGTGGTGAGCTGCCAGCAATGGTGATGCTTGATGCAATTATCCGGCAATTGCCCGGTGCATTGGGTCACGAAGATTCGGCAGATCAAGATTCCTTTGCTGAAGGACTGTTGGATTGTCCTCACTACACCCGGCCAGAGCAGTACGAGAATTTGATAGTGCCTGAAGTATTACTTTCAGGTAACCATGAAAAAATACGTCAATGGCGGCTGATGCAGTCATTAAAGCGAACCTGGGAAAGACGCCCGGATTTATTAGACAAGCTGGAGCTCAGTGACGAGCAACAGAAAATACTCGACAAGGTCGTCAAAGAGTCGGCTGATGAAAGCGAATAGGACATAAATAAATAGTCCCGTTGTTTTCCTCTCAGTACGACGCTACTCAAAAAGGTGGCATGCCACCAACAGATAAAAGCTGAGGAGCAAACCATGAGCAGTAAAAACCCAATTATTGCCGCGATAGAAGCGGAGCAGATGTCCAAAGAACTACCCCAATTTTCACCCGGTGACACCGTTGTTGTTCAGGTGAAAGTAAAGGAAGGTACTCGTGAGCGTCTGCAGGCCTTTGAAGGCGTTGTTATTGGCAAGCGTAACCGCGGCCTGAATTCTGCATTCACTGTGCGTAAAATCTCCAACGGTGTTGGCGTTGAGCGTACGTTCCAAACATACAGCCCATTGGTTGACAGTATTGCCGTGAAGCGTCGCGGTGATGTTCGTCAGGCTAAGTTGTACTACTTGCGCGAACTTTCTGGTCGTGCAGCACGTATTAAGGAAAAACTCGGCTGAGTTGTTTCCTGAAATTAAAAAAGGCACCATTTATTGGTGCCTTTTTTTTGCATGTGTCGTTGAGAGGCTGTTCGCTCATTCATTCTTGTTGGTTCCAGCTTGCCCGGTTAAAGTAACCTATGACTAGTGACTCGGCAGATCATCAGCTTATCGACACTTATCTTGATGTTAGCTGGATGGAAAAAGGTCTGGGTGTACATACGCTGGATGCCTATCGGCGCGATTTGCATGCATTTTCCGGCTGGCTTGAAAAGCAAGGGCAATCCCTAAGTTTAGCGGTGGGGGCAGATGTTCAGCGATACCTGGCACGCCGGTTTGAAGAGGGGGTGGCTTCCCGTTCAATGGCGAGGCAGCTCTCCTGTTTGCGGGGCTTTTACCGATATCTATTGCGTGAAAGTATCATCCAAGAAGACCCTACCGCCCTGGTGGATAACCCGAAACTGGGTAGGCCGCTACCAAAGAGCATAACCGAATCTGATGTAGAGGCACTGTTGGCGGCACCTGATACCGACACCCCGTTGGGGTTGCGTGATCGCGCTATGCTAGAAGTCCTTTATGCCACGGGGTTGAGGGTGTCTGAATTGGTGGGGCTAAGGCTTCATCAAGTGAATACTCGTCAGGGTGTCGTGCGGGTATTTGGCAAGGGCAGTAAAGAACGTATGGTTCCCTTGGGGGATGAAGCGTTAAGCTGGCTTGATAAGTATGTAAAATATTCGCGACCGGTGCTGCTAGCTGACATCCAGACTGACGTGATGTTTCCCAGCTCCCGAGCCAGAGAAATGACGCGTCAGACCTTTTGGCACAGGCTGAAACAGCATGTTCAGCAGGCTGGCATTGATAAGCCATTATCTCCACATACTTTGCGTCATGCCTTTGCGACTCATCTGTTAAATCATGGGGCTGACTTGAGAGTCGTTCAATTGCTGTTGGGGCACAGCGATCTTTCCACCACTCAAATCTATACCCATATCGCCAGTAGCCGAATGAAGTCGTTACACGAAGAGCATCACCCGAGAGGTTGAGTTGAACCTCGCTTGTCCAATAGACTCCAATAAGCACTAGTCGATTCTGAAACTGATGTGCAAGTAATTCAGCAGCTTAAAGAAAAGAGATACGGATTTATGATTAAGAAAATAATAGGCTTTATGGTTGCGGGACTCATGTTGGCATCAGTGCAGGCTGAACCCGCTTCAGACGCGGTGACAAAAACTGTTCTGGATACGCTACGAGCGGCTCGCCCCGATCTAAATTATGGGACAGTAGAAACCAGCCCGATTGATGGTTTATATATCGTGCGTGTTGATGGCACGCAGTTTATTTATGCAAGTGAATCTGGTGAGTATATTATTACCGGAGACATGTATAAAGCCCGTCCAGGGCTTTTTGTGCCAGTTAAAGATCTCGCTGCGGCCAGTATCCGCAAGAGCATGATGGATGGCGTGGCCAAGAAAGACAGCATTGTTTTCCCGGCTGTCGATGAAACGCGGGCGGTATTGTATGTGTTTACCGATGTGGACTGCGGCTATTGTCGTAAACTACATAACGAGGCCGTTCCAGGCTTGACTATGAACGGTGTGGAGGTGCGTTATCTGGCATTTCCCAGAGCCGGCATCGATTCTCCATCCTACCGAAAAATCGCTTCAGCCTGGTGTGCGGACAATAAACAGGATGCGCTCACCGCACTAAAAAACCGGAAGTCCATCCCTGAGAATGTTTGCAAGGATAACCCGGTTGCTGAGCAATATACCCTTGGGAAAAAAATAGGTGTCACTGGTACGCCGGCGTTAATTATGGAAGATGGCACGCTGTTGCCCGGTTATCGCCCAGCCCCTGAACTGCTGAAGATGATGGGCTTGAATTAGTGATTTTTGCAGGTGTTGTGGCTGAGGAATCAGGCTGTAACCTATTCGATTTCCCGCATGGTTAGTAGCTTTCCTGAAAAAACATGAGTTGTTCTCTCATTGACACTATCCCTGCCGGATATTAAGGTTGCGATCCTTTTGTCGAGCTATTATTGGTGGTCATTATGAGCCGCCACGTCTGTTGATAGTTTCACATTGAATGAAATTGTAAATGCTTCTTGGTCGCTACTATCAGAAGCGATCTACTTGGTATAAATACCCGTTTTAACGTTAAGGCGAAAACTTTGAATTCTGTAAAGATTGGCATATGTGGTTTGGGGACAGTGGGTAGTGGTGCAGTGAATGTGCTGAACCGTAATGCTGACGAGATTAACGCCCGTGCAGGTTGCCATATTGTGATTGGTCAAGTTGGTGCAAGGCGTGACAACCCCGCCTGCGAGCTGGGTAATATCAATGTTACCAGAGACATTTTTGAGGTTGCCGACAATCCCGAAATAGATATTTTAGTTGAGCTGATCGGTGGTACTACAGTTGCTAAAGATCTGGTGTTTAGAGCTATCGAAAATGGTAAGCACGTGGTCACTGCCAATAAGGCTCTGATTGCTGAATTCGGTAATGAGATTTTTAAGGCAGCCAAAGCCAAGGGTGTTACCGTTGCCTTTGAAGCCGCGGTGGCAGGTGGTATTCCTATTATCAAGGCCATTCGTGAAGGGCTATCGGCTAATCACATCAAATGGCTGGCCGGTATTATTAATGGCACTGGCAACTTTATCCTGACCGAAATGCGCGATAAGGGTCGCGACTTTTCTGATGTGCTAAAGGAAGCTCAGGAGCTGGGCTATGCCGAGGCCGACCCCACCTTTGATGTGGAGGGCATTGATGCTGCGCACAAGCTGGTCATTCTGGCCTCCTTGGCATTTGGTATTCCGCTTGAATTTGACAAAGTATTCACCGAGGGCATTAGTAAAATTGAGCCTCAAGATGTTACCTATGCCCAGCAATTAGGCTATCGCATCAAACATTTGGGCGTTGCCAGAAGAAATAATGGCAGCGTTGAACTGAGAGTTCACCCGACACTCATTCCAGAAAAACGCCTGATTGCGAACGTCGACGGTGTTATGAATGCGGTGTTGGTGAATGGTGATGCGGTTGGCTCAACACTTTATTACGGCCCCGGTGCTGGTGCAGAGCCAACGGCATCTTCTGTTATTGCCGATATTGTCGATTTGGCTCGGACTCTCACGGCAGACCCGGATCACCGTGTTCCACATCTGGGATTCCAGCTAGATCAGCTGAACGACATCGATGTGCTGCCAATCAGCGAAGTTGAAACTGCCTATTATCTACGAATTACTGCGCTGGATGTCCCTGGCGTGCTGGCCAAAATTACCCAGATATTGAGTGATGCCAATATCAGTGCAGAAGCCGTTATTCAGAAAGCGCCAGAAACAGGCAAAGACCATGTTCAGTTGATCCTGCTCACCAATCGCACGATCGAAAAATATATGAATGAGGCGGTGGAGAAGATTCAGACATTGGCATCCACTGCCGGTGACGTGATTAGAATTCGAGTTGAATCATTAGACTAGAGCTTTTATTTTTAGAGTCTTAAACAGGCAGCTAGTAACCAGAGTGATATTGAGAGAGCTATTGTGAAATATATCAGTACCCGTGGGCAGGCCCCAACATTGTCCTTTGAAGATGCCATTCTGGCTGGTCTGGCCAGTGACGGCGGTCTCTATGTGCCAGAAACCCTGCCACAGTTCTCTGCGGAAGAAATCGCATCCTGGGCCGGTCTCTCCTACCAGGAGCTGGCCTTTAAAATCATGTCGCCCTTTGTGGCCGGTGAAGTGCCCGATGAAGATTTACGCGAACTGATCGAGAACACCTACAGCACCTTCCGTCACGATGCGATCGCGCCATTAGTACAAACGGCACACAATGAATTTATTCTCGAATTGTTTCAGGGGCCAACCCTGGCATTTAAAGACTTTGCGCTGCAATTTCTTGGCAACCTGCTGGATTATGTGCTGAAGAAACGCGACCAGCGCGTAGTAATTATGGGTGCCACCTCTGGCGACACTGGTTCTGCGGCCATTGAAGGCTGCCGCCACAGCGATAATGTCGACATCTTTATTCTTCACCCACACAACAGGGTGTCCGAAGTACAGCGCCGCCAGATGACTACGGTACTGGAAAAGAACGTTTTCAATATTGCTATCGAAGGTAATTTTGACGATTGCCAGAATATGGTCAAAAACAGTTTTGGCGACCAATCCTTCCTGCCGGAAGATCGCCAGCTGGTGGCTGTAAATTCGATTAACTGGGCGAGAATTATGGCCCAGATCGTCTACTATTTTTATGCGGGATTGGCGCTGGGTGCTCCACATCGTCCTGTGGCGTTCTCTGTTCCCACCGGAAACTTTGGTGACATCTTTGCCGGTTACCTGGCCAAGCGCATGGGGCTACCAATTGATCAGCTGGTGGTGGCGACCAACGCCAATGATATTCTGCACCGCTGTATCAGCAACAATGACCATAGCCTTCACGAGCTGGTTCATAGTTTGTCACCGTCTATGGATATTATGGTGTCCAGCAACTTTGAGCGGATGCTGTTTGATCTCTATGATCGCGATGGCGACGCCATTAAAGAGTTGATGGCCAACTTTAAAGAGACGGGTAAATTGGCATTAAGTGAGCCTGCCCTGGCAAAGGCCAGAGAGCTGTTCACCAGTTGCCGACTGGATGATGATGCGATGATTCAAGTCATTGCCGATGTGTGGGAAAACACCGAGTACTTGCTCGACCCTCACACTGCCATTGGTGTCGAGGCGGCACGTAAAACCCGTCATCGTCAGGATATTCCCATGGTGTGTCTGGCCACCGCGCATCCGGCCAAATTTCCAGAAGCTGTTCGCAAAGCAGGGTATCCCCAGGATCCGGCATTGCCTCACCACATGGCGGACCTGTTTGAGCGCGAGGAGCGCTATTCAGTGCAGCCCAATGACCTGAGCACCGTCCATCAATTTATTGCCGATAACATGCGTTGATGCGTTTCTGATTCAGGGCGACATTAGTCGCCCTGGGATAAGATAATCTATCGAGTAACAGCGTTACTTCTCCAATATCGCCGCCACTCCCATACCCCCAGCTGTACAGATTGATATCAGACCTCGGCCGCTGCCTGCTTCATGTAATTGTTTTGCCAATGTGCCCACAATTCTCGCGCCAGTGGCGGCGAAAGGGTGGCCCAAAGCCAGACTACTGCCCACCTGATTCACTTTGTTGCGGTCTATGTGACCCAGTGCATGTTGCATTCCCAATCGATTCTGGCAGTACTCTTCGGATTCCCAAGCCTTGAGGGAGCAGAGCACTTGTGCGGCAAAGGCTTCGTGAATCTCATAGTGGGAGAAACTCTGTAGAGTAAGTTCTGCCTTACAGAGCATGTTGGCGACCGCAACGGTCGGTGCCATCAGTAGCCCCTCTCCGGCCACATAGTCCACTGCGGCGGTTTCCATATGAGTCAGCCGGGCCAATACGGGTAGGTCGTTCGCCTCCGCCCATTCTTCGCTGGCTAACATAATGGCCGCGGCACCATCGGTGAGAGGGGTGCTGTTGCCCGCGGTTAGGGTACCTGCATCGGTGCGGTCAAAGACGGGTTTTAGTCGTTCCAATCTTTCTGCGGTAAGGTCATAGCGTAGGTTGTTGTCCCGCAGCACGCCTGCGCAGGGAGTGAGTAATTCATCGTAAAAACACTGGTTGTAGGCGGCTTCAGCTCGGTTGTGACTAGCCTGTGCCAGAATATCCTGTTCTTCCCGGCTGATGCCCCATTCCTTTGCCATAAGTTCGCAGTGTTCACCCATGCTTAAACCGGTGCGGGGTTCGGTAATAGCCGGTGTTACGGGCGTTAACTCTCTAAGACTGAAGTTTTTAAAAACCGCTATTTTCTGTTTCAGGGTTTTTGCCCTGGATAGTTGTATTAATCGTTGTGCAAAGCGGCGGGAAAACACAATAGGTGCATCACTGGCGCTATCACTGCCTGCGGCAATACCACATTCAATTTGTCCGGAGGCAATTTTTGCGGCAATGCCGAAGGCTGCCTGCAGGCTTGTGCCACAGGCTTGCTGTAGGGTGATTCCCGGTGTCAGTGGCGAGAGGTCAGTACTGAGTACCGCTTCGCGCGCAAGATTAAAGTCCTTGGTATGGGTGGTCACGGCACCAGCAACTACCTCATCAATCAGTTTTCCCTGGAGCTGGCACTGGTTAACCAGACCTTGCAGCGCCGTTGAAAGCATATCGAGGTTGGTGAGATCGGCGTAAGCGGTGCCCGCCCGACAGAACGGAATACGGTTTGCACCAACGATGGCAACGGGGCGAAGTGTGTGTAAATTATTCATGGCCCGACACCTGCTCAGTTGAAATGCTGGGGTTGTCGTTGGCAGGCTGGATGAATGATTGCTCTCGCGAGTACTCTCGGGTTTTTTCTAAGTAGTGCAGTGGTCCTCCCCGGAATGGCGCAAAGCCCGTACCAAAAATGACGCCGGCATCAAGCAGTTCGGCATTATCAACAATACCTTCATCAAGGCAGTGCAGGCATTCATCAATGAGTGGGTTGATGAGCCTTTCGCCCAGAATATCCAAGGCTACTGTGTCGCTGGGTTTTTCTTTCACGGGTTTGCCTTTTTTCCAAAGATAAAAACCTGTGCCATTTTTCTTTCCCAGTTTGCCTTCATCGATTAGTGCCTGAAGTTGTTGGATGGCAGCGGTATTATCGGGAGCCAGTTTTTTGGCAACACTAATTGCCACATCGAGACCAACGGTATCAGTGATTTCAACAGGACCCATTGGCATGCCGAACAATTCGGCGGCGGCATCAATGGTGGCAATGCTGTGACCTTCTTTTACCAGGTTTAGTGCTTCAAGCATAAACGGCGCCAAAATACGATTGACCAAAAACCCCGGCGAACTTTTAACCGGAAGGGGGTACTTGCCAATGTTATTGGCAAAAATGCAGCCTTTTTTTACGACGCTGTTGGTTAATGTGGACGCCTGCGAGTCGTCATGCACCACCTCAACTAGCGGCATTTTTGCCACTGGGTTAAAGAAATGCAGCCCGATCAAACGGCTGGGCTGCTCTAAACCCTCGGCGATTTCTGCCAGTGGAATGGCTGAAGTGTTGGTCGCTAAAATTGCAGTTGGGCGGGCCTTGCGTTCCAGCGCCACAAATAATTGTTGTTTGGCTTCCAGGTTTTCAAAAATTGCTTCGATAATTACATCGGCTCGAGCAATGCCATCACCTGCAACATCGGCAATCAGTCTGCTTTTGGCGGCAGTGATACTGGCTTTGGTTTTTAGTTTCTTTTTAAACAGTGATTCTGCACGTTTCAGCGCGGGTTCAAGATACTCGTATTCGCGATCCTGAATCGTCACCTCGAGGCCTCGCAGGGCACACCAAGCGGCGATGTCGCCACCCATTACGCCTGCCCCAACCACATGGACGCGCCGGGGCTTCCAATCGGCAGTGGCGTTATCGGGCTTGCCCAGTTCTTTCAGTTGTTCTTGCAGGTGGAACACTCGGCGCAGATTGCGGGATGTCTCACCCATGAGCAGTTCGCTGACTAAATCGGCCTCGCCATCCAGCAGAGCATTAAAATCATCGCCGACCTTTCGCCATAGATTTATCAGTGCATAGGGAGCGGGGTAGTGCTCCCGGCGGGCTTTTTTGCCCACCTCGCGCTCCATCACTTTCGCTAGGCTATGACGTATGCCGGGGCTGCTGGTCAGTCGCTCTAGTCTACTGGCACGATGGCCTTTTCGATGTTTAACAATGGCCTTGCGAGCCGCCCAGCGAAGACTGCTGTGTTCGGCGACGACTTGGTCAACCAGACCAAAGGTTCTTGCGGCTCGAGCCCTCAACATTCTGGCGCTCAGAATCATTTCAAGTGCCTTGCGGCCGCCCAGCAGACGTATGCTTCTGGCCGTTCCACCAAACCCGGGAAAAATACCCAGTTGAATTTCAGGGAAGCCGATACGAGTGCTGTCTGTGTCCAGTGCGACCCGGTAGTTACAGGCCAGTGCCAGTTCCAATCCCCCTCCCAGGCAAAAACCATGAATTGAGGCAATGGTGGGGCAGCGCAGGCTATCCAGTCGGTCAAACAGGTTTTGAGCCTGGAGTATGCCGTCTTTGGCTTGCTGTTGGTCTGTCTGTGTTTCAAACTCGCGGATATCGGCTCCCGCAATAAACCCAGTGGCTTTTTTTGAGTAGATGACCAGCCCGAGGGGTAGATCAGCTTCCAGGTCGGCCAGTATTGCATCGAGTTCGAGCATGACTTTGGTGCTGAGAGAATTGAGCTTTTCACCCTGGCGATCGAGACCGAGCCAGACAATGTCTTCGGCATCCCTTTCCAAATGCCAGTGGGTGTAGATTTGATTTTCGCTCATAGTGGCCTTCAAATTCTCACAAAGTTAAGGTGGCTGTTATTGTGCATACTAGTGATGCGTAAAGTTATCTTCGGACATTGCCATCAGCGATTTAGAACCAGACTTGATGGTCGCTTCCAGTGTCGCAGTACGGGGCAGAATCTTTGCAAAGTAGAATTCAGCGGTTTGGATTTTAGCTTGGTAAAAGTCCTTGTCCGTCGAGGTCTCTGAGGACAGTTTTTGCTGTGCCACATAAGCACTCTTGGCCCAGATAAACCCGAGCAGTACATAGCCCGAGTACATTAGGTAATCTACCGAGGCTGCCCCCACTTGATCTTTATTTCGTAGGGCCGAGAAACCAATTCTTCGAGTCAGGCTTTTCCAGCGTTTGACGCTTTTCCACAGGGGAATAACAAAGGGTCGCATGTCGCGGTTCCAGCGATGCTCTTTACAGAATGCAATAATTTGTGCCGTGACGGGCTTTAATAACTTGCCCCGGCTGCCGAGCACTTTGCGGCCCAACAAATCCAGCGATTGAATGCCGGTAGTACCTTCGTACAGCGTGGCAATTCTTGCGTCGCGCGCATTTTGTTCCATGCCCCATTCATTGATATATCCGTGGCCTCCAAAGCATTGCATGCCAAGGTTGGCACTTTCGGAGCCGGTTTCGGTGAGAAAGGCTTTTATGATGGGAGTTAAAAAGCCCAACAGATTTTCTGCCTCTTCTCGTTTTGCCGGGTCGGTCGATTTGTCCACGGTATCCACGAGAGTACCGGCAAAATAAATCAGCACTCTGCCACCCTCGGCAAAAGCCTTTTGAGTGAGCAGCATACGCCGGACATCGGGGTGAACAATAATAGGATCGGCCGGGCCATCGGTGTTTTTTGGGCCGGTTAACGAGCGCATGGCGAGTCGATCTTTGGCATAGCTCAGCGAATTCTGGAAAGCCAATTCCGTGTGGGCAAGCCCCTGAATGCCGGTGCCCAGTCTGGCCACGTTCATAAAGGTAAACATTGAGCGTAGCCCCTTATTGGGTTCGCCCAGCATATAGCCGGTAGCGTCGTCGAAGTTAAGTACACAGGTCGCGTTGCCGTGAATGCCCATTTTGTGTTCCAGCGAGCCACAACTTACCCCGTTGCGTTCACCGGGAGAGCCGTCATCGCCGGGTACAAATTTCGGCACGATAAACAGGGATATGCCTTTGGTGCCTTCCGGGGCATTGGGCAGTCGTGCCAGCACAATATGAACAATATTTTCAGCCAGGTCGTGCTCGCCTGCCGAGATAAAGATTTTCGAGCCACTGATGCGATAGCTTCCGTCATCGTTGGGTTCTGCTTTGGTTTTGAGCAAGCCAAGGTCCGTGCCGCAGTGAGCTTCGGTGAGGCACATGGTGCCGGTCCATTCGCCACTGATGAGTGGTTTCAGGTAAATGTCTTTCTGTTGATCGGTGCCGTGATCAAAGATAGTTACTGTGGCCCCATGGGATAGGCCGGGATACATACCCCAGGCCCAATTGGCGGTGCCAATCATTTCTCGAATTACCAAGCCAATGGAAAGCGGTAGACCCTGCCCGCCAAACTCAACGGGCTGCTCCATAGTTGGCCAGCCTCCAGCGACGAACTCTTGGTAAGCCTCCTTGAAACCGGTGGGCGTTTTAACTTCACCATCGATAAGCTGGCAGCCCTCTGTATCACCGACCGCATTAAGTGGGGTGAGGACTTCTTCAGAAAATTTGGCGGCTTCTTCAAACACTGCGTTGACGAGGTCGGGGGTAGTCTCCTCAAACCCCGGTAGTTTTTTGTAGCGGGAGTAGACATCGAGCAAGTCTTCCAACACAAACCGAATATCGCGTAGCGGTGCCTTATAGTGAACCATATGATTTCCTGTTCAACTGCTGTTTTTATTCTCGACCCAAGGTCGGATTATTTATTACTGGAGAGCATCTTGCCGAGCGTGCATCATGCAACGATACGACATGAAAATAGAAACACGGTTCACCCGTAAGCCTATTTTACAATGTAGATATGTTCATGCTCTGCGAGCAATCATAGCGCATCGCAGCCGTATTGAAATGATGGGCACTCTAAAACTCGACAAAAGCCCAGGCTAACTAATCTAGCGTGTCGTAAGCGTTATACAATGTGTGGATGGGAAACCGAGTGGAAGAGGAACATAGTTGATGCAACCCAAGATTACCCAGCGGCAGATAGACCTGAAACTCAGTGAGTTCAGCGACAATATTTCACCGCTGCTCCAGCGCATTTATCTAGGGCGTGGCATCACCACCGATGCGCAGCTGGAACGCACTCTGGCCAAGCTGCCCAGGCCGAATGCTCTAAGAGGCTTGGCCGATGGGATTGCATTGCTGGAGCAGGCATTAAAGCAACAGCAGTCTGTTTTGATTGTGGGGGATTTCGATGCAGATGGTGCCACGAGTACGGCGCTTACCCTATTAGCATTGCGTGCCATGGGGATGCAGCATATCGATTTTATTGTGCCCAATCGCTTTGAG
>Ga0209121_10000448_pt1 | contig 43182 bp, 35 predicted proteins | sample Cruoilmetagenom3_FD_187292 | JGI IMG/M metagenome (GOLD analysis project Ga0209121, IMG submission 187292) | Oil polluted marine microbial communities from Coal Oil Point, Santa Barbara, California, USA - Sample 3 (SPAdes) (version 2) | ecosystem: Environmental > Aquatic > Marine > Oil seeps ... | reverse complement strand
GGAGAGCGCCGCCGCCAGCGGCAGGTTGAGGTAGTGTATCGTCTGATGGTAGATCTCCACCTCCAGCGTGACGAAGCGCGGCCCGCCAAGGACGAGGATAACACCGAAACTGGTGAAGCAGAAGATGAAGACCAGGAGCGCCGCCGCACCGATGGCCGGGGTCAGCAAGGGCAGCGTCACCTCGCGGAAGGCCCGCCACCGGCCGGCCCCCAGCATGCGGGCGGCCTCCTCCAGCCGGGGATCAAGATTGGCCCAGTAGGTCCCCACGATGCGCAGCACAAGCGTATAGTTGTAGAACACGTGCGCCAACAGGATAATCGCTAGCGTGTGTTGGAGGTCAAGCGGCGGGCGGTCGAGCCCCAGGAGCCTCATCAAGACCAGGTTGAGCAGGCCATGAGGTCCCAGCAGCGCGGTGAAAGCCAGCGCGACGACGATAGTGGGTAGGACGAACGGGATGGTCGTCAGCGCCTGGACGAGCGACTTGCCGGGGAAGTCGTAGCGTGCGAAGACGTAGGCCCCGGGCAGCGCCAGCCCCACCGTCAGCAGCGTCGAGAGCGCCGCCTGCCAGGTCGTGAACCAGAGAGTATGCAGATAATAGGACGTGCGAAACAGCTTCCCCAGCGCCGCCAGGCTGAGGTGCCCTTCGGGTGCGAAGGAGAGGGCCAGGATGGAGGTGAGGGGATAGAAGTAGAAGAGGAGCAAGAAGGCGAGGGGGATAAAGGAGACAAGGAGAGTGGGAGACAAGGAGAGAAGCAGGCATAGGCTGTTCTTCTCCCTGTCATCTTGTCTCCTTGTCACCTTCGTCACCTTGTCTAATATCAGCGCAAGACCGTCTCCGTCCACGCCTCAACCCATGCCTCACGGTTGGACTCTATGGCCGCGTAGTCCACCTCGGCTGGGTGCTTGGGGATGAGGGCGAATTTGTCAAAGACATCAGGCAAGGCCGCGTTCTCGTTGGCGGGGAACATGAACATGTGCAGCGGGATGTCCTCCTGGAAAGTCGTGCCGAGCATAAAATCCACCCACGCCTCCGCCAAATCGCGGTTCTGCGCGCCCTTGGGGATGAGGATGCCGACGAACTCGATCTGCCGGAAGCAACTGCCATCGCTGACGACCGCCGCCGTGGGGGCTTCCTCGAAGGGCTCCTCGGCGAAGTACACCTCCACCGGTGGGCTGCTGGCGTAGCTGACGACGATGGGCCGGTCACCCTCCCCGCCGGAGCCGTAGGTGAACTGTCCCCAGTAAGCATCCTCCCACCCCTCGACCACCAGCACGCCGTTGTCCCGCATGTCGGCCCAGTAGTCCAGCCAGGTGTAGTTGCCCGTCTCGCCGAAGTGGCCTACCGTCGCCAGCAGGAAGGCCAACCCTGGCGACGACGTAGCGGGGTTCTCCACTACCATCAGACCCTCGTACTCAGGCTTCACCAGGTCCTCCAGGTTGGTGGGCGGCGTCAGGTTGTTTTCGGCAAACCATCCCTTGTCGTAGTTGAGACACACGTTGCCGTAGTCGACCGGCAGCGCACGGTGCTGGGGGTCGAGTTCCAGGCGGTCGGGAATCTCGGCCAGGAGCGGCGAATCGTAGGGGTCGAGGATGCCAGCCTCCAGTGCCCTACTCAAGAGGGTGCTGTCCACGCCGTAGAGGACGTCGGCCAGGGGATTGTCGGCACTGAGGATGGCCTGGTTGAGGACCACGCCTGCGTCGCCGGCCTGGAGAATCTCGACCTTGGCGTTGTACTGCGCCTCGAAGGCGGCAAGTACCTCCTCGCTGATGTCGAAACTATCGTGGGTCATCACCCGCAGTGTGCGGGGCTCAGCCGGGACTGCCGGTCCGGGCCAGCAGGCCGCCAGCACCAGCACCCCAATTAGCGCAAACACCATCTTACGTTTCATCTTTCACCTCCCACTTGCATACTTGCCACTTGCATACTTGCTTACTTGTCTACTTGCCCGCTTGCTTGCGTCACCACACACAGGAGCAGCCCGCGCCGCACGCGCACGTGGGCATGCTCTGCCGTCAGCACGTTGCTCACTCCCCGCGCCGGTCCGAAGTGTAGGGTATCCTCGTGCAGTGGCCATTCCAACCCATCGGCGGTCACTCCCACCGCGTCTCCTCCCAGCGGGATAAGGGAGACGGTGTCGCCGGGCTGGCCCTCGACGAGTGCACCATCGCACTCGTCGCGGATGAGGAAGGCCATCTGCGTTCCCTCGACGATGCGCACATCGAGCCCTCTCAACTCGGGTAACGCCAGCAACAGCACGTTGGCAAGGGTCTGATCCAGCCGTCCCCCCAGGGCCGCCAGGATGATGATTTCGGTCGCGCCCTCGCGCACAGCGTGCTGGAGCGCCAGTTCCAGGTCCGTTTCGTCCTTGCGAGGCAGAAAACGGATGATCTGTGAGCCTGCCGCCTCTACGCGGGCCTGCTCGTCAGGGGGTAGCGAATCAAGGTCGCCGACGATCACGTGGGGGACCACACCGGCTGCCAGGGCGTGATGGGTACCCCCATCGGCGGCGATGATGAAGTCATCGTGGCGCAATAGTCGCCGGGCACCCTGCGGATCGGCGAACTCCCCGTTGGCGAAGATGATGGCGCGCATCGTCAGTTCATCAGAACACGGATTTCAGGACATCAACGGATATATAACGGATATGAAAAGGCCGCCCCGGCCAGCGGGGCGGCTGCATTGCGCACCTAAACAGTCTCCCTCCGCTGGTATTACCCAGATCAGGTTCCAAGGGTCGGTGCCGGCGGTCTGCGACCGGGGCACCCTCTCAGCCTGGCTCCCCAGGCTCCCCTGAAGGTATAGTTTCAGCAGGTGTTCCTAGAAGTACACCTAAATTATACTACGTTCCTACTGATTTGGCAAAGTCCATACTGCCCGCCGTAGTCGCCGCCCCTTTTCTCTCAGTGGCGGGGGAGGCTAACCTTCATCAGCTCTGCGGCACGATAGGAGCTGCGCACGAAAGGACCCATAACCACTGCCTGGAAACACATCTCTATGCCCCTGGTCTTGTAAGCGGCGAACTCGTGCGGCGGTACACAGCGCACGACCCACAAGGGTGCTCCAGCCCGTCGCGAGGTGGTTCGCCCGCCACAAACTCGAGGGAGCGCCGATGAATGCGGGCAAAGTGTTGGGCAAATCGTTGCGTCACTTCGTCAAAACCCGGGGCGCGACCGAGCACCTGTTGCATGGATATAGCACCCCTATCAGCAATACCACAAGGGACCAACAACTTGAAGTGCTCCATGTTCGGCGCGACGTTGAGGGCCAGGCCATGATGGGTGATCCCGCCATGGATTGCCAGCCCGACGGCGGCGATCTTCCGGTCAGCGACCCAGACACCTGGGTGCTCTGCGGTACGTCCGGCGCTGATGCCGTACTCAGCCAGCAGGTCAATGACAACTTGCTCCAGGTTATGCAGGTACTCGTAGAGACTCTCGCGCTCAACCCGCATGATTGGGTAAGCGACGAGTTGGCCGGGACCATGATAGGTTGCTTTACCGCCCCGATCAGTCTCACATACGACAATGCCTGCCCGTTCTAGCAGTGCCGGAGGGACCAGGATGTCTTCCCAGCCACCGGCGCGTCCCACAGTGATGACTGGAGTGTGTTGCAATAAAATGAGGCTCTCGCCCAGTTTGCCCTGCCGGAGCGCCGTCGCCAGCCGCTCCTGCCAGTCCAAGCCACTGCTGTAGTCGAGAAGGCCAGGCTGCCAGACGGTGATGGGTCTCACAAAGCCTCTCCTACCATTTGGGCAAATGCAACGACCGCTTTGCCACATCCATCGCCGCATCCACCATCGCCTCGCCGATGGAGGGATGCATCGGGATGAACTGCATCAGTTCTCCGACGGTGGCCTCAGACAGCATCGCCACAGCAATGACGTTGATCAGGTCCACTGCACCGGGGGCCATGACGTGGGCCCCGATGATCTTGCCATACTTCTTGCAGGCGATGATCTTAATCGTGCCGGCGGTCTCGTCGAGGATCATAGCGTAGGGATTGATGGCCGTGGGGACCTTGCCGATCTCCATCTCGATGTCCTGGGCTTCGGCCTGCTCCTCGGTCAGGCCCACCCAAGCTACCTCGGGCCAGGTGTAGAGGCAGCGGGGCAAGATCTCATAGTTCATCTTGCTGGTCAGCCCCATCGCGTTCTCGCCAGCGACGATGCCCTCTGCGTTCGCCTTGTGCGACCACATCGGCCCGGCAGTCACGTCGCCGATGGCATAGATGTGTGGCACGCTGGTCTCTAGCGCCTCGTTAACCAGCACAGCCCCACGCTCCATCTTGACGTCCAACTCGCGCAGGCCCAGCCCGGCAGAGTTGGGCAGGCGGCGTGCGGCCAGGACTTTGTCAGCCACTATCTCGCCCTTGCCTCTGGCCAACACAACGATCAATGTATCATCATCGCCCTGGCGAATCGCCTCCGCTGCGACGCTTCTCTTGATGGCGATCCCGGCGTCGTGAAGCAGTTTGCCCAACCGCTGAGCAATCTCGCGGTCAGCCTCTGGGAGCAACTGCGTGCCGCTTTCGATCAGTGTCACTTCGCTGCCCATCGCGTGGAAGTACTGCGCCAGTTCCAGGTCCCAGGGTTTGCTGCCAAGGATGGCGATACGCGCCGGGATCTCGCGCAATTCGATCGCCTCCTCAGTCCCAATCACCCCGTCCAGGTCTACGCCTTCGATGGGCATCTGGGCCGGGACGGAGCCAGTGGCAATGAGGACGTTGCGCGCCCTGATCCGCTCCCCGTTGTAGGGGCGGGGTGACCCCGCCCTTACCCCCTCACAGGGGGGAGAAGGAGGGGGGTCAGCCCCTCCCCCCTCATAGGGGGGAGCCGGAGGGGGGTTGACCTCCACCATGTCCCGGGCGACCAGCCTGCCCCGCCCCTCGACCAGCGTGATGCCATAGTCGGAGAGCAATTGCTCGGTGCCCATCCGCAACCCTTCGATAATCAGATCTTTGCGGTCGTGGAGCGCATCCATGTCCAGACCTGGCTCCCCTACCTGAATGCCGAAACGTCCAGCCTTGCGGATGCGTCCCATCAGACGGGCGGCTGTCATGAGGAACTTAGAGGGAATGCAGGCCTTGTTCATGCAGTTGCCGCCGTAGTAGGCCTCCTCGACGACGGTCACCTTGCCGCCCAACTGGGCGGAGCGCATCGCGGCGGCAAACCCACCGGAGCCGCCGCCGATGATGACCAGGTCTTGCATCTCGGCCATGGCTACTCCTCCCCTTCGACTTCGCTCAGGGCAGGCCCTCCGGCGAAGATCAGCGCGGGATGTTCCAGGAGTTGCACCAGCGTCTGCAAGAAGGCCGCGCCTGGCGCTCCGTCCACGATGCGGTGATCAATGGTCAGGCTGAGCACCATCTTTGAGCGAGTGGCGATCTGGCCATTGACCAAAGCCGGTTCCTCGGTGATGCGTCCCACGCCCAGGATGGCTACCTCGGGCGGGTTGATGATGGGTGTGAAAGCATCCACGCCGTACATCCCCAGGTTCGTGACGGTGAACACCGCGCCGGTGACCTCATCCACGCTGAGGGCGTTTTCGCGAGCGCGCTGCGCCAGGTCCTTGATCCTGTCCCCGATTTCGGGGACGGTCATCCGGTCGGCGTTGCGAACCACGGGCACGATGAGGCCCTCTTCCAGCGCCACCGCCACGCCGACGTTGATCTCGTCCGGCATCACAATCTCCTCGCCTTCCAGTCGGGTTCCCAGCAGCGGGTGATCGCCCAGCGCAACTGCCACGGCCTTGACCAGCAGGTCGGTGTAGGAGACCTTGCGGTCCCAGCGCACGCGCAATGCCTCGCGGGTGGATTTGAGTTCGGTTACGTCCACCTGGGTCGTGATCGTGATCTGGGCCATCGTTTGCAGGCTGTGGACCATCTGCTCGGCGATGGCCTGACGCATGCCGATGAAGGGAATGTTCTCGGCCGGCGCTTTGGCCTTTTGGGGCTTATTACCTTCCAGCATGCGCAGAATATCCTCTTCGATGATCTTGCCGTTGGGGCCGGTGCCCTGAACGGTGACGATGTCCAGTCCCTCGGCTTCGGCCATCCGGCGGGCCAGGGGGGAAATGTTGATCCGGGCTCGCTCGTCGTAGAAGCGTTTCACGTCTTCCTCTGTGATGCGGTGGCCAGAGGGAATGACCCTGGAAATATCCGCGCCCAGTTCTCTCGCCAACCTCCGGGCTGCGGGCGAGGATGGGACAAACTCTTTCTCCTTTTCCCTGGGCTCCTTGGGGGCCTCCGCCTCCTTTTCAGTCGGGGCGGCGGGCGCTGATGTTTTGGTTGCGACGGAAACCGCAGCAGGAACCGCGGTCGGGGCGACCACCTCCACTTCTGGCATCTCCTCACCGGGAGCAGTGATAAACCCGATGACCTCGCCGATGCCACAGGTGTCCTTAGGCCGGGCAACGTGACGCACGATGCCATCGGCCGGCGCTTCCACCTCGTAGGTGATCTTTTTGCTCATCACGACGACGACAGGCTCGCCTTTCTTGACCTCCGCGCCATCCTCCTTGAGCCACTTGACGAGCTTTCCTTCGCTCATCGCCATGCCCAGTTTGGGCATAATGATCTTAGTTGCCATATATGGCGTCTCCGCTCTTAAACTCCAGGCCGGGGTGGTTGTCGAAGCGCACCACGCCGACGGCGGCCTTGTCACCGACGGCCTCGGCCACTTGAGCGGCACCGATGTGGCCGAACCCGCCGCACAACTCGATGGCGACGATGCCCTCCTCCACCAACCCTTTGCAAACTTCCGTGGCCTCGGCATAGTTGTTGACCGCCACGGCCGTCAATTCGACCCGGGGCGTCACCACCGTCTGACGATGAATCTTGGGATCCACATCGGGTGCTACGAAGACAAACGCTGCTTTCAGAGCCATTTGGTTTTCCTCCTGGCTTGATCTGGCTTTAGGCTATTCCAGAACGTGAAGCGCGATGCGTGATGATGCAACACCGTATGCGCCTCACGTTTCACGTTTCACCGGTATCCTGAGAGCACCATGTTGACTGGCCTCCCGCATACATTGTCGCACGTCCACCACGCGGGGGCCACGGTTTGTCAATCGAACGCTCACTTGCTGCTCGGGGAAGGCCTCGATCTGTCGCTCACCATCCACAGCGATGGTGCAGGCAGCGGGCTCCAACATCACTTCATCCCCCAGGGAGAGCAACCGGTAGTCCTGGATGTCCACCTTGCTGATCAGGCCAGGACCCACAGGGGCCAGCACACTGGTGTTGCCCCGGCCCAATCGTATGTACATCCCATATCCATCCTGGGGTCCCAGGGGATGTAGACAGCCGCCAATGGATGACATGCCAATGCTGTTCGGCTCGGCTCTGGCCAGAACGACCTCCCGGAGGCGGCGAGGATCCCACAGGGCCCGGCTTCCGATGAATAACTCGGCGCTGGCCACCACGTCAATCAAGGCGATCTCTGCCTTATGGCCGTCCACGTACACCTCTAACCGCTTGGCAGTATAAGTGACCTTGTCCACGTCAACCATTTCCCTGGCGATCAGCCCCGCCGCCAACCCGGCTACAGTGCCTTCAATCATATCGGGAAAGACGTTGTTGGTGCCAGTGGAGATGGCAACAATGGGAATGTCGTTGCATCCCTTGGCCACGGCCCGGTTTGTTCCGTCGCCACCCAGGGTGATGATGCATCCCACGTCGCCCTCGCAAAACTGCCTGGCTGCCTCGGTCGAGTCTCGTTCGTCGGCCCACATGTCCACGTGAAGCGAGGTAGCCTTCAGCGAGAGATGCAGACCGTCTAACGCCCGATCCACCAGACCGTAGTAGTCAGGCATAAAGGGCACCTGCTGGACCCCCAGCGCGTCCAGAGCCATAAGCACCCGTTTCAAGATGTGTGCCTTCTCGTGATTGTCAAACACTGAGGCATGAGTGACCAGGCGGCGGATGTCCTTGCCGGACGCTGGATTGGCGATGATGCCGACGATTGACATACTATACTCCCTCCTAAAAAGGGGGTTACACCTCGTGGCCGAGGTGTAACCCCTTTCAGAAACCGGGTCTTTTCTTAAAAACCCGGTTTCTTGCTACATCAGGGACTGTACTGTTGAGACGATGGTGTCCACACTGGGGATGTAAGCCTGTTCCAGAACTGGACTGAAAGGTACTGGGCTGTGCGGTGCTGTGATCATCCTGGGCGGTGCGTCCAGGTAGTCAAAGGCCTGGCCGGCCGCTAGGGCGACGACGTCCGTGGCCAGACTGCAGCGGGGATAGTCCTCATCTACCACAATCAGGCGATGGGTCTTCTTGACAGACGTCAGGATGGCCTCATTGTCCATCGGGGAGAGGGAGCGCAGATCCACCACCTCGACGTCCACCCCGTCGCCGGACAGCCTCTCCGCTGCCTCCAGCGCGAAATGGACCATACGCCCAACCGTAACGATTGTCGCGTCCTTACCCTCCCGTTTGATGTCAGCCACTCCCAGCGGGATCGTATAGTCATCCTCCGGCACTTCCCCTTCCATATCATACAGTAGTTTGTGCTCGAAGAATATGACCAGGTCATCATCCCGGATAGCGGATGTGAGTAGTCCCTTGGCGTCGTAGGGCGTAGAGGGGACGACTGCCTTGAGCCCCGGGATGTGGGTGAAGATCGAGTAGAGACATTCAGAGTGCTGCGCGGCCGCCCCGAAGCCAGCACCGATCGTCGTGCGGATGACCAGGGGCACATGGGCCTTGCCGCCGAACATGTAGCGCAGCTTCGCGCCCTGGTTAAAGAGCTGATCGAAGCAGACGCCGAGAAAGTCTACGAACATCAGCTCGGCGATGGGTCGCAGACCCGTCGAGGCCGCGCCCACAGCCGCACCGATGAAGGCCGACTCGCTGATGGGAGTATCGCGAACGCGATCCCATCCAAACTCCTGCGCCAGCCCATGGGTGACGCCCAGGACGCCCCCCCAGGCTTCTACGTTCTCGCCTTGCATGTGGGGCAGCGTGGCGCCACCCGCCACGTCCTCGCCCATGAGAATCACCTTGGGATCACGGCGCATCTCCAGCCGCATGGCCTCGTTGATCGCATCTCGAAAAGTTAGCGTACGTGTAGCCATTGTTCCTTCTCCTCTCAAGGATAACTGACATAGACGTCAGTCGTGACGTCCTCGGGGACGGGCCAGGGGCTCTCCTCGGCGAACTTGACCGCTTCTTCTACCATCTTCGCCGTCTTGGTATCAATCTCCGCGACCTCTGCCTCAGACAAAAGGCCCCGTTCCAGCACCCGCTTCTTGAAACTCTCAATTGGATCCCGGGCGTGATTGCGCGCCTTTTCCTCCTCGGAGTGGTAGGTGTGCGCGTCGCCCTCAAAGTGGCCATAGTAGCGGAACCCTCGGCACTCGATGAGGGACGGGCCTTCACCCCTTCGTGCCCGGCTGATCGCCTCGTCGGCGGCCTCGTAGATGGCGAAGAAGTCCGTGCCATCTATCGTGGCCCCGGGCATGTCGTAGGCCACGGCCCGGTCGGAGATGTCCTTGGCAGCGCAGTGATAGCCCCACGGCGTGCTCTCGGCGTACCCGTTGTTCTCACAGACAAAGACGACGGGCAGTTTCCAGATGCTGGTCAGATTCATCGACTCGTGCATCGTCCCCTGCTCGGCAGCGCCATCGCCGAAGAAGCAGACCGTCACCTGATCGGTGCCCAGGGTTTTAGCCATCAGGCCCGACCCGCAGGCCAGCGGGCCACCGGCGCCGACGATGCCGTTGGCGCCCAGCATCCCCTTGTCCACGTCGGCGATGTGCATTGAGCCACCCTTGCCCTTGCATGCGCCTGTGGCCTTGCCGTATACTTCGGCCATCATTGAGTTTACGTCAACTCCTTTGGCGATGCAGTGGCCGTGTCCCCGGTGGGTCGAGGTGATGTAGTCCCGGTCCGTCAAGTGGGCGCATACCCCCACCCCCATCGCCTCCTCACCGGCGTACAGATGGACGAAGCCCGGCAATTTGCCTGAGGCAAACAGTTCGTGCACTCGATCCTCAAACGTCCGGATGAGCCTCATCCGCTCATACACCCAGAGGAGTCTTTCCTTACTAATCTCAGCCATAATGTTCCTCCTTAACGCTCATACTTGCCAGTCTAAGGCCTAGTCGGCCCGGCGTTGTCCAAACATCCTCAAACTAAGGTACGTTTCGATATCATCCCTCCTTTCACATTTCCGCCTACTTGATCCAGACAGTTACCACGGCATTGGCCATCGTAACCCAGGCATCCTCACCCAGTTCAGGCACAAAAAGGCCGGGTGCCTCCAGACCCCCAGTCACAACCTCGAGTTTTTTGACACCAAAAGGGACCACCGCCATAACCGTCTCTTCCTCGACCTGCTCCGGGCGCGGAACACCGACGAGGATGTCCACGCGCATCGCGTTGAGGTCGGTCAGTCCGACCACCTCAACTAGACCACACAGACAACTGCGCGAAATTGCGTCTTTCACTGCGCGAACCGCCGCTTTGGTCATGTCCCGGCCATGCAGGTCAATGCCGGTCCCCACTTCAATGACAAAACGGCGTCCTTCTTTTTCCATTGGGTTCCTTGCCCAGACAGCGAAATCTTTCCATCCGATTGCGATTATAGCAGGTTTACACTGCCTTGTCAAAATGCAGGCTCTGCATGGATTCGTGGGGTACTCCAAGCGAGCGTGCCGATTGTTATTCTTCCGGCACAGGCGCGGTAGGGCTGACGCGGCGCATCTTCTCGATCAACCGCTGGCGCTCGGCGAGATTGGTCGTCTGTCCCAACCGCCCACGCAGATAGCGCAACTTCCGCTTGCGGGTCTGCTTTCGACTTCGCTTCCGATCTCTTGCTGTTCGCATATCTTCCTCCTCGATTTCTTGGTCATCAGTCATTGGTCATTTTCTTATGGATATACACGCTTCAGCATACGCGGGAAGGAGATCGTCTCCCGCAAATGCTCCAGGCCGCAGATCCAGGTAACGGTCCGCTCGACCCCCAGCCCAAAGCCGGAGTGGGGAACCGAGCCGTATTGCCGCAGGTCAATGTACCACCCAAACGCTTCGCGTGGCAGGCCCCACTCCTTCAGCCGCTCGAGCAACAGATCAGGGTCGGAGATGCGCTCCGAGCCGCCGATAATCTCCCCATATCCCTCCGGGGCCAGCAGGTCTGCACTCTTGGAGACCTCTGGCCGGCCAGGCCAGGGCTCCATGTAGAACGCCTTGGCATAAGTCGGGTAACCGTAGACGAAGACAGGCTTCTCGAAGCGTTTGGTCAGTTCCGTCTCATGAGGTGAGCCGAGATCATCCCCCCACTCGATCTCTAAGAGCTTCTTGAGTTCTTCGTCGTCCGTCTGTTCACGGATCTCCGCCAGCATCTCCAGCGCCTCGTCGTAGGAGATGCGGGGGAAGGGAGGCACCACCTTCTCCAGATGATTGACATCCCGTCCCAGCAGCACCAATTCCTGTGCCCGCTCGCGCAGGCAGGTCTGGACGATGTAGGAGATGAACTGCTCGCCAATTTCCATCAACTGATCGAGATCGCAGAAGGCGACCTCCGGTTCCACCATCCAGAACTCGGTCAGGTGGCGGCGGGTCTTGGACTTCTCGGCGCGGAAGGTGGGACCGAAGCAATAGACGCGGCCAAAGGCGTAGATGTCCGCCTCGTTGTAGAGTTGCCCCGACTGGGCCAGGTAGGCCGGCTCGCCGAAGTAATCCGTCTCGAAGAGGGTAGTCGTGCCCTCGCAGGCGGCCGGGGTCAAGATAGGTGTGTCCAGATTGGCGAAGCCGTGATCGTCGAGCCAATCGCGGATGGCGCGGATGACGGTGGTGCGCACCCGCAGCACAGCCCACTGTCGCTGCGAGCGGATCCACAGGTGGCGGTTGTCCATCAGAAACTCGACCCCGTGCTCCTTGGGCTGAATGGGGTAGTCCTGGGCCACCTGGAGCACGCACAGGCCGGTGACGCCCAGTTCATAGCCGCCCGGGATGCCCGGGGCGCGGGAGTCCTGGCGGACGGTGCCGGTGATGATGAGGGACGACTCCTGGGTCAGACCTTTGGCCGCCTCGAAGACCTCCGGGCCGACCTCTTTCTTGAAAACGACACACTGGGCGAAGCCGGTGCCATCGCGCACCTGGAGGAACTGGAGTCTCCCCTTGTCGGTGCGGTTGTAGAGCCACCCTTCGAGCGTGACTTCCTCTCCCACGTGCTGGGCGATGTCCTGGATGCGGATTGTCTTGGCCATAGTGGCATCTCCTCTCGTGGTGCTTGAGGAGGGATTGTACCGCAGAATGGGGAAGGAGGCAAGGGAGATCAATGACCAATGACGAATGAACAATGAACAAATGTGAATGCTAGACTGACACCACTTAGCGAAGTGGCGCAGGCAGCAGCGGCGCCAGTATCGTCCACTCCTCCGGGGTGAGGACGCGCAAGAGCACCAGCGCGGCCAGGTAGACGATCACACTAGCCAGGAGCGCCAGCGGGCGGCTGTAGGCCGCCACCGCCCAGGCCGTCGCCCCCATCGCCAGCCCGGCTAGCATAGGCCGGCCCAACGTCCGCACCCACCCCACCGGCCCCAGGTGGCGACGCAGGTCGGCGTAGAACAGCAGCGCCAGCAGTAACTCCCCGCCGATGATGATCCCCGCGGACGCGACGTAACTGAACGTCCGCACGAAAAGCAAGTTCGCCGCTATGGTGAAGATCACGCGCGCGCCGGAGGCCAGGAGCACGTATCTCTGGCGGTTGAGGGCGATGAGCACGTAGTTGGTCAGGCTGTTGATCCAGCCGAAGAGGATAGACCAAATCAAGATTTGCAGAGCCACCGCGCCGTCGGGCAGGAACTTTCCCCCGCCGAGCAACCCCACCAGCACTGTTGCCAGCAGTGTGACGAGCACAGCCGCCGGCAGTGAAATCAGCGTCAGTAACTTGACGGACAACCGGTACGACCGCCGGAGCCCAGATCGGTCTTGGGCGGCCTGGCGCGACATCACCGGGAAGACAGCGAAGGTGAAAAAAGTAGGAATGATATTGAGCGCGTCTACCCACTTGCGCGCAGCGCCGTACCAGCCCACCACTTCGTCGCCCTGCAAGTGCTGTAGGAGCACCCCGTTGGCGCCAGTGAAGAGCACCTGGAGCAGCAGCAAGGCCATCAGCGGCCAACTTTCGGCCAGCATCGTGCGCTGCAAGTGCCACACAATGCGCCTCTCCGCGCGCGGCAGATTGGCCCAGATCAGCCGCCGCGCCAGCAGCGCCAGGATCGCCAGCGTCGCCACGTTGGTCAGAATAGAGGCCCCCGCCAGCCCAACGATCCCTATTCCGCCTACCAGCACCGGCACCCAGAGCATGACCTTGATGATGGTGGTCACGGTCTGGATGGCAGCGGGGTACTCGTGTTTCTCGCAGGCACGGAAGAGCGCCGCCAGGCCGTTGGCCACGCTGCCCGGCAGCAGCCCGACGTAGAGCAGCACAACCGCCCACACCGTCTCTGCGACCAGCGGGTCGCCCAACGCCTGTCGCCCAGCCAGAAAACCCGCCAGTGCCGGTACCACCGCCACGAAGAGCAACAGGCGCAACACTGTCGTATTGACAAAGATCTGCCGCGCGTGGACACGGTCACGGGCCACCTCGCGCATCAGGTACATATCCAGGCCGAAGTTGGCGATGATGTCGAACCAGAGGTAGATGTAGATCGCCGTGTCGTAGCGACCGGTGCCCGTTGGTCCCAGGATGCGGGCCATCAGTGCGGCGAGGGCCAGGTCAATGACCCGGTTGAAGAGGTTGATGACGATGGGAGCGATGGAGTTCTTCGCCACCCGCCGGACGGTGCTTGCGTCGTCCTCCTCGCGGTAGAAGAAGCGCCACAGGTAGAGCCCTGTCAGGAAAAGCACCAGCATCCCGGCGATGAAGGTAATGAAAGCACCCACCTTCACACTGTCGGGGCTGTACTTGAAGCGCACTGTCCACGCGCCCTGTTCCAGTCGCACGCCCCGGAAGTTGCCGTCTACGCGATAGATCTCGACCTGCTGCTCGGCATCTTCGCCGGCCCCCTGCGGCCGCACGAAGGCCTTCCAGCCAGGGAAGAACGAATCCGCCAACACGAGCCAACTTGACTCAGGCACGGTCGCGTCTACAAACACCTCGTTGATAGTGTAACTGGATACCGGTTGCTGGATGCTGAATGCCGGTTGTAGAGTTCGAGCATCCAGTATCGAGTATCCAGTATCAAGTACCACGTACTGGCGCACATCGTACGTCTGCACGGCGGTGGCGAAGTTTTCGGTCTCCATTGTCGCCGAGACTGGGAGAGTGAAGGCACGGGGCATCGCCGCCAGATTTTCGTAGACCCGCACCGCCTCATCTTGGTACACCAACCGGTATTTAGGATTGGGGATCTCCACCTCGGTGATAACGTATTTGACGTTGAGCAGATCAGTGAGCGGACTATCGAGGCTCGACCACTCGCTGAAGGAGGCAATTTGGTTGTATTGCAGCTCGTCCTGTTCCTCAATGAGCGCCATGTAGTCAGCGTACTGGCGGGTGAAGAGCGAATCGTAGCCGGCGACGTACTGGAGGCCGTAGAACATCCCCACGTTGGCATTCATTGTCTTGGTGGTGTCGGGCGGGGTGAAAGCGGCATAGCGCCAGAGAGAAGTATCCTGCCGCAGGAACTCGACCACCGGCGGGGTGTAGTCCAGCAGCGCCGGGTCTACGGCCGGGTTGAAGCCCGCGCCGAAGGTGACAAAGTCCAGCACCAGTAACCATACCGCCAGGAACTCCCATACGGGCCGGCGGCGCAGGTAGATGGGACAACGGCTCACGCGCAGCACGACGCCGGTCCCGGTCAGCAGCAGGCCGAACAGCGCCACCCACTTGAACTCGTAGGAGTAGAAGGCGCGATGATCGGGGAAAGCAGCGGGGGCCTTCGCCAGCGACAGGAAGATCCGCTCGACCAGCGGCTCAATCCGGGCGAAGAAAACCCGGCTGAGAGCCAGGCCAACCAGCGTGGCAAGCCCGCCCCAGAAGGCCAATGCAGCGAGCAAGGATACCAGTGAGAAGGGGGTACCGAGGAGGAGCAGATTGCAGATTCGGGATGGCGAATGGCGAATTGCGAACTGTGAATTGCGAATTGCGAATTGCGAATTGCGCTCTGCTCCCTCACCTCTCCGCTCCTCCTCTCCTTGTCCCCTTGTCCCCTTGTCCCCTTGTCTCTTTACTCCCCTGCTCCTCTGTACCGCGTCCACCCCGAAACCCGCCAATATGGCGACGGAGAGCGTGAGCGGGAAGACCCAGCGGAAGGGAGAGTGGGACTGACTGATATAGGGCAGTGCGTAGACAAGGGCATAGAGCGGCGTGCCGAAGATGCAGCCGAGGGAGAAGAGACTTAGCAGGGTGAAGAAGGGGATGTGGGGATGGCGGAACCAACCAGCCAGCCAACTAACCAACTTGTTTGTCTGTTTGTTCGTTCGTTGGTTGGTTAGCACCGCGATGGCCGCCAGGAACAGCGGCAGCAGGCCCAGGTACGCTCCGCCCTCGACGTAGTTCTTGATGCCCCAGTCAATGTACTGCCCGTCAGGGTGCGTCAGCGCGGGAGTCCAACGCCAGGTGAAGAGGTCGAAGTAGCCATGATGGGCCGGGTTGCCGAAGAAGTTAGGGATGCCAAAGGCAATCAGTCGCCGGGGTGGATAGGCCCACCCTAGCACCTGCTGAAGGCTCGCCGCCGCCTCGCCGGTGCGAAAACTGGTGGTGGCCACTCCGTATAGTGGCACGAACTGCACCGCGCCCAACGCCAGGCCCAGGGCGAGCATCACCGCCAGCCACAGGGCAGGGCGAGCGAGGCGCCTTCCCCTACTCGCTTCCTCATTTACCCATCTACTCGTTTCCTCAGTACGGGGTGGATGAGTAGATGAGGAATGAGTAAATGAGTAAATGAGCCGCCACAGCGCATAAGCCCCGGTGACCAGCAGCACGAAATAGGTATTCTCGGCGTGACCGGCCAACATTTGACAGCCCAGGCCCAGCGCCCCCAGCAGTGCCCAGGGCAGCGTCGCCGGTCTCCGTCCCAGCGCCGGTCGCTGCTGCACGACCAACTCGACCATCGCCAGAATGAACGGCAGCCACGATGCCCCCGCGATGATCATCGGGTGCACGACCGAGACGACCATGAAGCCACTGAACTGGAAGGTGATGCCGGCGATCAGCCCGCCCAGCCGGCGGATTCCCAACACGCGGGCGAAGAGGTACGCAAAGATGCCCGCCAGCCCCAATTGCACCCAGGCGAAGACCCCATAGGCCCGCCACAGCGGGAGGACGTAGAAGACCAGACTCAGCGGATAGAGCGCCGAGTGCTGCCCGTTGGCCAGGAAGGGGTGACCGGTGAAGATGTAGGGGTCCCAGAGCGGCAGTTCCTGGTTGTGGAGTGCTTCTACAAGGAAATGCTTCCAGGCGTAGTTCTCCAGAATCAGGTCGGCGACCAGGTGATTGTGGGGAAAGGCCACTCCCAGGTCGGTGGCTGCTGCTCGGTAGGGCTCGAACAGGAAAAGGCTGTCGGCTGGCAGCAGCGTCTTGGAGCCCAGGGCGACGGGGGCAAACAGCAGGAGAGGCAACAAGGACAACAGGATGAGGATGCTCAGGTCAGGCAGTGCCTTACGGATCATACGGTCAACCGGTCGCCTAGCCGCAGATGGCGATGGCACCAGCGCACCTCCCACGCCCGCAGCGCCGCCTCGATCTTGACCGGCATCGTCATCTTGGACTGGCCGACACGCCGGTCCTCGAAATAGATGGGAATTTCCAGCACGCGGTAGCCCAGCCGTTCGGTTACGTAGGCCATCTCGACCTGGAAGACGTAGCCTTGCGAGCGGATGCGACTCAGGTCAATGCCGCGCAGCGTCTCCGCCCGCCAGCACTTGAAACCAGCGGTAACGTCTTTGACCTTGCATCCCAGGATCAGCCGGGTGTAGACACTGTTGGCCCACCAGGAAAGCAGCCAGCGGCCCCAGCCCCAGCGCTCGTCCGTCTGGCCGCCCCGGACGTAGCGAGAACCGACGACCACGTCGTAGTCTCGGATGTGCTCCAGGAATTGAGGGATGTACCTGGGGGAATGGGAGAAATCGCAGTCCATCTGGACAACGAGATCAGCTCCGTGCTCCAGCGCCCAGCGAAATCCTTCTACGTAGGCTCTGCCCAAACCGCGGGGACCTGTGCGGTGCAATACGTGCAACTGGCCCTGATACCGGGCGGCCAGTTCGTCGGCGATGTGGCCGGTGTCATCAGGCGACTCATCATCCACGATCAGGATGTCTAAAGCAGGGATGCCCAGGCCAAACAGCATCTCGGTCATAGGCCCGACGTTTTCGGCCTCGTTGTAGGTGGGAATGACGACAGTCAGTTTCATGGATGTCCCTACCCATAAAAAGGCCACTATCAGACACAGAACCTGGGCTATACTGCACGCCTAATCTGCGCGTTGAGCCATAATGATGGCCTGCTTTAAGTCTTCCAGGCTGGAGAAAGAGCGCGCCGGCGGCCTGAGCACGCCTGTTGTGACATCCAGGTGAGGCAGTTTTGCGTTGGAGCTCGCTTGTCTGGCCTCCCAATCCGCACAGGGATAGAAAAAGGCCATCGCTTCTTTCAGTCGCACCGTGAGGGCCTGCTGCACTTGCTTCACCCTATCCGGCGCGATCACGGCGAAGAAATTGGTGTCGTCCAGGTGGCCCACAAATGCATCGGGATCGCGGCTCTCGCTCACAACGTGGCTTAGCATAAGCGCCACGGCGCGCACCACATCGTCCCGGGCCACAAAGCCGTAGGCTTCAGCGAATTTTCTCAAGCCCCGCAATCCAACCGAGAGCACTACCCAGTCGGGGCAGGTCAGCAGTTCACGCAGACGCTCATCAGACAGTGACGCCGCCGGCAGACCGGTGATGGGGTGAGAGAGTCGCCCCATGCTGGAATGGCGCAGCGCATTACGCACTCTCAAGCGCAGTTCCTGGATATCGAACGGCTTGGTGATGTAGTCTACAGCACCTAGTTCCAATCCCATAAGTTTGTCCCCGCGCCCGCGCCTCTCAGTGAGGAAGATGACCGGGATGTGTCGAGTGCGCCACTGAGTACGCAGGCGGCGACACACTTCATAGCCGTCAATGTCTGGCAGACGGATGTCCAATATAATTAGGTCGGGGGTGGCTTTTTCTACGGAGGCCAAGGCGTCTTTTCCCCAACCCACCGAAGTGACATCGTAGCCCTGCGCCCTGAAGTACGAGGTCAGCATTTCAGCCGTGTTTGCCTGATCCTCCACTATGAGGATACGAGGAACTTCCGCCATGCTGTCACCCTCCATCCTCACGTGTGTGAAGGATGGCCTTGTTCAACATGCCTAATCGATCAGCTCCTTGTAGATAGCATACGTGCAGGTTGGGTGGCCCATAGCCGTACATTCGATCTCCTCCACCCGGAGCTTGTGCCCACCGCTGAGCCAGTGCAACCCTTCTTCTAGCAGCCCCTTTCCCGCGAAGCAGATCGGCCGGTCAGCCTTACGGCCCCAGCAGACCGGGCATGGGTTCATAATGTAAGCATAGTAGTCACCGCGGTCCTCGACAGTGCTTTTCTGGTCGCTGAACTGGGTGAAGATTTTTGCCATAGCCGGAATCCCAGCCTTGAGCTTGGCGCTCAGCGGCAGCACTCTGAAAGCGAGATCGCTTGCGCCAGCAAGTGCGCCAAAGCCCTGTAGTCCGCGGGCGAATGAGGCCCGTCCGGCCCGCAGTTCCAACCCGCGCCCCCCACGCGGCCCATACATCTCCTCCAAGGCCCCATTCAGAGCCGAGTAATCCGCAAAGTCGAACTCCTTTTTTAGGTTGGGGGGCGGATAGTTGTCAATCATGTGCTCAAGGCCGGCCAGTCGCAGCACGGCGTTCAGCCCGTTCTTGCCCATGACCTCTTCCATCGCTTCGATGTAGATACGGGCGATACGATTAGGATAGTAATAACCGCTCGGCTCGATTCGGGGCATTTTCTGCCCTCCTTCCGACGTTTCGTCTGCTAGGCTTCCAGGATGGCAGCCAGGGCTTCGGACGCACGGCGCATGTCCAGGAAAAGCAAGCCAAGTTTGGTCTGCTGGCGGGCTAGTACAGTCAGGACAGCCTCCTCGCCAACAGCACGGAGAACGACGTAACCATGCTCTCCCTTCACGTACACCTCATCCAACACACCGCGCCCTAATTCGCTGGCGATGCGCTCGCCCAGGGAGAGCATCGCGGCGGACATCGCGGAGACGCGATCTTCCTCGACGCCCGCCGGGAGAGAGGAGGCTATCGTAAGTCCATCCACACTCACAATGACCGCAGCCTCGACATCCGGCGTGCTCATCTGCAACTCCTGCAATCGCCTCACCAGGCGCTCAGTGCGTGATCTCTCTACCATTGTTGCCTCCTTAGAGTCTGCCCTTGACGCTGATGCCCTTCTACCTGTCTACATGTGTGTGAGAGTACCACACATAATGCACATTGTCAAGCGTCTGTCACCCTCTCGTCTGCCAGCCTCCGCCCGGCGAGGGGCAACGCGATGATGAACGTCACGGTCAGCAACCCGAGCAGCCCGACGAGTGTCAACGTTCCGAGGCCCGTGAGGGCAAGCCAGATACCATCCCCTGGGTGGTGCACCAGCGCGCTAGCGCTCAGGAGCACCATACCCACAACGGCAGCGTTCCACAGGCCGTGGATGGCTACAGCACCAGCGTAGGATCCAAGTAGGCACAAAGGCCGTCGCGCTCCCCAGAGTTGCCCCCAGCCCCAGCCAACCAGCCCACCAGTGAAGCAATGCACTACCGTCGCACCAAAGCGGGTCACAGCCCCCAACGCCCAATTCTCCGTGCCGCCTAACGCGCCGTTGAACAGGTTCTCCGCCAGCGCGAAGCCAGCCCCGCTGGATACACCCCACAGGAAAGCACGCGCAGAGTCGGGATGAACCCGGTGGGCCACCACGCCAGCGACCAATGTCTTGAAGGCCTCCTCTATCAGCGGGACGGGGATAGAGAACATCACCAGTACAGAGAGGGCGACCGTTGGGGAGAGTAGAAACTGCAGCACGTTGTTCAGGTCCGACACCCAGACCGGGTCTTGCAGATTTCTCGCCAGCGCGGCGACCTGTCCCGCCCCCCCAGGCGTCATCAGTGTAACGGCTGTCGCAACGACGATGATCGCAAAGGCGGTCAGTACCTCACCGATCAGAGAGCCACCCAGGCCCAGGAACCCGCCACCAGCCATCCCGGCGACGACCTCGCGCCAGGAGCCCCCCATCCCACGCAGCGCCTGCCCCGCCAGCCAGAGTACGCTCAGCGGCAGGAGGGCCATCGCCAGGACGTGTATGGGGGGCAACAACAGGGCCGGGGCCAGAGACAACGCACTGACCACCGCCCCCAGGCCAACGAGAATTATCAGCGCGAGCCACAGCCACCAGACGCGGGACGGGTTGAACGGGCACGAGGGCCGTCCCTGCCAACCGGCCCAACCATGGAGTGCCAACGGAATGCCCAACTCAAGGCCCAGCGCCATCATACCCGCCGCTGGCAGAGTCTCGGCTGTGGTCAGCGTACCTCTGCCAGTGAGGACCAACGCCAGCACCAGCAATCCACCTCCACAGCTCAACGTGGCGAGAGTAGCGCCCGCGATGCCAGCGGTAAGCCATAGCACGCGACGTTGCATCATCCCTGTTTCCTCGCTTCCTCCTTCCTTCCCTGGGTTATCGTTCCTCGACCAGAATCGTCTCAATGACGTCGCCGGGCGGCAGGCCAAAGCTCTGGCCGGGGTCACGAGGCGTGAGGCTCTCGACCACATCCATCCCCTCGATGACCCGTCCGATGATAGTATAATTACCGTCAAGCTGCGGGAGAGCGTCGTAGGTGATGAAGAACTGAGCGCTGATGCTGTTAGTGCCCGGTCCACTGCTGGCCATGCCCACCATCCCCGCTTCGTCGTAGGTGAGCGTGGGAACGATCTCGTCGCCGCAGCGGTAGCCGGGATAGCCTATGCCGCTGCCGGTGGGATCGCCGGTCTGGGCCACGAAATCGGGGAGGACGCGGTGGAAAGTCACGCCGTCGTACCAGCCCTCCCGTGCCAGAAAGACGAAACTGTTGACATTGACAGGGGCCTGGTCGGCGTATAACTCAATGACGATGTCACCGCGTTCAGTACGAATAGTGGCTACGTAATCCTTGTCCGGGTCTATGACCTGTGGCGGTGGCGTGGTGTACATGCGGTCTTTCAGGCTGAGCAGGTCGATAAAGGCTTCTATCATGCCAAACCCTCCGAATGCCTGGGTTGGATAGAAGATATTATTGATTACGTAGGTCGGAGTGGCCATCTGGCCGTACTGGCTGTAGTCCTCGTAGTCGGCTGTAATCTTCTCCCGATAGACGTGGTCACTCAACTCCTGGGCAAAGCGGTCGGTATCGAGACCCAGCTCCTCAGCGTACTCGACCAATCGCGTTTCCATTTCGTCTTCGGAGAGTGCGTGCCACTCCTGCTGGCGCTCGTACAGCAGGTCGTGCATCTCCCAGAACTTGCCCTGAGCACTGGCAGCCTCAGCAGCCTCGGCGGTGATTACAGCCTTGTCGTGGATGCTGATCAGCGTGAGGTGACGGTAGACGAAACGAATCTCATCGCCGTACCTCTCCGCTAGAAACTTGCGCATGATGGCCAACCCGGAGCAAGCCGGGCACTGGAAGTCAGCATACTCGATAAAGGTGATAGGAGCGTCGGCGGGCCCGTGGACGTGATCCTCCTCCGTCACTGGCGGAATGCGGGACTCGACCGGAAAGTCGAACGGGGCCTCCACGCAAGTAGCCGGGCCGGCGGGAGTCGCGCTCACAGGCGGCGCGGCGGTGGCCGTCTCTGGCACGGGCGTGGGCGATGGTGATGGCGTTGGACTCGCCGATTCACCGCCGCATCCGGCAACCAGCCCTAGCAGCAGAACAGTCAGTAACAACGCAAGTTTGCGCATAGTAGCCTCCTCAGATTCACAGATGGGTGGTATTGTACCATAAAGAGGCGAACTCGGCTACTGGAACTGGTAATCATACACCTACACGACGAGTTTGGTCGAGCCATGGAGGTGGAGGCCACGACAGATGCTCCTCTCCCTTACGGATGACGAATTCGACTCAGCACTCATTCCTGGCAATGCCTCCCCGCCTGTATTTTATCACTTTATGGCGAAAAACCAAAAACGCTGGCGTCGGGTAAAGGTCATGCCCCCTCATCCAAGATGCCGATCTAGAGAGCCTCAAGGTAAGCGCCATTTGGCAAGCAGCGATGTTTGGAGTACAATATCGTGGTTAGTGTACACACGGGGAAGCATCCGATGACCAAAAAACACAAGCCACGGGCTGTGGTGGAAGATCGTATTGAGGTAGCCGCCTCGCCTGAGGTGCTGTGGGCCTGTTTCGCCAACCTCAGCAAGTGGCCTCATTGGTTTCCAGCACTGGTCGAGGCAGAATGGATCACCGGTACCCCCTGGACTGTGGGGGCGCAGTCCCGCCAGACCATGAGGTTTGGCTTTCCTCTCGGCAGAGTGACAGCAGTCGCCACCATTATCGAAGTCAGCGCTGCGCCCTACGTAGCCTGGGAGGGGAAGGTGGCAGGGATGGAAGTGATCCACGGTTTCCGTTTCGACGCTACCACTGGTGGCACCGAGGTGCTCAGTCGCCACGAGTTCTACGGCTCGCTGGCGCTACTGGCCCGCCTCCTATTCCTCACCCGCCGCGTACACAAGATCTACCAGGCGGCGCTGGAGGGGCTTAAGGCTTACGTCGAGACAGGGACCCTGCAACTGAAGATGCCGATGTAGGCAGGAAACGTCCGTGTTCTGGCCGTTGCGATTGCGCCTAGGACGGGAAGATGCTAAAATGAGAGCGCAGTAGAAAGGGAGTGAGTAATGCGCGGAACCAGAACGGTTCTGAGCCTGGCGTTGGTACTGCTCACCGCGTGCACGGCAGTCACAACCTCCACGCCGGCCACGACACCGTCGCCCACCACCGCTCCTACCCCCGCCCCGTTGGCGCAGGGCGACGAAGTAGTCTTTGCACAACAAAGGGAGCGCATGGTGATTGAGACGATTGAGAGACGCGGTATCACTGACAAGGACGTACTGCATGCCATGCGCGCTGTCCCACGTCACCTGTTCGTCCCCGAGGAGGAGCGCGATTGGGCCTACGGCGACTACCCGCTGCCCATCGGCTATGGCCAGACTATCTCCCAGCCCTACATTGTCGCCCTGATGACCGACTTGCTGGAGTTGAAGGAGGGAGATAAGGTACTGGAGGTCGGCACAGGCTCCGGCTATCAGGCCGCCATCCTTGCCGAGATTCCTGGCGTCGAGGTCTACACCATTGAGATCATCCCCGCACTGGCCGAGAGCGCTCACCAGCGGCTGGAGAGCCTGGGTACTGGTGTCCACTGCAGGCAGGAAGATGGCTACTATGGCTGGCCCGAGAACAGTCCGTTCGACGCCATCATCGTCACCGCCGCCCCCGATCACGTGCCGCAGCCGCTGGCGGATCAACTGGCCGAGGGAGGACGGATGGTAATCCCTATCGGGCCGCCAGGTGGCTACCAGACGCTGTGGAAGTTCGTGAAGCAGCCAGACGGGGAACTGCAGGCCTTTAATATGGGAGGCGTTGCCTTCGTCCCGCTCACCGGCGAGGGAGGAATGGAGGAGAGCGAGAAACACGGATGGCCACCGCCATAACCCACGCCCCGACGTAGCAGGCCGCCCCCACCGCCAGAACTACGGAGAAGCCGAAAGAGAGCGCCAGCAACGCGGCCAGAATCGAGGCCACGACTGAGATTGCCCCGTTGACTCCCCAGGCCCAGGTGACGAGGGCCGGGGCTCTTCGCTCCAGCAGCGCCAGACCCTTCGGGAATGGCATCCCCATCAGCAGCCCTGGTGGGGCCAACGCCACCACCGCGACGATCAGCCGGCCCCAAAGCGGCGCGGCCAGCGTCGCCTCAAAGAGGGACGGCAACCCCAGCGCGTAGGCCGTGACGAGCAGCGGCAGCAGGACCAGCACCAGCCACAGTGGCACGCGGCGCGAGAACAGACTCCCCAATCCAGAAAACAGGAGCAGTGCGAAGAGCACCGTCGCCATCGCGTAGGCCGGATGCCCGAGGAAGAGGATGAACCGCTGCAGGAGTGGGATCTCCACGCACAGATACCCCAGCCCCAGCAGCGCGAAGTATCCCAACGTCGCGCTCAACGGTCCCCCGTGCTCAATAACCCCTCCCCGCCTGCGCACTGCTAGCGGCAGCAGGATCAGTGCCCCAGCCGCGACCACCGCCAACGCCAACAGCGCTAGAAGCACGAAGTAGCCTGCGCCGCCGAAGGGTTGCCAGGTATGACCGGCCATCGCCAGCACGTCCGGGGCCTGCCGCCACTTGAAAAAGTGGCCGAAGAAAGGCCGGTCATCCTCAGGCGGCTCAATGTCGAAGGGATAAGTCCGGTACCAGGCATCCTTGTCCCCTGTCTCCAGCAACCCGACGCAGGCGCGGTAATAGTCCGGCTCCGGCAGCACGTTGTAGTGGTTTACCTCGCCAGGATGCACATCGGGGAGGTATACGAGGTCGAAAGCGCGCGGCGCGGCGAAGGCGCGGATGGCTTCCAATTCCCTCTCTGTGAACATACCACGCCGCACCAGGATGAGCATCTGCTGGTAACTGCGTAGCGCGACGATGCTGGCCTTCGGGTTGCCCCCAGCCAGCTCGACTGCCTCCACCGCCAGCGCGAAGGCCCGGACCGCCTCGGAGGGGGGCACCTGTAGCCAGCGCGTCACCACCAGCAGGCCATCCTCCTCCAGCCGTGCCAGGTAGTCGGCGAAGGCCTGCACGGTATATCGGTAGTCCTCGGCCAGGCTGTATGCGCCGGAGGTGACGGTGCGCTGCGGTGCGGTCAGCGAGGGCACCACTACGTCGTACCGCTCTTGCGCCCGCCGCGTGTAGGCCCGCCCCTCCTCCAATACGACCGTCACGCGGGGGTCGTCGTACAAACTACCGGCCCACTCTCCCTGCGCCCGCACTGCTTCGATGATGAGTGGATTCGCCTCCACCGCTGTGACCGCCTGCGCCCCCTCCGCCAGCGCGACCAGCACGTCGAAGCCGCCACGGGGCTCAAGCACCAGCGCGCGAGCACCAGGCCGTAGGCGGTACGGGAGCGCGGTCAGCAGGCAGTCGGTGAACTCCAGGGTCACGAGGCTGGGAGGGACGTGACTGATGGGGCTCAGGTCGTCGCCATCCACCGTGAGGCCCAATTGGGGCGGTGGCTGACCTGGGCAGATGAACCCGCGTCCGGGTAGGCTACGGATGCTCCTGGAACGCACGACGTCCACTCGCGAAAAGCCGTTCCAGCGCCGGAAGATCAACTCTGCGTCGGGATAGAGAAGGGCGTAACTGAGGCTTTTGTAGGGAGAGAGCCGGATTTCGAGGGAGGTGGGGGGATGTAGCGCGGCGAAGACTAGAATGAGGGCAAGGGCTGCTTGCGTGAAACGTGATACTGGATGCTGGATGCTGGATGCTGGATATTGGAAGATGAGAGCGGCCAGGATGCCTAAAGCAGCGGAGAGAAGCACCGTGCCTTCGCCTCCCACCGATGACGGGGCGATGACGGCCAGAAAGCAGCCAGCGGCTGAGCCGGTCAGATTGGCCGCGTAGGTACGGTTGGCCGTTTCGGGCCGCGCCGCCAGCAGCAGGCCGACGGCCGTGCCGCTGCAAAAGAAGGGAATCGCCAGCGCGATGTAGTGCAGTGCCAGCACACCCCCCTGTTGCCAGTCATGCGCGATGCGGAAGGAATCGAAAGGGATATAGAGAATGAGCGCGTAGGAGCCGATGGCTGTGAGTGCGAATCCCCAACTCAACAGGCCCAATGTGCGGGCGGCGTCGCGCTCCTTTAGGCGGGGGAAAAGGGTGAGGAATGTGCCACTGGCTCCAAAGCCCAGCAGCGCCAGGCTGACGATCATAAAGGCGAAGTGATAGAACTGGGCGACGGAGAAGATGCGTGTGAGGTTGACCTCAAAGGTGAGCGTGGCCGCCGAAAGGAGAAAAAGTCCCGCGTACGTTATCATCCCCTTGCTCCCGGCCCTATTGTACCCGAGAGTAACGGTCTGGGCCAGCGTGGTGGAGGGCGGTCCGCCAACCCGGGTTTCCGGCTAGATCATCGCTTGTGGGCGCAAGGAGGCCCGGATCTCGCGCACTAACTGGGGCGTGTCAATATCCTTGAGAATGTAACGCACAGCGCCCACACGACGAGCCTCCGTTTGCTCCTCAGCGTCGGGGTAAGATGTGAGGACGACGACGCTGGTGGAGGGGCACTGTTCGGTCAGGCAACGCAGTGCATCCAACCCATGCCCGTCGGCACGCTTGGTCTCCAGCAGCACGACGTCGGGTTTCAACTTCACCGCCTCTCGCAGGCCGGTCTTCCAGCAGGCGGTGCAGCCAACGACCTCGACTCCGGCTGCGGCACGCAGTCGGGTCCCAAGAGCCTCTCGCACGGCGTCGTGATCGTCAATGATAATCAACCGCGTTGGTGCCATTTCCTGTCAGTCCGGATCTGTCCTTACCAATCGTCACCAGCCGATTGCCACCAGTATAGTGGAACTACCGTGCAGGTGTTAGTGTCATCCGTCCCCGATTTCCCCTGACGTTTGTACCAAACCGCAGTGCAGGTTGACGACTTCCTCACCCTGTGGTATCCTCCTTACCGATGGGCGATAAGGAGCAGATCAAAGCGGTGGGCCTGTTTTCGGGCGGGCTCGATAGTACCCTGGCTGTCAGGATTATACTGGAGCAGGGGATCAAGGTCTCCGCCCTGCACTTCCGCACCGGCTTTTCCTTCGTCGAGCGTAAGCGCGTGGCTGGGCGCGGCCCGGCTGGGCTTTCCGACGCCGAGCGGGCGGCTGCGATACTCGGGGTGGGTCTGGAGGTTATTGACGTCTCCGACGAGTACCTCCCGTTGGTGCTCCACCCTCGTTACGGCTACGGCTCGGGGATGAATCCCTGCGTGGATTGCCGCATCTTTCTACTGCGCAAGGCGAGGACCTGGATGGAGGCCCACAGCTACCACTTCGTTTTCACCGGCGAGGTGGTTGGGCAGCGGCCCAAGAGCCAGATGCGGCCCACACTCAACATCGTCGAGCGCGAAAGCGGCCTGCGGGGTTACCTGCTCCGGCCGCTCTCGGCCAAACTCCTCAAGCCGACTGTGCCGGAACAGCGGGGTTGGGTAGATCGGGAGAAACTGTACGGAATCAGCGGGCGGGGCCGCAAGGAGCAGATGCGCCTGGCGGAGCAGTTCGGCATCACCGACTATCCTCAGCCCTCCGGTGGCTGCTGCTACCTGATTGACCAGACCTATTCCCGCCGCCTGCGCGACTTCCTGGCCCACGAGGGCCCCGGGGCGCTCACGACCGGCGTGACCCAACTCCTGGCGGTGGGGCGGCACCTGCGCCTTTCATCCGGCCGCAAAGTGATCGTCGGACGTCACGAGCGGGAGAACGAATACCTGACAACCTGCGGTGCGGAGGGGATCCTGCTGACGACAGTTGATCACCCCGGCCCGACGACGCTGGTACCGGGCGGACCGGTGCGAGAGGAGATCGAACTGGCGGCGCGGATCACCGCTGGCTACTCCGACGGCAAACGAGAGCCCGCCGTGCGCGTCGAGGTGCGCCGCGATGGGGGGCGGGATGGGGAGGTCGAGGTGCTGACGGTCGAGCCGATGGCGCGGGAGGGGATGCAGGCGCTGATGGTGTAGCGGGTGCGCCCGAAAGAAAGCCGCCCCGGCCAGGGTGGACGCGGGGCGGCAGATAATGGTGATGCTTTGTATGAACTTGTCGTTAAGCGGTGGGAGCAGCTTGGTATTATGGAGTTGCTCGCCCTCCTACGTTCTACCGCCCGAACTCGCGGGCCAGTTGCTCCACGCTCAGATGGATCATCGTGGGTCGCCCGTGAGGGCAAGTGCGCGGGCTGGCACATTGCTCCAGTGCCCGTATCAATTCCTCCATCTCCTCCCGTGCCATCACCTGCCCGGCCTTGATCGCGGCTCGCTTGCAGACGTGGCGCGCCACGACCTCCTCGACCGTGCCCGCCAGGGGTGCATCGCCCGACTCTAGCGCCGCCGCCACGTCCTCCAGCACGCGGGCCGGATCCGTCTGCGCCACGATTGCCGGGAGCGCCCGCACCAGCATCGTCGTTCCGCCAAAGGGCTCCATCTGGAAGCCAAGGCCGCTCAGTACATCCAGGCGCTCCCCCAGCAGGCTCGCAGCCTCGGGCGACAGTTCCACAGGCTGTGGTTCCAGCAGCGCCTGTGAGGTGACCTCCGCCCCCTGTCGCTCCGCCAGCAACTGCTCGAACAGCACCCGCTCGTGGGCGGCGTGCTGGTCAATCAGGTACATCCCCTCCGGCCCTTCTGCCACGATGTAGGTCGTGCCCACTTGCCCTACCACCCGCAACGGTGGCAGTTTCCCCGCTGGCGGGGCGAGCACACCGCCAGTCACCGCCACACCCGCCGTCTCCCCTTCGAGGCGCAACTGCTCACCAGCCGGTCGTGGCCTCAAGCCAGCCAGTCGCTCGCGGCGCTCCTCCCATTGGGCAGGAGACGCAGGCCAGGCAATCGGCGTGTGAGCGGCGACAGGCACAGGGGAGCGCTCGAGCAGCGTGTGTCGCACAGCTCTCTGCACCGCCCGGAACACCGCGTCGCCATCGCGGAAGCGCACCTCCGCTTTGGCGGGGTGCACGTTCACGTCTACCTCCTCCGGCGGGAGGCACACCATCACTACCGCCAGCGGGTAGCGCCTGGTGGGGAGGAGCGTGTGGTAGGCCTGGATGATCGCGTAGGTCAGGCGCACGTCCTGCACCCAGCGCCCGTTGACAAAGAGCGTGATGTAACCCCGATTGGCCCGATGCAGCGATGGCGGACTGACGAAGCCCGTGACCTGGATGCTGGATGCTGGATGCTGGTCGCCAGCGACGATTTCGAGAACGGCCGCGCCGACCTCCAGCCCATAGACCGCGACCAACACGTCGCGCAAACGGTCGTTGCCGGGCGACTGGAAAACGACCCGCCCATCGTGAGCCAGCGTAAAGCGCAGCGCTGGATAGGCCATCGCGTAGCGGGTGAGCCAGCCGTCAATGTGCCTCCGCTCGGTCCGCTCAGAGCGCAGAAACTTGAGGCGGGCCGGGACATTGAAGAACAAGTCCTCCACCGTCACTGCCGTCCCTGGAGGTCGCCCGCTCTCCTGGCGGGTCACCATCCGGCCTCCTTCCAGCCGTAGCAGCGTCCCCACCGGCTCGTCGGTCGCCCGTGTCACAAAGGTCACCCGGCTGACGGCGGCGATGGAGGTCAGTGCCTCACCCCGAAATCCCAGCGTGGTGATGCGGGCCAGGTCGTCCGCGGTTGTCAGTTTGCTGGTCGAGTGGCGATGGAAGGCCAGCTCTACTTCAGCGGCAGGCACCCCGCAACCATCGTCGCCGACGCGGATGAACCGTTTGCCGCCAGCGCGCGCCTCCACCTGGACGTCGCGCGCACCAGCGTCTATCGCGTTCTCGACCAGTTCCTTGACCACAGACGAAGGGCGCTCCACGACCTCGCCAGCGGCGATCTGCGAGGCGACCTCTTCTGACAAAACATGAATAGGCATCAACAGCCTCCCACGTTCATTTTATCACACAACTCCGCCTAGCAAAAGCCGGAAGCAGCTAGCCGGAGGCCGGGAATTGCTAACTGCTGATGGCTAACCGCTAATTTGACATTTCGCCTTCTCTGCGGTAGCATGACACTGGTCGTGCTAGACGGGGAGCTGGCGGTGCCCTGTACTCGCAATCCGCCATAGCGGGGTCGAATTCCCCCTCGAGGGTCGGGTCACTCGATACTGCTGAGGTCAGACGGTGTTGAAAACTGGGTCCTGCGCGGCAGGAGCCTCCGAACCCCGTCAGGTCCGGGAGGAAGCAGCGGTAAGGAGCCCCTCCTGGGCGCCGCAGGGGTACCTAGTCGGAGCCGGTTGATCCCGGTAAGCCGAGTGGAGCGATTCGACGGGGGGTGCACGACCATTCGCCAAGGGAGGCGGCGGGAAGTCCGCTGCCTCCCTTGCACCGATAGCCTATGGAGACAACCGCAACCGCCCCGCTCAAACACGCACATTGGCCACAGAGCTTCACGGCCCTCGTGGCACTGGTATCCGTCGTCGGCACGCTGACGGCCGGCTATCAGATGACGCTGACGCCAGTCACGCTGGTGGTAGAAGGTCACGTGCAACGACTGCACACTCACCAGGACACCGTCGCTGCACTACTGATGGATACCGGTCTCACGCTTGAACCTGAGGACATCGTCACCCCTGCATTGGACACACCACTTGAGCCGGGATTGACCGTGGGTGTGCAGTGTGCCCGCCCCGTGTACATCAGCGCCGACGGACACAATACCACGATCCGTACCCACGCCACATCGGCCGAGGTGGTGTTGGAGGAGGCAAGAGTGTCGCTGGGGCCACACGACGAGGTGGAGATCGAAGGAGAACTTCTGGCGGCCAATCCAGAGCCCGCCCACCTCACAGTCCGCCGTGCCATCCCCTTCACGCTGCACGAGGATGGCCGGGCAACGACACTCTACACCACTGCCCCCACCATCGGTGAGGCATTGCGCCAGGCCGGCCTGACACTCTACCTGGCCGATAACATCCAGCCGGGGATGGGCGAGCGTATGTCGGCCGGGCGGCACGTCTACGTTGACCGTTCCATACCAGTGGCAGTACAGGTGGATGGACGGACGTTACGCACCCGCACTCATCGAGATCGTGTGGGCGAGGTGCTGGCCGACCTGGGCATTGTCCTCACCGGTCAGGACTATGCCACTCCTACACTCGACGCCCCCCTGGAAGAAGACACCACAATCCGGGTGGTGCGCGTCAGCGAGCGCTTTCTGAGCGAGCAAGAGCCCATCCCGTTCGAGTCAGTGTGGCAGGCTGATCCAGACCTGGAGATTGACCACCAGCGATTGCTGCAAGAAGGGGCACGCGGCATCTTTGAACGACGCATCCGTATCCGCTACGAGGACGGTCACGAGACCGCACGGGCAGTTGAGGACGAGTACGTCGCTGTCCCGCCCACAACGAAAATCATGGGGTATGGGACAAAGATTGTCGTCCGCACCCTCGACACCCCGTCCGGTCCAGTCGAGTATTGGCGGGTGATCCGCATGTTGGCCACCTCCTACTCTGCCTCGACGGCTGGCACGCCCAAGACGAGTCACTGGTACGGACACACAGCCACAGGGATGAAAATGCAGCACGGCATCGTCGCCGTGGACCCGCGAGAGGTCAACCTGCGCAGCAAGGTCTACGTGCCCGGCTACGGCATCGGTATCGCAGGTGACACCGGTGGTGCGATCAAGGGACGGCGCATTGACCTGGGGTACGACGACGATAACCTGGTGCTCTGGTACCGCTGGGTAGATATCTACCTGTTGACTCCCGTGCCCGACCGGATCAACTACAGGCTCGGGCCATAGAGCCAGCCAATGAACGTGCGCAGGCTGCTGGAGCGATGGGATCTCCGGCCGAGCAAGGCGCTGGGCCAGAACTTCCTCGTCAACCAAACCATACTTGAAAAGATCGTCACGGCCGCAGAACTGACCCCTGGTGACATCGTCCTGGAGGTCGGCGCGGGACTGGGAACGCTGACCGAACGGTTGGCCCGACACACTGGGCACGTGGTCGCCGTCGAACTCGATCAGCGGCTGATGCCCGTGCTACAGAGTGTGTTGGCCGACTTCGACAACATCACATTGATTCAGGGAGACATCCTGACACTCGACCCCGCCGCGTCGATCAGCGCCGCCAGCATCCAGCATCCAGCATCCAGTACCCAGTACAAAGTCGTAGCCAACCTGCCCTACTACATCACCTCGGCCGTGCTGCGTCACCTGCTGGAGGCCAGCCTCAAACCACAGCGGATGGTGATCATGGTGCAGCGGGAGGTAGCGGAGCGCATCGTCGCAAAACCGGGACAGATGAGCCTGCTGGCGGTGAGCGTGCAGTTCTACGGGCGGCCGCGATTGCTCTTTCGCATTAAACCGGGTAGTTTTTACCCGCCGCCGGAGGTAGAATCGGCAGTGGTGCGGGTGGACCTCCACGCCACGCCGCCTGTGCCCACAGAGGATACGGCCGCCTTCTTCCGCGTCGTGCGGGCCGGCTTCGCCCAGCGGCGCAAACAACTACGCAATAGCCTGGCTGCCGGTCTAGGGCAGTCATCTGACGAGGTGGTGGCCAAATTGAGGAAAGTTGGCGTGGATCCCCGACGGCGCGCACAGACACTCAGCCTTGAGGAATGGGTCAACGTCGCTTGTGTGCTTGGGTGACCTCGGTCGAGGCAGGCGTGGGAGCCCAGCCCGCCATGGAGATGCAAGTTCTACCGTAATGTAAAAGGAGGGAGCCCTGTCTTTTGGCCTCCCTCACCTACCTGCGTAACGGCTGCTGCTCAACGACCACGCAGGCGGATGCGGGCTTCGTAGCAATGCGGGCACTCGATGCCAGTGTACTCTCTCCCGCAGGTGCGGCAGACCTTGGGTAAAAGGGGGCGGTCGTCTTCCAACGAGGCGACGATGAGGACAATCTCCTGACCATCGTACCTGGCCAGCCACTCGTTCAACTCCGCGTCGTCCACCATCCACCGGTCATCCTCTGCGTCACGATGCAGATGTCCCTCAACAACGCCTGAGTCCAATTCATAGGCGGCCGAAGCCAATTCCCGAATGCTGGCCCTACGGTACGCTGGCATATTCCTTCCCCTCTCCCGGTTCCGTTCAATTATAACCTGTACACTCGCTACTGGCAAACCCTCAACGCGTGAAACGCGATTGGACATTCAACATTAGAGTTCTCTCACGTTTTACGCTTCACGTCTCTGCGCAACACACAGAAGTGATCGAAGTCACGGGCGACGACCGTCTCGGGGAAAATGGCCCGTGCTTCATCTAAAATCTCTGCCTCGCGATAGCGCCGCGAGATGTGGGTCAACACTAGCTGGTGGACTCCCGCATTCCGGGCCAACTGGGCCGCCCGCGCTGCCGTAAGGTGAGCGAAACGACGGGCCATATCCGCCTCACGCCGCAAATACGTGGCCTCGATGACCAGCATATCGGCCTCGCGCACGGCTGCCTCCAGGTTCTCGGTCCGCCCGGCGTCGCCGACGTGAGCCAGGCACGCGCCAGGCCGTGGCGGGCCCAACACATCGTCGGGGTGAATCACGCGACCATCGGGCAACGTCACCGATTCGCCAGCGACTAATCGCCGCCGCTCCGGCCCTTGGGGCACGCCCAAAGCCTCCGCCCGCTCATTGATGAATGGGCGACGCGATTTCTCGCGAAATATGTAGCCCAGGCTCGGCCCACGATGGCTCACCGGGAAGGCCACGACCTCGAAGGTATCATCCTCCAGCACCACGCCGGGCCGCACCTCGATGAAGTCAATCTTGAGCGGGGGCTTGGCACCCCGCAGCACCACGCCGTAGATTAGAGCGTACACCCGCTCGAGCGCCCAACTCCCACCGTAGATCTCGAGGTGGTCAACCACCTCCCAGCGGGCGAAGGTGGAGACCAACCCGCCCAGCCCGAGCATGTGGTCAAGGTGGCCGTGAGTGAGGAGAATCCTGTTAAGCCGCTTGAAGCCCAGGCCGCTGCGCAAGATTTGCCGCTGCGTCCCCTCGCCGCAGTCCACCAGAAAGCGGTAATCCTTATAGAGAACAATCTGCGCCGAAAGCCCACGGTGGATCGAGGGAGCCGACGCCGAAGTACCCAGAAAGACAATCTCAATCATGCCCCTCTCCCATTACAACTAGCGTACCCGGCGCTCCTGGTTCCCCCTCGACGTGTAACTCCCGCGCCAGGAATTGCCGCACAACCCAGACGTTGGTCAATAAATGTTGGGACACCCGCGAGGTGATCACTCGAGATTCCCCCGCCGCCAGGGCCATAGGCAGCACCAGTTGATCGGCCAGATGCGGGTCGGCCGGGGCACCAGAGCGATGATGGGCCAGCAGATCCTCGCAGGCTGCCTCGGCCACGCGCTCGGCCGGCAATCCCTTGCGTCCATAGGCGGTGAAGCCAGCCGTAGTGTGTGCGTATTCGGCAAACAGGAAGATGCCAGCCCCCGGCCCAGCCCCACGCAGACGGCGCGGCTCCACCTGTACCTGTAGCCCCGCCTCTGCCAGGACATTGCGGGCGCGGGCGGCCATGCGCTGTGGGATGTGGGCTGGCAAGTTCATCACCGCCGCTGTGCCCCAGACTCGCCGGAGTTCCCCCCGCCCGGTCAACAGGATGGGGCGCAGTGGCCTCTCCCGTCCCACGATCCGCACTTGTATCTCTCCACCGCCCACCGGGTAAAATCCCCAGCGCACCAGTTCCACCTGGACGCGCATACCCATGCGCGTTAAACTGGGCAGGAAAACGTGCTCCAGGTAGGGCACCGGCGGAGCCCATGGCACGTGCGTGCCGCCCCGCAGCGTCAGGTGCGATTCTCCACCGGCCAGTGCCAACGGCAGGAGCACTGTCTGTAACACCAGGCCCACCGATCCGGCGCTACCACCCTGGGCCGCCTCGGTTACGTCGAAGATGTACTCGCCGGGGCGAGGTGGGCCGCCAGGGACAAAGGTGAGCGTCTGAGAGCTCAATCTGGCTCCTTCCAGACGCGCACCACACACAGCGGCAGCCGCTCGCACACCGGTGAGATGCTGGGGCCGGAGGCCCGGCTTCCTGCGCCCGGCGCGGATGTGCTCGATGCGCACCGGCTGCCCGGAGAGAATCGCCAGTGCCAGCGCAGTACGTAGAACCTGCCCGCCTCCTTCGCCGTAAGAGCCATCAATCACAAGCATTTTAGCAGTTAGCAGTTAGCGGTCAGCAGCGGTTGACGGCTAGCAGCCAGCCGCTAACGGCTGAGGTCACTTCTCCATATCACGTAATGCTTCGTAGGCCGGACGCACATGGAACTCTGGCCAACCCGGCTCGGTGATGGCCCACCAGTACTGCTCGTCCTCTCCGGTCCAGCGGGGGTCGGCAATGGAAATCACCGTCATCAGCCCGACCCACGGAGACCAGTGCTCCCCAGCGTAGCGGAAAGCTCGTACCAGATAGTTAGCCTGCTGCTCCTCGGTAACGGCGTGCCAGTAATACGGTGAATCCGGGCGCGGATCGGTGGTCCAACCCACCTCCAGCACCGCCACCTGCTTGTCGCCATCGTCGTAGCGCAGCATGATCTCGCGCGCGTCCTCGACATGGCGGAAGCAGAAGAAACGCTGTCCGCCGTACTCAGGCGTGGCGGCAGCTTCGTCAGGAGAGACCTCGGGCGGGGCTCTGTAGCCGGGGGCGTTGACCCCCAGCAGGTCGAAGTACGGCGCTGCCCCGGCCTCGTACATCCCGATCAGGTAGTCCACGTCGGGGACGGCCTCGGGCGGGCAGTTGCCGGTGGGCGCCAGCCCGGCTGAGATGACCAGCGCATCCGGGTCGGCGGTCTTGATGCCGACATAACATGCGCGCAACAGCTCGACGTATTCAGCCGGATCGGGCGACCATCCTCCCCATTCGCGGGCCAGGTTGGGTTCGTTCCACACCTGGTAGGCCCGCACCCGTCCCCGGTACCGATCGGCCAGGGCGTGGCAGAAGTCGCCGAAGTCCTGCGGATTCTCCGGGGGGCCACTGTCGGAATCCGTCCCCCTGGACGCTATGGCCCATACCGGCTCACTATCGAGGCGAAAGAGCACGTTCAGGCCCAATCGCTCCGCCTCGGCGACGACACGGTCGGTGAAGTACCAGTTGAAGGCACCCTTGGCCGCCCCTTCGACGTCCCTCCAGCCCACGTGCTGCTTAACCCACCCAAAACCAGCGTCGTGGATCAACTGCAGGTCACGCTGCAGTGCCTTATCCTCCTGCCACCACAGGAAAGCCTGCATGCCGTACTCAGGGGAAGACAAGCGCACGCAGGGCCACGAGGTCGGCGTAGGAGGAGCAGAGGAAACCCCAAATCCCAAATCCCAAATCCCAAAACCTTGAGCCAAGAGTATAAGGCCGACGGCCAGAAGCGCAAATCCAGCAGCCCAACGTCGCCTCCGGGATTGTTCATTGTTCATTGCTTCATTGTTCATTGCTTCATTGTTCATTGCTTCATTGCTTCATTATTCATTGATTTCAGGGTTTCTCCATTGCGCCGATAGCACCGAAAGCCGGGCGGGCGATCCCATCGAAGTCCAACAGGCTATAGGGAGCGTTGGGATCGGTTGCGCCCAGACCATCCTTCGGCGCGTAATCGAGGTTCCACAGGAAGGCCAGCCGCACGAAGCCCCACTGCCGCATCAATTGGAACGCCTCCGTGTCCCACTGCACCTGCTCCTCCAGCGTATTATCCAGGGCGAACTCGAAGCCCGGCGGATAGCCATCGAAGCCCTCGGCCGAGGCCCAGCCGAACTCTGTCACACAGAGCGGCTTATTATCACTCCCGCTAGCCACGATACGGTCGTGGTAGCCCCAAAGAGTGGATTTGAAGGACCAACTGTGATCGGGATTGTCGAAGGGGCCGCGGAACTGTGCCGTCGGGTCGTCGTATCCCTCATCCCACGCTACACTGGGCGGCATATTGATACCGTTGTGGTGCGCGCCCACGCAGTCGCAGTAGTTCAGGAAGCCTACCGCGATCATCTGGTTGAAGTAGTCGAAGTCGTCCATGTAGACGACACGGGCCGGGTTGTTGGGATCGGCGGCCGTGGCCCCCACTGGCGAAAGCGCGCCGCTAATGACGATGATGTTAGGGTCGCGACTCTTGATGACCTGGTAGGCCAGCCGCAGCATTTCGACGTACCTCTCGGGGCTGACTCCCTCGGCGGTATCCCACTCACGGTCCAGGTTTTGCTCGTTCCAGACTTCGATGGCGTGAATGCGACCCCGGTAGCGGTCCACCATACGGCCCAGAAAGTCGGCGAAGAGAGCCAGGTCATCCGGGGGTGCGCCTTCCACATTGTCGTCGAAGTAGGTGCGTGACCAGTGAGGCGCATCCACTACACTCAACATGACCTTGATGCCGCGCCGATTGGCGGCGTCCACCACCCAGTCGTAGCCGCTCCAGTCCATCTGCCCCGGGTTGCCCTCGAAATGAGCCCAGCGCACCTGCTGCTTGACCCAACCCAGACCGAGGCTCTCCACCTGGCCCATGGTATAATCGGCGTCACTCACCACACCGTGGACGGCGATGCCGTAGCCGAAGGCTTCCTCCGCCGGCGGGACGGTGGGGAGCGCAGCACCGCTCGTGGAAGTGGGCTGCTGGATGATAGGCTGGACGGCGGTCACCTCCGCAGTGGGAGTAGTGGCTTCACCGGTAGGCGTGGCCTCCATCTCCTGCTGGCTGCTCCCACTGCCAGGCCCGAGCCAGCCATACCAGGTACAGAATGCGCCAACGATGACAAGAATAAGCCAGGCGGCAATAGCGACGTAGAGTCGTTTGCCACCCGACCCCCGATCGCCAGACGAGAAACCAGACATTGTGACCTCCTTGCTTATGGTTAAGGGGGCTCGGCGGTAGCCGAACCCCCGTCTTGTTTGACAGAGCGTGGTGGGACAAGGAATCTGGTTACGGATAACTTCTCAGTTTCCGATAGACCTCATCATGCTTGCCGATGAGCTCAACGATGATCCTTTCGTTCCCCTTATCCCACGAGTAAATGACGCGATACTGTCCGCAATGCAGGCTGAAATCCCTATGACCCCGTAGCCGCTCATGGCGAATATCATCCGCGTTTTGAGCCAGCCATTCAATCTTGTTCAGGATGCCCTCGGCAATATGGGGTGCTCTGCTCGCCAGTCTCTCCAATGCCCCCTCAGCCTGGGGAGTGTACACGATTCTATACATTACACTCCTAACCTCTCGCGTAGTGCCGCGTGTTCAACCAGAGAGGCTCCGGCCTCAATCTCGCGGTGAATCTCCTCAAGTCGGATCGAAGTCTCTGGTAGGGGTTCCTCGTCAGAATAGACTACCTTCACGCCATCCTGGACGAAACAAGCTCTGATCTCACTAGGCGGTCTTGCTTGCTTGTCAAGATACTCGGCGTAGGCTTGCTCATCACGAAAACAGAGCCAGCCTTCATCGTCAACGAAATACTTGCGCGGCTGCAATTCGTAACCCCGAAGCACCTTCTCCACCAGGGTCTCCACCAGCACTTGCAGGTCCTTCACGCTTATATCAGCAACACGCCGATCCAACAACGCCTGAGACATCACCCATCACCTCCCACTACCAGTATAGCACAGCCTGCAATCCCGGTCAACACACTTCAGCGCGTGCCCAATACGGCGTGGAGCGAGTCGCAGGCCGGGCACCCCCCACCTGGGCGGATGATGGCGTAACCATCCTGTGGGTCATCCCCATAGCGCACGAAGTCAATGTTCCACACAATGATGCAGCGCACCATGCCGGTATTGACGCTCAATTGCACTGCCTCGGCCAGCCAGGCTGCCTGTTGAGCGTTGTTCGTACCCCGTCCCCAGGCAAACCAGTCTGAAAACGTTGGTACACCCTCCTGTGAAGTGTAGCCCATCTCAGTATAGAACAACTTGCGCGCCCCGCCGAATGTGTTGTAATACAACTCAGTCTGTGGCAAGAAGAACCAGGAGTGGTGAGTACTACCGGGGTCGGCGGGGTGGCCACTGCGGGCCGAGGGGGAGGTCGCACCCGAATTGTGGTGCGCGCCAATATAGTCCATGCAGTTGGCCGCCCCTGCATCACGCAGGCCAGCCAGCCACGGCGCGTCGTCGCAGTTACCACCGTTGGGTTGACAGATACCTCCAAAAGAACCAGTTGGCGCCGGTGCGCCGCTGATGACCGCGGTACCGGCGTTCGCGGCTTTGATGGCGCTGTAAGACTTGCACAACAGGTTCGTGTACGCCTGCGGGCTGATGTGACCGATCTGCCACTCACGGTCAATGTTGGGCTCGTTCCATATTTCAATGGCGTCGGCCCCGGCCGCCGCCAGCCCGGCCACCCAGTTGGCGTAGCCCTGCTCGAAGTCACCCTGGGTGACCATACCGGGCGAACCCAGGGCACTCAACTGGATCTTGAAACCGTTGGCGTGCGCAGCCGCGATGAGGCCCGAGGCATCCTGCCCGTATTGTACCTGGACCTTGGCCCAATTCATGCCGGCGTAGTGCATGCGCTCGGCGTAAGGGAAACCCGTATCGCGGATGTGCCCTCCCAACTCGAACGAGCCGCCGCTGATCGGTGCGGGCGCAGGAGGCGGCGACGCCGCCACCTCCCCAGCCTGGATCACCACCGAAAGATTGGTGCCGAAGAACCGGTCTGCCGTCTTCATGCGCCAGACGCCGGTGTAGCGGCCTGGGTCGGCCGGGGCCTTCATCTTCACACTGACCTCCACCTCTTCGCCAGGCTCTACCGCGCCCACCTCGACGCTATCCGGCGCCCCCATCTGCGCGTCGCTGGAGAAGGCCAGGACCGCGTCCTCAGACCAGGCGCAGGTGCCGCTGTTGCGCACGCGCCAGGTCTTGACGAACTCCTCCTCATTGTCCAGTTGCGTATTGTCGGGGATGGTCACGTCGGCCACGTAGGAGGCGTTGAGGCAGGTGGAAGTTGGCTCCCCCGTAGCCTCCAGCGTCGGCGTCGTTTCCACCGTCAGCGCCACCTCCGGCGTGGGCACCGGCGTCGGCACAGGCGTCGGCTCGGCCACTGTGACCGCCACGGAGCCGTGCTCGAAGCCCGCGACGGACGCCCCGACGGTATACGTGCCAGTCGTGGCCAGCACCATCCAGGTATAATCTGGCCCAGTAAGCGGTGAACGTTGCTGGTCTACAGTCGTAGCTGCGTTGGCAACAGTCCAGACGACCTCCATCTCCTGGCCCATGGGAGGGGCGGCGGCTGCGCGTTGGTCTGCATAGGTCGCCACCACATCCACGATGCCCTCGGCATTGCCGGGAGCGAATATGTCGGCCACGGCGATGCCACCCAGGTGATATCTCAATGCCCAGCGCAACTTGGCGGCGAGGCTAGCTGCCGTGCCGAGCCAGACGGTGTGGGTCTCCCCAGCGTCGGCCCGGTACTCGATCCGATACGTACCGAGGGCCTCCTGGGGCACAATGCCTAGAATCGTTCCTGTCCCAGAAAGACCGAAATCCACTTCGCTGCCGGGCTCGACCTGGCTCACGTCGTCGAGTGCCACCGCCTCTCCGAAAGGAGCCAGCGTCTGCTCCAGCGCAATGTAGTTAACCCCGTCACTGCTCCGTTCCACGCTGAGGGAGGAGACCAGCATGCGCAGTTTATAGCGCTTCACCTGGGCCGTGGCCCAATCGAGCAACCGCTGCGCCTCGCCCCCCTCGACGTAGGCAGCAGGGTCTTCAGGGAAGGGAACCTTGACCGCATCAGCAGCAGAGCCGAGTACTGCCCAATCGTACCCCCCTGCATCCCACCCGCCATCGGTGGGCGTCGGTGGTTCGACGACGACGGTCAGCCGCAGCCCTTCGGCGTGAAGGGCATCGGCCAGTGCGCTGATGAAGGCAGTGTAAGCATCACGCTCGTCAGGCGCGACCCCCCGGTAGTCCACGTCCACGCCAGCGAAGCCCCTTTCGGTGCACAGTTGCACGATGCTGGCGATGTGGGCCTCCTGAATTTCGGGTATCGTCAGCACGTCGGAAAGCAGGCCTCGGTTGACGGTCGCACCGGGAGCCCAGTTGCGCAAGGTGGGTAGCACGACGTAGGCCGCCCCTTCGTCCGGTTGCAACAGATTGTCGGGATCGCCGACAAAACCGCCGTCCGTGCCCAAGAACAGCCCGGTAGGATTGACCTCGTCGAGCATGCCAGCGGCAGCCGTCACCGGGCCATCGTCTGGCTTCAGAGAGACAGAGACAGTCGGCGTGATCGACCTGGCCTGGACGACCACGAGAGAGGCCGGGACGCCGGTCACCTGGGCGCGGATAAACTCGTGTTCGGCGACCTCGGTGTGGAGTTCACTGCCCACCCATTCCCACGCCTCACCAGTCCAGGTATATAGGTCGAGCGTCTCCCATGGCACTGCGCCATTGGGCACCGCCACGTTAATCATCACCGGCTGAGAGGATTTGCCGCGCGTCTGGATCTGATAAAGGGGGCTCTTGACCTCAAGATAGTCTGGCAGAGCCTTGACTGCCTTGCGCAGCATGGCACCGGCTGAGCCTTCCAGGAACTCCAGGCGCGGCACCGACTCCAGCCGTACCCGCAACTTGCTGGTGAAGGCTTCGGGGTCCACGCTCAGCATCAGCCCATCGGCGTGGGAGACGGAGACGTTTTCAGTATTGAGGGTGGTGTAACCGACGATGCCCAGCCGTTCCAGGAGCGAGATGGGAGGCAAAAGCAGGGCAACGATCACCAACACGCCGATCACACCGTAGAGCCAGGCACCGGTGCTCAGTCGCTCGCGGACCGGGGCAAGGGTAGCCCTGAGCCGCTGGCCGAACGAGGGAGCCTCGCCCGGCACCTCCGTCTCCGGCACGGCCGGCACAGCCTCCACCGCCACAGCGGCGACCGCTTCCGGCATCTCTTCCTCCGGCACGGCCTCCACAGCGGTGACAGCAGCCTCTTCTGGCGCTTTCTTCTCCAGCACGGCCTCCACGACATCAGGGAGCAGGGCTACTACCTCACCTGGCAGGACAAAGCCGCGCCCACGCAGCCGCTCCTTGAGGTCGGCCAGCGACTTAGGCCCGAAGCCCTTCAAGTCGGTGAGCGACTCGTCCCCCTCCTCAAGCCTGGCCAGCACGTCGCCCACGGTGCCGATACCCGCGCCGAGCAGCACGTTTCTGGCGCGGGCACGTAGCCCCAGTTCGGTAATGGAAAGGTCGGGCGAACTCCTTTGCCTCTCAGGCTGGATGTCAGACGTCGAGTCTTCCATTGGGACCTCCTCACGCGGAATACTTATCTTACACTCCGGGGGGGATGGTGATAGCGGGGCAGGCGTGAAGACGGCGGCTCGAAGCCGCTCCCCCTATTCGCAGCGCCTTCCAGGCACCCACCCCGTCCAGAAAAGCGCCAGGTATTCTAGCACAGGCAGGGCCTTTTGGCAAACAGGAGCCACGTCTTGATACTGGATGGTAGCGGGCTTGACACTGCCGCCGCCTGTGCTATCATACACACCACTCGCCAGTGACTCGATCAAGGCAAGCACAAAAACCCGAAGAATCACGGCGCCCGAGGAAATCCTGGATGAAAGGCTGTCCCCGCTGTCGAGTTCATCTGCACAGGGTGCAAACGCTGGAGAAACTGGAGCAGTAGATGGTGATGCGAACCCGGTGGCTCCGCTTGGCCTTCATCGCCATACTCATGGCGGTTGCTGTCCTCCGCCCGCAGACACCACCCGCAGCCGCTGCAGGTGTCCCCGACTACCGCTTTGGCGTCGTCGAGGCCTACGCCGCCCCGGCCGCTGCCACCACCCTGGGCGCTGGCTGGGAGCGCGTCACCTTCGAGTGGAACCGGATCCAGCCCAATGGCCCCGACGAGTGGAACATCGTCCCTATCTCCGATCAAGTCCTGGCCAACGAACTGGCCCGGAGTCGCCAGGTCGTCGGGCTGCTGATCACCACACCGGGTTGGGCCACCGACCTGGGAATAGGCCCCGGCGTTCCCCAGGGGCTCTACCTCCCCACCGATGACCCCAACAACCAGTGGGCCAACTTCGTGCGCACCATCGTCACCCGCTATGCTGGCCGCATTGACCACTGGACCATCTGGAACGAGCCCGAGATTCCTCCGGGGTCGCCGGACATGACCTGGGGTGGCTCTATTGAGGACTTCATCAGGTTGCTGCGTGTCGCCTACACCGTCGCCAAAGAGGCCAATCCCAACGCCACCATTCACATGGCAGCCGTGACCCACTGGCACAACGAGCACTGGTTCGGCCAGTTCCTCGACGCACTCGTCGCCGACCCGGGCGCCGCGGTCAACGATTATTACTTCGACATCGCCACGCTCCACGTCTACTTTCAGCCCGAAACCGTCTACGATCTGACGGCCCACTATTACCGCTTGATGCACAACCGGGATATCTACAAGCCGATATGGATCGCGGAGACCAACGCCGCCCCCTCCCAGGACCCCGCCTGGCCGGTGCCCAACGCCCAGTTCAACATCTCGCTGGAGGAGCAGGCCATCTTCATCGTTCAG